>Ga0207878_100097_pt1 | contig 100916 bp, 95 predicted proteins | sample LinPmetageLP41_FD_184053 | JGI IMG/M metagenome (GOLD analysis project Ga0207878, IMG submission 184053) | Marine viral communities from the Pacific Ocean - LP-41 (SPAdes) | ecosystem: Environmental > Aquatic > Marine > Oceanic | place: Pacific Ocean | collected 2010-08-27
CAGAACGCGTTTGCTGGCCTCGCGAACCGTGGCAAAAGCCTCCGGCAGCAGCGCATCGAGCTTCTCTCCATCGGCAAGACGCTGGCGAAACTCGATCGTTTTAGCCTGGAGCGACGCATCGTCGAGCCCCTCGAAAGTAGCTTCCAGGTCGTTGATCGCCTCCACTTGCTTGCGCATGCGCTTGACGTCGCGGTCGTTCTTGGAGCCGACCAATTTGTGTAGTAATCCATTCAACATGATCTGTTTCCTGCTTAACTCTGTTTCCGGTATAGCTCTGAGGCAACGACGCGGCACTGAGACCAGCATTGGCTGCCGATAAGGTAGAACGCCAGATGATGATCAAGCAGGAATAGGCGGGCCGCGGCGAGAGATGACATCCAGCGCTGCGCTGGCGGCGATGAAGGGATCGCAATAACCCGGCGGCAACGTGGGGTAAGCCGCGGCTTGCGGATGGGCAGGATGCTTGGCGCCAACACGTGCGACGCGTCGTGATTCGGCGCGAATGGCCTCTGGGGCCATCAGATAGACCTGGGTCAGTCGCTCGGCCAGCCGCATGGCCTCGACGTGCATCAGACCCGCAGGCAATAGACAGCCGACCAGCACACTCGCCAGCCACCAATGGGCTCGCTGCCGGGGACGCCATACGGCGCCACGCTGACCGGATTGCGCTTTGGCCGAAGTCATGCTGTCGACGAACTCCGCGTCGTGATAGGTTTAGCGGGTCACTCCCCACTGCGTGCAAGCCAATGAGTATAAAGGCTAAGCGTTTGCGAGCCCAGCCCGTTTCCCGACTCCTGGAGCAACCGGGAGGATTGGGGGACGTGATGCGCATGGCAACGTTGATCGAACGTGCCCAGACTCACCTGAGACGCCAGTTGCCGCCGGACGTTGCCGAGCATCTCTACGTTGGTGGCTATCACAATGGCGTGTTGACGCTGATCACCGACCGTGCAGCTTGGTTGACCTGGCTACGTTACGAACAACCGCGCTTGCTCAAGTTGCTGCATCAGCTGCCGGGATTCGAGGCAGTGATGAAATTTTCACTGAAAGTACGCCCGATCCGACCGGTCAAAGCGATTCCGCGACAGACACGCCGCTTGTCACCGGCCGGTGCCGAGGCCCTCTCTCATTGCGCAGAAGGCCTGGAGGAGTCGCCGCTCAAACGTTCGCTGAATCGGTTGGCATCCCATGCCGACGCCATCTCGGAACCCAGCGACGATTCGGCCTCTTGAGCGCAAGCTTCACTCTAGCGCCTCCTCTTAGCTACAACGACAGGTTAGCTGCGACGACAGGTTGGCTGCGACGACAGGTAGGTGATTGTCGCGGGTGAGATATCGTCGAGGGTGAGATAACAACATCTGCCCCGCCACCGTCCAGAGACGAAAACGCCGATCTGGAGATCGGCGTCGAATTCAACGATAGAAGGCGCAGCAACTGCCAGTCACGATTGTCGGCAATGCCTCAGGCCATTGCAGGTGCCGCATAGGAAATCGGTGCCGTCTGGGTCGACTTTTCGAAGGTCACGATTTCGTAAGCCTCCGGATGCGCGAGCAGTTCGCGGCAAAGCTGATTGTTGAGACCATGGCCAGACTTGTAGCCTTTGAATTCGCCAATCAGACTGTGGCCCAACTGGTAGAGATCACCGATGGCGTCCAACATCTTGTGTTTCACGAACTCATCGTCATAACGCAAACCGTCCTGGTTAACGATGCGGTAATCATCGAGGACGATAGCGTTATCGAGACTGCCGCCCAACGCCAGGTTCTGGGAACGCAGAAATTCAAGATCACGCATGAAACCGAACGTGCGAGCGCGAGACACTTCCTTGACGAAAGAAGTCGTCGAAAAATCAACGCTGGCCGTCTGCTTCTGCTGTTCGAAGACCGGATGATCGAAATCGATCGCGAAGCTGACCTTGAAGCCGTTGTGAGGCAGAAACGTCGCCTGCTTGCCGTCATCATGGACGGTGATTTCACGCTTGATACGAATGAACTGTTTCGGCGCGGCCTGCTCGGCGATACCCGCTGACTGAATCAGGAACACGAATGGACCTGCGCTGCCATCCATGATCGGCACTTCGGGTGCACTCAACTCGACATAAGCGTTGTCGATACCCAAGCCCGCAAAAGCCGACATCAAATGCTCGACCGTAGCGACCTTAACGCCATCCTTGGATAGCGCGGTACACAGGTTAGTGTCGGTAACGCTCTCGGCATGCGCCGGAATATGCACCACCGGGTCGAGATCGGTACGTACGAACACGATGCCCGTATTGGGCGTCGCGGGCCGTAGCGTCAGATACACTTTTTCTCCGGAGTGGAGTCCCACGCCTGTCGCGCGGATCGTGTTCTGCAACGTTCGTTGTTTGATCATGGGCATCGACCTGACAGTCAAATAGTTTGGAAACGGTGTTCACTATAACACCAAACCACCGCTTCACCAACCATATCGACGTTACAGAATGATGATGGGCAGTTTAACCTCGCATCAATCAGCCTGGCGACGCAGAAACGCAGGAATGTCCAGATAGTCATCCATATCCGATGTCTTGCGCTTCTCATGTTGCGCCTTTTTCGCTGAGGCTTCCTGCTCGGCACGCGCGGCCTGCTGACGCATGACTGCTGGCTGCTGGAGCTTGCGATAATCGGTCGTTTCCGGACGAGAAGCCACGGTTTCACGCGGGATCGCCTTCTCTTTCTGCGCGTCGAGGCCCGCGGCAACGACGGTCACGCGCAGTTCATCGGACATTTCCATGTCGATGGCGGTACCCACCACGATTGTCGCATCCTGAGAAGCGAACTCTTGAACCGTCGCGCCCACGTCGTTGAACTCACCGATGGAAAGATCCGGGCCGGCAGTGATGTTGACCAGAATACCGCGAGCACCGTGCAGATCGATGTCTTCGAGCAGCGGGCTGCGAATGGCCTTCTCGGCGGCTTCGCGGGCGCGGTTTTCGCCCGTTGCGGCGCCGGTTCCCATCATCGCCATGCCCATTTCCGACATCACCGTACGCACGTCGGCAAAGTCGACGTTGATGATACCCGGGCTGGTGATCAGTTCGGCGATCCCCTGAACGGCGCCCAACAATACATCGTTGGCCGCGCTGAAAGCGGTCAGCAGGCTGGCATTCTTGCCTAGCACCGACAGCAGCTTCTCATTGGGGATGGTAATCAGCGAGTCGACATACTCTGACAGCTCCTTCATTCCCTCTTCCGCCGCGCGCATCCGCTTCGGCCCCTCGAACGGGAACGGACGCGTCACGACCGCGACGGTCAGGATACCGAGCTCCTTGGCAACCTGAGCGACTACCGGCGCGCCGCCAGTGCCGGTGCCACCGCCCATGCCGGCAGTGATGAAGACCATGTCCGCGCCCTGGAGCATTTCCGCGATGCGCTCGCGATCTTCCATCGCTGCCTGACGCCCGACGTCCGGGCTCGCCCCCGCCCCCAGCCCTTTGGTGATCTCGCTACCCAGCTGAAGAACGGTCTTGGCCGCCACGCGCTTGAGCGCCTGAGCATCGGTGTTGGCGCAGATGAACTCGACGCCTTCGATGTTGCTCTCGACCATGTGGTTGACGGCATTCCCGCCGCCGCCGCCGACACCGATGACTTTGATGACTGCACTACTAGAAGGTGCGTTATCTACTAGTTCGAACATTGCCCCGTCTCCAAGACCGCTTGCGGCCTGTCAGAAATTTCCTTTAAACCAGCCTTTGAGTCGCTCCAGCGTCGAAACCTCATCCCTGGTTGCGCGCCGGGGAAGTGAGTCTTCCCGTTGAGGCTGGGCTGATACTGCGCGAGAGTGCTTGGCGTTTTTCATTCCATAGAGTAGCAAACCTACCCCTGTCGAATAAATCGGGTTACGCACCACGTCCGCCAAGCCGCGGACATTGTACGGGCAGGCGATGCGAACCGGCATGTGGAATATCTCCTCCGCCAGCTCCACGACCCCTTCCATGCGGGAGGTCCCGCCCGTCAGTACGATCCCGGCCGCCACCAGATCCTCATAACCGCTGCGGCGCAGTTCCTCGCGCACCAGAGTAAAGAGTTCCTCGTAACGGGGTTCCACGACTTCCGCCAGAGCCTGGCGGGAGAGATCCCGGGCCGGCCGATCGCCGACACTGGGAACCTTGATCATTTCGTCGCTACTCGCCAACTGTGTCAGCGCGCAAGCGTATTTGACCTTGATGTCTTCGGCATATTGCGTAGGCGTACGCAACGCCATGGCAATGTCATTGGTCACCTGATCGCCGGCGATCGGAATCACTGCGGTATGGCGAATGGCGCCCTCGGTGAACACGGCGATGTCCGTCGTACCACCGCCGATATCGACCATGCAAACGCCAAGCTCGCGCTCGTCTTCGGTCAGCACCGCATGACTGGAAGCCAGTTGTTCGAGGATGATGTCGTCGACTTCCAGACCGCAGCGTCGTACGCACTTCTCGATGTTCTGGACGGCATTCATCGCTGCCGTCACTAGATGTACGCGGGCTTCCAGACGCACCCCGGACATGCCGAGGGGCTCGCGAATTCCCTCTTGCGTATCGATCGCGAACTCCTGCGGGATGACGTGGAGGACACGCTGACCTTCCGAGATAGCGCGGGCGCGAGCAGAGTCGATAACCCGCTCTATGTCTGCCTGCGCGACTTCCCGCTCCTTGATCGCCACGACGCCATCGGAATTCATGGAGCTGATATGACTGCCAGCAATACCGACATAGACAGAATGGATATCGCAGCCTGCCATCAGTTCGGCTTCTTCAACGGCGCGCTGAATCGACTGAACGGTTGATTCGATATTGATCACGACACCCTTCTTCATACCACGCGAAGGATGCGAACCAATCCCGGCAATTTCCAACCCGCCATCATCAGTGGGCTGACCCACGATGGCGACCACCTTGGATGTTCCGATATCCAGCCCGACCACCATATTGGAAGCGTTGGATTGTCCTGCCATAGGTCGGGGTCGCTCCTCAAACTTCACCGATAAACCGGATAAAAATGGGCCAATAAAGATTCGCGCTTATTATAGGAACAAGACGACCTTTTTCACCAGCCCATTGTTGAAACAAAAGCCACATTAAGCGCTTTTTCTTTAAAAGGGAAATAAGGAAGGAACGTTGCGGCTAATTAAAGGTCCCTGACATAACGAAACATGTCGATAACCGGGTTAAGTAGCAAGGCTGGCGAGTAAGATGCCGGCCTTGGCTGAGTGCACTTCTTTTGAGATCAAGAGCGCCGAGGCAGCGCCAACCGCGGAATCAAGACGAGCTTAACCAGGGAGGAGTTTCAGACTAATCGGTGGAGACCGTCGCCGTTTCGCCATGCCTTGCCACCGAAACACCGTTGGGATAACGAAGATCGATGTAGCGTATCTGCGACGCCTCTTCTCCCAACTGTCGCTTCCATGCTGCAATAAAACGCGCCAATCGCGCATCCAAGTCCGCACGTCCAAGAATCACCCAAACACCATCATTGACTTGAAAACGCCAAGCTCCACGAGGCTCAAGTCTCAATTGCGTGATTGAAAGCCCCAGACCCGACAGCGCGCGACGCAGTGAATCGTAGTAACCGAGCACCTCTCGCCCCGACCCGACGGGACCGCCAAGATCGGGCAAACGTCGACCGAAATCGCTCACCGGCCCCGGCGAAAACGGCTGACCTCGGTTATTCAGCAGCCGCTCATCATTCCAACGCGCCACCGGATCCTGCTCATAAAGCACGAAGCGCAAGGTATTGGGCCATTCCCGCGAGACCGTGACCTCCCGCAGCCAGCCAATCTTACGCGTTTCGTTACGCAGATCGGTCAATGACAGGGAAAGCCAGGTATGACCGCGCACCAACGGGGCCAGCTCCTTCTGCAAGTAACTCGCACTCACGTAATTCAAGTCACCGCTAATCGACACTCGAGCGATAGGTTTGTCCAACCACAACCATAGCGCTCTGCCGCCGGCACCGATGAGCACGACGATCATGAGTACGCCGAGTAGCGTACCCCTGGCATTGGAATTCATGACGCTCGCCCTGGCCACGCTCCGGCGTGACTTCTCCCGAGCCGCGCTGGTCGTCTCATCAAGCATATGCCTTTCTTCATGATCGCCACACTCAAAGGCTCACCTCATCGAGCTTGAACGCGCTATGGGCCAGCCCTTGGGCAATTCTGCCGATATCACCTGCACCCTGAGCAATCAGAATGTCGTCAGGACGCAGCACCCGCGCCAGGATATCCGGCAACGCCGCCTTCTCTTCGATGAACAACGGATCGACCTGCCCGCGTTGGCGAATGGATCCTGCCAGCATCTTGCCTTCGGCACCGGGAATCGGCGTCTCCCCGGCGCTATACACATCCAGCAACAATAGCGTGTCGACGCCGGAGAGGACTTTGACGAAATCCTCGTAAAGATCCCGAGTGCGGGTATAGCGATGTGGCTGATAGATCATCACCAGGCGACGCTGTGGCCAGCCGGCACGCACCGCTCGGATGACCATCTCGACTTCACGCGGATGATGACCGTAGTCATCGACCAGCATTACTTCCCCCCCCTGGGGAAGTGGATAATGCCCGTGCACCTGAAAGCGCCGGCCGACCCCCCCGAAAGACGCGAGCCCCCTGATGATGTCACCGTCGCTGACGCCGGCGTCGGTAGCCACGGCAATCGCGGCGAGAGCATTCAATGCGTTATGGGTGCCAGGCATGGCCAGGGTGATCATCAATGGCTCGAGATCATCGGGACGTTCGGCGACGAACCGAATGGTCTCGGCCGTCTGCTGGAAATCCCGCACACGATAATCGGCATCGTCTCTGAAGCCGTAGGTCACGAACTGGCGTTGCACCTGAGGCAGCAATTCACGCACATGATCGTCGTCGAGGCACAGCACGGCACGGCCGTAGAATGGCAGATTGTGCAGAAACTCGATGAAGGTCGTTTTCAGTCGCGAGAAGTCGCCGTCGTAGGTCGCCATATGGTCGGCGTCGATATTCGTGACGATGGCCGTCATCGGCTGAAGATGCAGGAAAGAGGCATCCGATTCGTCGGCCTCAGCGACCAGAAAGTCGCCGGAGCCCAACCGTGCATTGGTTCCGGCACTGGTCAGCTTGCCGCCGATGACAAAGGTCGGATCGAGCCCCGCCTCGGCGAACAGTGTCGACAGCAGGCTCGTGGTCGTGGTCTTGCCGTGGGTGCCCGCAACGGCAATGCCGTGACGAAAACGCATCAACTCCGCCAGCATCTCGGCCCGTCGTACCACCGGAACACGGTGCTCGCGAGCCCACTGGATTTCCGGATTGGTCGGATCGACCGCCGTCGACACCACGATGACGTTGGCACCTTCGGCATTGACCGCTGCATGGCCGATCGCCACCCGAATGCCGCACTCCCGCAGATGTTGGGTAACCGTCGATTCGCGCAGGTCGCTACCGCTGACCTCGTAGCCTTCATTGACCAGGACTTCGGCGATACCGCACATGCCAGCACCACCGATCCCCACGAAATGAATGCCTCGAATACGTCGCATGCCGAGATGCGATCGCGCTGGACGCGTTTGAATGCTATCGCTCAAAACCAATCTCCATGCAGCCGTCGACCAAGCGTTCGACGGCATCGAGGTGGGCTACCCGGCGTGCCTGAATCGCCATCTGCGCCAGCACGTCGGGCTGCAAAAGTGACTCGAGCGCCGCCTGTAAACGTCCAGGGGTGAGCTCCGCCTGCTGTATCAATTCAGCACCACCGGCCTCGACCAGATGGCGTGCATTATGAGTCTGATGGTCATCGACCGCGTGAGGGAATGGCACCAGCAATGACGGCTTGGCAGCCGCCGTGAGTTCGGCGATGGTCAGCGCGCCGGCGCGACATACGATGATATCGGCCCAATCGTAAGCCGCGGCCATGTCATCGATGAAGGCACTGACTTCCGCCTCGACGCTGACCGCGCGATAGGCTTCACGCGTGACAGCGTCCTTGTCACGCCCAGCCTGGTGGCGGACCTGAGGTCGCCGTGAAGGGCTCAGAGCCGCCAGCGCCTCCGGTAGTTTCTGGTTGAGCGACTGCGCGCCCAGAGAGCCTCCCAGCACCAGCAGCCGCAGGGTGCGCCCAGCCATCTGCTCGGCCGTTCTAGGTTGTTCGCCCAGTGTGGCGATATCGCTGCGTACCGGGTTGCCGACCACCTCGGCCTTTCCGCCGGGAAAAGCGCCGGGAAACGCCGCATAGACTCGCGTCGCCAGGCGGGCCAGCGAGCGATTGGTCAAGCCGGCGACGGCATTTTGCTCATGCACGATCAAGGGTTTTCCACTCAGACGCGCCGCCAGCCCGCCGGGACCACTGGCGAACCCGCCCAGACCGACGACCAATTGCGGATCGAAACGTCGAATTACCTGGCGCGACTGGCAGATGGCTCGGCTCAATCGCCAGGGTATCGCCAGCCAACCGGCCAGCCCGTTGCCACGCAAGCCGGCCACATCAATCTGATTCAACACAATCCCGGCCGCCGGGACGAGACGGTTTTCAATGCCTCGCGGACTCCCCAGCCACTCGACATCCACCCCACGCCCGATCAAGGCCTTGGCCAGTGACAGCGCCGGCACGACATGGCCCCCGGTACCGCCGGCCATGATCAAGACACGTTGCACTTCACTCATGAGGACGATTCCACCGCTTCGGTCGTGGACTTGGCTTCAGGCTCGCTTCCAGACCCGGCTCCCGGACGACGCAGAAGCCGTCTCACTTCCACGTCGACACGAAACAGAATGGCCATCATGATGCCGCTGATGACGAGGCTCGAGCCGCCGTAGCTCACAAGTGGGAGCGTCAATCCCTTGGTTGGCAGCATGCCGGAACTGACCGAAATATTGATGAACGCCTGAGCCCCGATGACCAAGGCAATGCCGTAACAAAGATATGCCGCAAACGGCATCCCGATCAGTTCCGCCTTGCGCCCGATCCGAAAGGCGCGGAATACCAGCAACGCGAATAGCAGGATGACCCCTACGGCACCGAACAAACCCAGCTCCTCGGCCAGAACGGCAAACACGAAATCGGTGTGCGCCTCGGGCAGGTAGAAGAGCTTCTGCACACTGTTGCCTAGCCCCAAACCAAACCAGTGGCCGCGGCCAAAGGCGATCAGTGCCTGTGTCAGCTGATAGCCGGTGTTGTATTGATCCGCCCAGGGATTGGCGAAGCTGGTAATACGTTGCAAACGGTAAGGCTCGGCCACCGCCAGCATGACCGCACCCGACCCAACGATGACCAGAATCATCAGGAACCGCCACAGTGGCGCGCCGGAAAGCAGCAGCATGCCCATGATGCAGCCGGTCAGCACCACGACGGCGCCATAGTCGGGCTCGAGAATCAGCAGGAAGCCGATCAAGGCCATGACTGCCAGCGGGCGCATGAAGGCGCCCCAGCTTCGGCGCACCTCTGGCAGGTAACGCTCGAGGTAGCCTGCGATGTAAACGATAAGGCAAAGCTTGGCGACTTCCGAAGCCTGAATATTGATGATACCTAGCGGAATCCAACGCCGGCTGCCGTTGATCTCGCGGCCGACGAACAACACTACGAACAGCAGCAATAACGCCATAATCAGCAAAAGCGGCCCTTTCTGACGCCACCAGTCCAGCGGTAAACGCACCGCGACCAGACCGGCGCCGATCGCCGCGAGAACGAAGATGCCGTGACGAATACTGAAGTAGTAGGGATTACCGGTCAGACTGGCAGCGATCTCGGTAGAGGCAGAGGTCACCATCACCCAGCCGATCAGCATCAACGACAGCGTGGCCAGCAGCAGCCAGCCATCGAACGACTGATGTCGTGTGGTCAGTCGGTCCTGCGATGTTTTCAAAATGGCCTTCAACATGCGGCTTTCTGCCCTTGGTCGAGCTGTCCTTGATCAAGAAGGGCGCGAAATGCATCACCACGCGCGAGATAGTTGGGAAACTGATCAAGACTGGCGCAGGCCGGCGACAACAGCACGCAGTCACCAGCCACCGCGATCGATGCCGCACGCTGCATTGCCTCCGCCAGCGTGTCGACACGCTGGGTAACGACCTGCGGTTCCAGCACCGCCGCCAGCTGCGGCGCGTCCTGCCCGAAGACGATCGCCTCGCGAGCATGGCGCGCAAGCGGTGCGACCAGCGGGGTGAAATCCGCACCCTTGCCGACCCCGCCGCCGAGCCAGATCAGTTTCCCGGTCAAGGTCTCGCCCAATCCGGCAATTGCCGCCAGCGTCGCGCCCACGTTAGTGCCCTTGGAATCGTTGATCCAGCGAACGCCACCGCGCTCGGCAACGATCTCGCCGCGATGAGGCAACCCGGCGAAATGGCCCAGAACCCGGCGCATGATCGCCAACGGCAACCCGATGACATGCCCGAGTGCCAAGGCTGCCAGCGCATTGGCCTGGTTATGACGGCCTGCCAGGCGTAGCTCGCTGACCGGCATCAGCGGTTGCTGACCGTGACAGAGCCATTCGCCCGTCTCACCCCGCTCACCGTTTGAGTTCGAGATGCCCCATGCTTCGCCTACTGGCGAACGCGTCGTGAAGCGCTCGCAAGGTATAGAATTATCGCCCGGCCAGGTCGCCGTGTCGTCGGCATTGATGACGGCGTGTTTGGCGCCCTCGAAAATACGCGCCTTGGCCTGACGGTAGCCGGCCATGTCGCCATGCCGATCGAGATGATCGGCAGACAGGTTCAAGAAGGCCGCGCAGATCGCACCCAATCCCTCGAGGGTTTCCAGTTGAAAACTCGAGAGCTCGAGCACGAAAAGCTCGGCATCCGGCTGGTCGAGTAGCAGATCCAGTGCGGCGGCGCCCAGGTTGCCGCCTACCGCCACTCGCTTGCCGGCCGCTCGCGCCATCTCGCCGACCAGCGTGGTGACCGTGGACTTGGCGTTCGAGCCGGTGATGGCGACGATCGGCGTCTGGCAGTGGCGTGCGAAGAGCGATATCTCGCCGATAACCCGATCTCGCACCGCCGCCAGACCAGACTTCTCGAGATCGACGCCGGGGCTGACGACGATGTCGGCGAACGCATGCAGATCCAGAGCCTCAAGACCACCCAGATGGATCTCGATGCCCGGAAACGCCTCGCGAAACAGCTCGATATCGGGCGGTGAGACTCGGGTGTCGGCGATCATGAAGCGCTCCCCGCGATGCTGCAGAAAGCGGGCGATCGCCCGGCCGGAAACCCCCAGCCCAACCACTAGCCAGGGCATCACCTCTGGGCGATGGGAATCGTCTGAACGAGGCTTGGCCTGCCCGGCATGCCGTTGATCGCTCATGGCATCAACGCAGTTTCAAAGTCGCCAGCCCCAGCAGGACCAGCATGACGGTGATGATCCAGAACCGCACGATCACCCGCGGCTCCGGCCAGCCTTTGAGCTCGTAATGGTGGTGCAGAGGTGCCATGCGAAAGATACGCCGCCCGGTGAGCTTGTAGGAGCCGACCTGGAGAATGACCGAGACCGTCTCCATGACGAATACGCCCCCCATGATGAACAGCACGATTTCCTGGCGCACGATGACCGCGACGATACCCAATGCGGCGCCCAGCGCCAGCGCCCCGACGTCGCCCATGAAGACCTGAGCGGGATAAGTGTTGAACCACAGGAACCCGAGACCCGCACCGGCGATGGTGCCGCAGAATACCGCCAGTTCACCGGCCCCCGGTACTTCGGGAATGTGCAGATAGTTGGCGAAGACAGCGTTGCCGCTGGCGTAGGCGAATACCGCCAGCCCCATGGACACGAGTACGGTCGGCATGATCGCCAGCCCGTCGAGCCCGTCGGTCAGATTGACGGCGTTGGAGCTGCCCACGATGACCAGATAGCTCAATACGATGAAGAACAGACCGAGCGGAATCACGACGTCCTTGAACAGCGGCACGATCAGGCTGATTTCGACCGGGCTTGCCGCCGTGAAATAAAGAATCAGCGAAGCGGCGAGGCCGATTACCGATTGCCAGAAATATTTCCACTTTGCTGGCAGACCACGGGGATTTTTCTCCACCACCTTGCGGAAGTCGTCGACCCAACCGATGGCGCCGAAGCCCAACGTTACCGCCAGCACCAACCAAACGTAATGGTTGGTCAAATCGCCCCATAGCAGCGTGCTGACCGCGATCGAGACCAGGATCAACGCGCCACCCATGGTCGGCGTACCCGCCTTGGACAGATGCGACTGCGGACCGTCGTCGCGTACGGCCTGACCGATCTGACGTTCTACCAATCGCCGGATCATCTGCGGTCCCATCCACAGACTCAGGAACAGCGCCGTCAATGTACCCAGAATCACGCGCAGGGTCAGGTAACCGAAAACATTGAAAGCACTTTGAAAATGGGTCAGCAGTTCAGCCAGAAAAAGCAGCATGAGTCAGATTCACCTTGAGGCATCATCACGCAGTGCGGCGACGAGTCGTTCCATGCCGGCACTGCGCGAACCCTTGACCAGCACGCTGGCCCGGGAAGGAAGCTGATCCTGGGCGAAACGCTCGAGCGTCGCCCAGTCATCGAAATGACGGCCGTCGTTGCCGAAGGCCTCCGTTGCGGCACGCGCGGGCTCGCCGACCGTACCTAGAAAATCGAGTCCGAGATCGTGCGCCACCTGGCCGATCTCGGCATGCAGGCGCGCACTCTCCGCGCCCACCTCGCCCATCGGCCCGAGGAAACACCAGCGCGGCGCCGGCAGTGACGCCAGCGTCTCGAGGGCCGCCCGCATCGCCCCGGGGTTAGCATTGTAGGTGTCGTCGATCACGCGGCTATCCCGGATGCCATCGACCACCTGCATGCGCCCTGCCATGCTGCGGCAGACCTCGAGCCCGGCCACGATCTCCGCACCGCTGAATCCCAGCGCATGAGTCGCGGCCGCCGCGGCCAGGGCGTTACGCACGTTATGCCGCCCCATCAGCGAGAGCTCGACTCTCACCGACGACTCGCCGGGCAGAGAAAGCGTGAAAGCATAACGCCCGTCCGCATCGCACACCAGATCATGAGCAGTGACATTGGCGTCGCCTTCGATGGCGAAATCGATCACCCGGGCTCGCCCCGCCAGCGCTCGCCACACCGGGAAATAATGCTCGTCCCGATCGAGAACCGCACAGCCATCGATAGGCAAACCGGCAAGAATCTCGCCTTTGGCCTGAGCGATCTGACCCATGCCGCCGAACTCACCCACGTGAGCGCCGGTGACATTGGTGATGATTGCCACCTGCGGCCTGGCGAGCGCCGTCGTCCAGGCGATCTCACCGAGATGATTGGCGCCCAGCTCGACGGCCGCGTAACGGTGTTCGTCGCCAAGCTCGAGCAGCGTCAGCGGCGCGCCGATATCATTATTGAAATTGCCACGCGTCGCCAGCGTCGGCGCCCGCTGGCTCAGAATCGAGGCGAGCATCTCCTTGACTGTGGTCTTGCCGCTGTTACCGGTCACTGCAATCAGCTTTCCATCCCAGCCGAGCCGATGTGCTCGTGCCAGCAGACCGAGCGCCAGCCGCGTATCGGGAACTTCGATCTGCGCCAGCGGGTCATCTACCGGATGTGAGACGACGGCGCCTACCGCGCCTTTTTCGCGCGCCTGGGCCAGAAAGTCATGAGCATCAAAACGCTCGCCCTGCAACGCCACCAGCAGATCACCGGGCGCAAGCGCCCGGGTATCGGTGACGATCCGCGTGATCACGGCATCCGCTCCTTTGAGCGAGGCGCCAAGACGCGCGGCAACGGCGCCAAGCGTGTCGTTCATGCCGTTGCCTCCCGCGCCTGACAGAGCGCCAACGCGATATCGATATCGCTGAACGGATACCGCACGCCGGCGATTTCCTGATAATCCTCATGGCCTTTACCGGCGATCAGCACGATGTCGTTAGGCTTGGCAGCCGCGATGACGCGCTCGATCGCCTGGCGCCGTCCATCGATGGACCAAACCGCCTGCCGAGCCGAGTGCGATAGCCCCGCCACGATCTGGTCGCGAATGGCCAGAGGCTCTTCGCTGCGCGGATTGTCGTCGGTGACGACGACCCGGTCCGCCAGCGTCTCGGCCACGGCGGCCATTAGTGGACGTTTGCCGCTGTCGCGATCGCCGCCACAACCGAACACGCACCACAGTTCCCCTCCGTCCTGACTCGGCAGGTGCGCACGCAATGCCGACAGCGCGTTTTCCAGCGCATCCGGCGTATGCGCGTAATCCACCACTACGACAGGCGTGTTGGCATCGACCGCGCACGGCAGACGCTGCATGCGTCCTGGCACCGACTGCAGCTCGCCGGCCGCCTGCCACAGGGATTCCAACCGATAGCCCAGCCCGTAGAGCGTAGTAATCGCCGACAGCGCGTTGTCGAGATTGAAACGCCCCATCAACGGCAGCTCGAGAACGCCTTCGTTGTCGGGCGTGGCGACGATCGCGCGCAGACCGTTGGGCAGCGCTTCACAATCGACGACACGCAATGTCGTTGCCTCGCTGCTACCGGTCGCCAACACTCGAACGCCTGCCGGTAGACCCGCCAGCATCAACCGGGCCAGCGGGTCGTCGCCGTTGACGACGGCAAGCTTCAGCGTCTCGCGTTTGAACAGTCGCGCCTTCGCCGCCGCATAGGCTGCCATGCTGCCGTGGTAATCGAGGTGATCGCGACTCAGATTGGTGAAGACGGCCGCGTCGATTCGCGTGTCGCCCAGACGCTCCTGCGCCAACGCGTGCGACGAGACCTCCATCGCCACGACGTCGACGCCATCGCTCGCCAGTTCGCCGAGCATCTGCTGCAGCGCCAAGGGTCCAGGCGTGGTCTGCAGGGCCGGCCGCACTGCGCCAGGCCGCCCATATCCCAGCGTACCGATCACCCCCGCCGGTATGCCAAGCGCCTCCAGCAACGCGGCAATGTAGTGAGTCACCGAACTCTTGCCATTGGTGCCGGTGACGCCAATCAATCTCAGTGATTCGGGTACGACAAATAGTCGACGACCCAGCGCGGCCAGCTGTTGCGTCAACCTTGGCAACTCCAGAACCCGTTCGTCCGCATGCCACGCCGAGCCAAGCTCGCCGGCTTCACAGAGCACGCCGGTAGCACCGGCCTGCAGCGCCTCGGCAATGTAACGACGCCCATCGGCACTGATACCCGGCACCGCCAGAAATAGATCACCGCTTTGCACCTGGCGGCTATCTTGCGTCAGCCCCAGCTCAGGTGCGGTCGGTATCCATGTCGCCATTCGCGTAGGCGTGGCGATCTCGGGCCAGAGCTCGCTCAGCGCCGCCGCCAGTCTCGCGGTATCGATCCTCATGGCGCTGTTTCCTTGCTGGGTGCATCGGGCGGAACATCGAGCAAACGCAACGCGTTGCCGACGACGCGACTGAAGACGGGGGCCGCGACCAGGCCACCGTAGTAGTCACCCGTCTTGGGATTGTCGATCATTACCACGGTGACGATACGCGGATTGGATGCCGGAGCAATACCCGCGAACAGCCCACGATATTCGACTTCCTGATACCCCGTGCTGGTCACCTTGCGCACCGTGCCGGTCTTGCCGGCGATCTGGTAGCCGGGCACCATGGCCAGATGCCCCCCCGCATTGGGCTGAACGATCTTTTCCATCATGCCCAATAGCTCGTGCGCGATACGTGGGGAGATCACCTGCTCGCCATCCGGCTTATCGTTGAGCTTGAGCAGCGACGGAGATAGACGCTTGCCATCATTGGCAATCGCCGTATAAGCGCTCGCCAGCTGCAGCGGCGTGACGGCAACGCCATAACCATAAGCCATCGCTGCCTGAGCACTGCGCGGAAGATTGGTCAGCGACGGCAGGCTACCGCTATTTTCCCCGGGAAACCCGGTACCGGGAGACTGGCCCAGCCCGAGCTCGCGATAGCGATTCCAGATGGCATCCTCAGGCAGCGCCAGTGCAATGTGCGACATACCGATATTGGAAGAGTGAAGCAGAATCCCCCCTGGCGTCAGTTTGCCGTAGTTACGAAAATCCTTGATGGTGTAGCCGTCCACCATCATCCAGCCCGGCGATGTATCGATGATGCTCTCCGGCGAGAACTGATCGGAAGCCAGTGCCGCCGACATGGCCAGTGGCTTCATCACCGAACCGGGCTCGATGGCATCGGTGATCGCCTGATTGCGTAGCCCGCGAACATCGACGTCACTGCGATTGTTGGGGTTGTAGGACGGCAGATTGGCCATCGCCAGCACCTCGCCGGTACGCGCGTCCAGCATGACCAGCGAACCGCCGTCGGCATCGTTCTTGCGAACGCCTGCCGCCAGTTCGCGGTAGGCCATATACTGCAGGCGCAGATCGATCGACAAGGTCAGATCGCCGCCAGGCTTGGCCTCTTCGATCAAATGGAGATCACGCACCAGACGCCCCTTGCGGTCCTTGAGCACCCGCCGCTTACCGGGCTGACCGGTGAGGTAGCGATTATAGGCAAGCTCCAGTCCTTCCTGCCCCTTATCGTCGACGTTAGTCACGCCGACGACCTGCGACGCGACTTCTCCCGCCGGATAGTAACGCTTGTATTCGTCACGGGAGTAGACGCCGGGCATCTGCAAGTCGAGAACCGGCTTGGCCGCTGCTGGCGTGAGCTGACGCCGCAAATACATGAACTCACGGTCCGAGTAGCGCTCGATACGATCCTCTAGCTGCCCGGGATCTACCTTCAGCGCCTTCGCCAGCAGCGTTCGCTGAATGGGATCTTGCGGAAGCTCCTGCGGGTTGGCCCACAGCGTGACCACGGGTGTCGAGATCGCCAGCGGGTCACCGTTGCGATCGCTGATCATGCCGCGGTGAGCACCGATGGTCTCGACGCGCAGGGTGCGAGCATCGCCCTGATTTTGAAGAAAGCTACGGTCGATCACCTGAAGATAGAAGACACGACCGACCAGTGCGGAAAGCGCGACGAAAATGACGAAGAGCATGAACCAGTAACGCCCCGCACCCCATGGCGCATCCGGACGACGCGTTCTGCCCGGGGGTCTGCGACGCCTCGCACTCATGGATGAATCACCTTCACTTCATCGACACTCGGGACCCGCATATCGAGACGCTTGCTGGCCAGCGACTCGATACGGGCCGGCGACGACCAGGTACTCTCTTCGAGTAGCAGGCGGCCCCATTCTGTCTGCAGGGAATCTCGCTGGTTCTCCAGCTTCTGCAGCCGTGCGTACTGCACTCGAGTCAGATGAGACGTGCTGATGATAGCCAGCGCCGTTATCAACACCAAGACGATGACCACGCCGAGCAATGTGGAGCGAACCCCCAGGCGCCGAGCGAATGGCCAGTCGCCGGTCTCCAGCAGACTGCGTCGTCCTTGAACGGCCATGTTTCTCCTTATTGCAGCTTCTCGGCAATGCGCATGACCGCGCTACGTGCACGAGGATTCGCATCGATCTCGCTGTCACTGGCACGCATCGCCTTGCCTACCGGTTTGAGCCGCTTATTGAGTTGATCCTCGCGTATCGGCATGCCGCGGGGCAAATGCGTATCCCCACGAGCCTGATCGCGAATGAAACGTTTGACCAACCGATCTTCCAGCGAGTGAAAACTGATGACGACCAGCCGGCCTCCCGTTTCCAGCGCATTCAGGGCGACGGCCAGCGCGCGCTCGAGTTGACCCAGCTCGTCATTGAGATGAATACGAATGGCCTGGAAAACACGAGTCGCGGGATGCTTGCCTTTTTCCCAGGCGGGATGCGCGGCCTTGACGATTTCGGCGAGCTGATGAGTCCGTTCGATCGGGGTCTCACCCCGCGCGGCAACGATGGCCCGCGCGATACGCTTGGCGAAACGCTCTTCCCCGTAGGCCTTGAAGACACGCGCCATTTCCTGGTCACTCGTACGTGCGATCCATTCGGCAGCGCCAATACCCGAGGTCGGGTCCATACGCATGTCCAGCGGGCCATCACGCAAGAAACTGAAGCCGCGTTCGGGATCATCCAATTGGGGGGAGGACACGCCGACATCGAGGAGGATACCGCTCAGGCTGCCGTGAACACCGCATGCCTCGGCGTGGCGGTCCAGTTCGGCGAATACGCCGCGACACACCGTCAAACGGGCATCATCGATTTCTGCGGCTACCGCCAGTGCAGCGGGATCGCGATCGATCGCGATCAATCGCCCATGCGTGTCGAGGCGCGAAAGAATCGCCCGAGAATGACCGCCACGGCCAAAGGTCCCGTCAAGGTAGGCGCCGGATGGCGATTGCACCAACGCCTCCACGGCCCCGTCGAGTAGCACGCTGGTGTGGCGAAAATCGGAACGATTCGCCGCACCGCCTTGGGGTGCTTGTGGAGCGTTGTCGCGGTGCAGCATGCGGATCTCGGTGTCGAACGGCGAAAATCGGAGAGGGAGCCGGCCGATAAGCCGGGTTCTGTCTAAGACAGTCATTCATCTAGGAAACGCGTCGCCACGTTTCTCAAGCAACCTACCCGGATCCAGCGCGGGCCGCGCCAAAGGATCCCTATTTGGTCTTGCTCCAGGTGGGGTTTACCATGCCACGCACTGTTACCAGGCGCGCGGTGCGCTCTTACCGCACCCTTTCACCCTTACCGGCAGCGAATCGCTGCTTAGGCGGTCTACTCTCTGCTGCACTAGCCGTCGGCTTGCGCCGCCCAGGCGTTACCTGGCACCTTGCCCTATGGAGCCCGGACTTTCCTCCCCCGGCAATGCCGGCGGCGACTGTCTGGCCGACTCCCAAGCGCGCAAGAATAACAGCCCCCCGTAACCCTCTCAAGACAGCATTGTCGCGTTGAGCAAAAGCTGCTGTCACTTACCTGAAACCGTCGCTCGACACCGACACTTGCAGCCGAAAAAGCGCGCAGGGACCTACCTCCAGCAATCCAGTTCGACCGACCCGCGATCTAGGTGTCGGACTTCAGCTCCAGCGCCATCTGATACCAGTGCTTACGCCGCCCACCCAGCAGACGCACGACGACCGCAGCCGCACTCTTGACGGCCACGCCTTCGTCCAGCATCGCCTGGATCAATGCTGCGCCTTCGGCATCGTCGGCGGTTTCTTCCCGACGCGGCGCACCGGCCAGCATGACCACGAACTCCCCCCGTGCCTGATCGGGGTTCTCATCCATGATACCCAGCAGCTCGGTCGCGGAACCGTCGAGCAACGTCTCGAAGGTCTTGGTCAACTCCCGCGCCAGTACCACCTGACGTCCGCCGACCACGGCGGCGAGGTCGGTTAGCAGATCGCGAATCCGGTGCGGTGACTCGTAAAATACCCGCGTCTCTTCTCGCAACATCCCTGCCTCCAGCTGCTTGCGGCGCGCGCCGGACTTGGCAGGTAAAAACCCTTCGAACGTAAAGCGATCCGTCGGCAGCCCGGCGGCACTCAACCCCGCGATCAGCGCGCAGGGGCCGGGGATCGGCACCACGCGACAGCCCGCTCGACGCAATTCCCGAACCAGCACGAATCCAGGATCGGAGATCAATGGCGTACCCGCATCACTGACCAGCGCCAACTGCGCGCCCTCGGCCAGACGTCGGCGAAGCTGCTCGACGCGTGCCGCTTCATTGTGTTCATGCAATGAGATCAACGGGCGTTCGATACCCAGGTGCCGAAGCAGATGCTGTGTATGCCGCGTGTCTTCGGCGGCGATCGCATCGACCTCCGAAAGAATCCGGCCCGCTCTGGCGCTCATGTCCTCAAGATTCCCAATCGGCGTGGCGACCACGTACAATACGCCTTCCTTTGTCTCGCTCATTCGGTACCATCCGGATTAACGTGCATTCCCATCGATGATTGCCAATGGCAGACTCGATGTTCAGTTCGGCAAGGAGCCTCCGCTGGGCGGCGATGGCGGCCGTCATGAGCCGCCGAACCACAGAAACCTAGGCGGAACGGATACGGGTCGCTGCGGACCCTGTTTTTTCGATGACCGGTATCGATGACTCTGTATCGACGACAGAGTCACCGACGATCAGCGTGACGATGGTCGTAACGCGATAATCGGTGTTCGGCAGCGCAAGACCCCTCAACAAGTAAAGGGATAGACACTATGCGTGATGCGCTGCGGCGACTCCTCCTGCCACTGGTGGCAACTCTGATGCTGGCAGGCTGTGCCGGCCAGAGCATGATGCAAGGCATCAGTGGCCCGAGCGCCCAGGAGTTGCTCGAACAGGCCAATAACCAGAGCGGCCAACAGGCTGCCGCCTCCCGCCTCGAAGCGGCGGATATCTTAGCACGCCAGGGCGACACGGCGCAGGCGCTCCAGGTCGCCGGTCAGATCGACAGTAGCCAGCTCGACAGCAGCCAGCGAACCCGCTGGGCCATGGTGTTATCCGATAGCGCGCTGGCCGAGGAAGATGGCTGGAGCGTCATCCGCGCCACCGACATCCTCGATAGCACGACCGACCTCTCGACCGATGATCGACAGACGCTGCGCTATCGTCGCGGCATCGCGCTGAACATGATCGGCGAACCGGAAGCGGCGGCCCGCCTATTGATCGGCCTGCAGCGCGACAACGCCCCCTATGAATTGAACGACGTCATCTGGAAGCCGCTTGCGAGCCTCAGCCCGACCGCGCTGGATGCCCTGGCCGCGACGGACAGCGATCCGATTACCCAAGGCTGGGTGGATCTCGCTCGGCTCTACCGCACCAGCGGCGGTGATATCTCCAGCCTGTTCGATCGCCTGGATCGTTGGCGCAGCCGCTATCCGGATCATCCGGCCAATCGGCGGCTTCCGCAGGACCTGTCGGCGTTACGCCAGCTCGAGGGCACCGAAGTCAACCAGATTGCCGTATTCCTGCCCGATAGCGGCCCGCTGGCCAATATCGCTTCAGCGATCCGCCAGGGCCTCGAGGCACGCGCCAACGACGCCGAGAGTCAGGGTGAACACACACCGCGGCTGACCTTCATCGACTCCAGCCAACAGAACATCGATGCTCTCTACGCCCAGGCCACGATGAGCGGCGCCCAGGCGGTGATTGGCCCACTCGACAAGGATAAGGTCAGCGATCTCGAAACACGTAGCAGTGTGCCCCTGCCTACGCTCGCCCTGAACTACGGCGAGCATGCGCGCAACCAGGCTGCCAAGCTGTTCCAGTACGGCCTATCGGCGGAAGACGAGGCGCGCCAGGTCGCTCACCGTGCGTATCTCGACGGTCGTCGTCGGGCCGGCATCATGGTTCCGGATAACGAGTGGGGCTCGCGCATTCTGGCGGCATTCCGTAAAGCGTGGGAAGACGGTGGCGGTAGCGTTGCCTCGGTGGTCAGTTACGATCCGTCAGGATCCGTCGCGACAGCGGTACGCAACCTGCTCGACAGCGACCCGTCGAGCATGGACATGCTGTTCCTGCTGGCACTGCCCAGCTACGCCCGGCAGATACCACCGACGCTGGACTTCTATTACGCCAGCGATCTTCCTGTCTACGCCACCTCCCATCTCTACGAGGGTGCGCCCCAGCCTCGCGCCGACCATGACCTGAATGGCGTACAGTTCCTCGACATTCCGTGGATGATCCCGGACGCAGCCGTTGGCGGTGTCGACGCCTTGCCTTTCGTTTCCACCTATCGTCAGCTCGCGGAAGAGCAGGACCCCGGCTTGCTCAAGCTCAATGCCATGGGCGTCGACGCTTACGAGCTGGCTCGACGCCTGCCGTTGATCCAGGCGCTGCCGAACACGCAGCTTTTCGGCGCCACCGGTACGCTGCAAGCACGCGGCGATGGGCGCATTCAGCGCACCCTGCCGTGGGCACTGTTCCAGTCCGGCACACCGCAACCGCTGCTGACCGCGCCCGCATCGGCACCAACCCGCTCACCCTCTAGCCTTGGGGGCGCCACGGATAGCGGGTCGCAGGAAAATACGCGCGATTCGTCCAATAGTGATCTCAACGGTTTTGCGCTCGATGCCGATGCCAACTGAGCGATCAACGCCAACCGATCGGGCAACACCAACTGATCGGTCAACCACTAACCGGCGCCAACTCGGGCAGCAGGTCGAACAGGCCGCTGCCCGCTGGCTCGAGTCGCGCGGTTTGACGTTGATTGCCAGCAACCAGCATGCCAAGGGCGGCGAAATCGATCTCGTGATGCGAGACGGCGAGAACCTGGTATTTGTCGAGGTGCGTCATCGTCGACGCACGGACTACGGTAATCCGCTCGAGACGATCACGCTCGCCAAACAACGGCGCATCATCAAGGCTGCGCGTTTTTATCTTCACGCGCAGCGGCTATCATGCCCCTGCCGCTTCGACGTCGTTGGCGTAACCGGAAGTTTTCCCGCGCTCGAATTCGACTGGATTCGCGCCGCCTTCGACGCATATTGACCCAGGCTTTAATAGGCAGCCCATGGATTTTCAAGCACGCATACTCGACCTGTTCAACGCCAGCATCGACACCAAGACCTACGCCAGCGAGGTATTGCCGCCGTTCATCGAAGTCGCTAGCCAAATGATGGTTCAATGCCTGGTCAGCGAAGGCAAGATTCTCGCCTGCGGCAATGGCGGAAGCGCTGGCGACAGCCAGCACTTTTCCTCCGAGCTGCTCAATCGCTTCGAGCGCGAGCGTCCCAGCTTGCCAGCACTGGCACTGACGACAGATACCTCGACACTGACATCCATTGCCAACGATTACAGCTACAACGACGTTTTTTCGAAGCAGATCCGCGCCTTGGGCCAACCCAACGATATCCTGCTGGCAATCTCCACCAGTGGCAACTCAGCCAACGTGGTCCAGGCCATACAGGCCGCTCACGATCGGGAAATGAGCGTCGTTGCGCTGACGGGGCGCGACGGCGGCGACATGGCGTCCCTGCTTGGCCAGGAGGATTGCGAGATTCGCGTCCCCGCGACTTCCACCGCCCGCATTCAGGAAGTCCACCTATTGGTCATTCACTGTTTGTGTGATCTGATCGACCAACAACTTTTCGGCAGCAACGAGTGAGCCCTATGTATAAGACCCTGATCGTTTCCTCATGCTTGATCGGCCTGCTGACCCTCGGTGGATGCGCCGCCAACAGCAGCCAGGAGGAGAACTACGCCGAGCGCACACCCGGCGCCAAAGTCGAGGACAGCAACATCCAGAGCAAGATCTTCGATGCTCTCAATGCCACTGATGCTCGCTATGGCGATGCTCATGTCAACGTCGACAGCTACAACAGTAACGTCCTGCTGACGGGACAGGTCCCCAGCGATGACCTCAAGCAGCGCGCCTCCGAGATCGCCCGCGATGTCCGTGGTGTGCGTCAGGTACACAATGAATTGATGGTATCGGCCAACACGCCGGTCAGTCAGCGTATGACCGATACCTGGATTACCGGGCGCATCAAGGCCAACCTCGTCGCCAACGAAGACCTGGATGCCAATTTGATTCGCGTGATTACCGAGAACGGCACGGTCTACCTGATGGGTCTGGTCACGCAACAGCAAGCCAGCGAGGCGACTGCCGCGGCCTCTGGCGTGGGCGGTGTTCAGCGCATCGTCAAGGTATTCGAATACCTCAACTGATCGCTTGACCCAAAGCCTGAGCGCAGAAAGAAAAAGCCGCTGCCGAATCCAATTCGGCAGCGGCTTTTTATGTTTTTTGGCTGCTCACTGACGCGAAAGCACGCCCAGCGAAAGCCACCAACGGAAATCTACTTGACGATACGCAACGACGGCTTACCTTTTTCAGGGCGAGCCGGTGCCTCGTCATTACCCTTCTCATCCGTGGGTTCGGGCGATTCGGCGGCGTCTTCTTGCGAGCGGTTCTCGACGCTCTCCAGCGTCGGGCGCCCCTCATCTTCCAATGCCGCCTCTTCTTCCCCGGAGAAATTGGGCATGACCGGTTCCTGACCGAACACCATACCCACGCCGTTTTCACGCGCATAGATGGCGATCAAGGCATCCATCGGCACGACGACCTGCATCGGCTGACCGCTAAAGCGCGCCCCAAAGGTAACTGCCGCATTGTCGATCGCCAGATCGCGCACCGCAGCTGGCGCGATGTTGAGGACAATCTGACCATTCTGCACGAATTGTTGCGGTACCTTGACGTCGGACTTCCCGGCATCGACCACAACATAGGGCGTTTGCTCGTTATCCAGCAGCCACTCATAAAGAGCCCTTGCCAGATAGGGACGGCTAGTCAGCATGTCATCTCCTTTCAGGCAGCTTACGACAAGCGCCGTTTAGCTACGCATCTCATGTTCAGACTCGGATAGCGCCACCTTGAAAGCGTCACGCGCAAAGACCCGTTCCATATAGTCCATCAACGGGGCGACCTGCTTTTCGGGCAGCTCGACGCCCAGCGCCGGTAAACGCCAGAGGATCGGCGCGATGCAGCAATCTACCAGCGTGAACTCTTCGCTCATGAAGAACGACATGTCTTCGAAGATCGGCGAGATTCCCGTCAGGCTTTCACGCAATTCCTTGCGCGCCTTGTCGGCATCCTTCTTGGAGCCCTGCTGAATCTGCTCCACCAGCGGGCACCACTCACGCTCGATACGATGCATCCACAGACGGCTCTGCGCACGCGCTACCGGATAGACCGGCAACAGTGGCGGATGCGGAAAACGTTCATCGAGATATTCCATCATGACCTTGGACTCATAAAGCACCAGATCACGATCCAGCAGCGTGGGCACGCTGTTGTAGGGATTCAGATCCGCCAACTCAGCGTTATGCTCGTCGGCCGAGACGTCCAGGATATCGACGGCCACGCCCTTTTCCGCCAACACGATTCTGACGCGATGGCTGAAATGATCCTCACTGCCGGAGTAAAAGATCATCGACGATCGCTTGGCCACTACACCCATGAAACTTTCCTCGCATTAATTCAATGGCCAATGGTAACACGACGAGAAACCCGCCTGGGTTACCGCCATGACCACAGGTAGCACAAATGCCCATATGCATCGTACCAACGGCAAAACGCCCGACTGAGTAAGTCGGGCGTTGAGCGCAGACGCGATCCCGCAGGATCAGCGCTTGGAGAACTGCGGACGACGACGAGCTTTGCGCAGGCCCACTTTCTTACGCTCGACTTCACGAGCGTCGCGGGTCACGTAGCCGGCCGCACGCAGGGGACGACGCAGATCTTCGTTGTATACCATCAGCGCGCGAGTGATGCCGTGACGAATCGCGCCGGCCTGCGAGGAGCCGCCGCCGCCCTTGACCGTGACGACGACATCGAACTGGCCGGTAGTTTCGGTCAGTTCCAGCGGCTGGCGCACGACCATCTGCGCGGTGACGCGACCGAAGAACTCACCCAACTCGCGATCGTTGACGGTGATCTTGCCGGTGCCCGGCTTGAGAAACACACGAGCGGTAGAAGTCTTGCGGCGCCCGGTGCCGTAGTACTGTTGTGCCATGACGGATTACCCTCAGATGTTCAGTTCTTGCGGCTGCTGCGCAGCGTGCGGATGCTCGGTACCGGCATACACTTTGAGCTTGGCGTGCATGGCACGACCCAGCGGCCCTTTGGGCAGCATGCCCTTGACGGCGCCTTCGATGATTCGCTCCGGCGCGTGGTCGATCAGCTTCTCGAACGACATGGTACGGAGACCGCCCGGGTAACCGGTGTGACGGTAATAGTTCTTGGCTTGCGCCTTGTTACCGGTCACGTGCACCTTCTCAGCGTTGACGACGACGATGTAATCGCCAGTGTCGACGTGCGGGGTGTATTCCGGCTTGTGTTTGCCGCGCAGACGGCGTGCGATTTCTGTCGCCAGACGACCGAGCGTCTTGCCCGATGCATCAACGACATACCAATCGCGCTCCACGGTATGCGGCTTGGCACTGAACGTCTTCATGAGTGTTTCACCAAATAAGCGTATTTGGGCGTCGAAGCGAACGCTTCTCGGCCATCCCTATTTTTCTTGGGTTACCCATCCACGGATGCTGCAGAGACAGCTTCCGGCCAGACGGTAACAGATCGAAGAGCGCGTATTGTACACGAGCCCAACAGGGGACGGAAGATCGACCGCGATTTTGCCATAGACCATCGCCTGCAGATCTTTTCCGCCTCATCAGGGCTTGTGCGCCAGCGCCAGATAATCGCGGGACTGCATTTCCTGAAGCCGCGACAGCGTCCGCTCGAACTCGAAATTGAGATTGCCCCCCGTATAGAGCGACTCGACCTCGGTCTCCGCGGAGAGCAGCAACTTGACCGCGCGGTCGTAGAACTCGTCGACCATGCTGATGAAGCGTCGCGCCTGGTCGTCGGTACCCGCCCCCATCTTGGGTACGTCGGATACCAGTACCGTGTGGAATTCCCGCGACAGTTCGATGTAGTCGTTCTGGCTGCGCGGCCCATCGCAGAGCATCTTGAAGTCGAACCAGACGACGCCTTCATGCAGACGGCGGGTTTGCAGCTCGCGTTGGTTGATCGTCAAGGCTGCATTTTCCCGCCCGTCGTTGCCGGCCACCGAGCGAAAGCTCTTCGCTAGCAGCTGTTCGGCCTCGGCATCCAGTGGCGAATGGAATATCTCGACCTGCTCGAGCGCGCGCAGGCGGTAGTCCACGCCGGAATCGACATTGACCACCTCGCAGTGGCGTTTGAGCAGATCGATCGCCGGAAGAAACCGCGTTCGCTGCAATCCATCCTTGTAGAGATCATCGGGAACAATATTGGAGGTCGCCACCAATACTACGCCCTGCGCAAACAGCGCCTCCATCAGATTGCCGAGGATCATCGCATCGGTGATGTCCTTGACGTAGAACTCATCGAAGCAGATCACCCGCGCTTCGCTGGCAAACGTGGCGGCGATCTGCGTCAGCGGATTCTTTTCGCCCTTATGCACGTCGAGCTCGCGATGCACGCGCTGCATGAAACGATTGAAGTGCGTGCGCATCTTGCGATCGAACGGCAATGATTCGTAGAACACATCGACCAGGTAGGTCTTGCCGCGCCCGACACCGCCCCAGAAGTAAAGCCCCATGACAGGCGGCTTGCCGCTCATCTCCGGCTCAGAAGGCTTGCGCTTGCCGAGCAGCCCCGCCACTTTGGAGAACTTCGACCCACCCGAGATGGCGTTGGAAGGCTTGGGAGCCGGCGTCCGCTGGAGGTCGTCATACAGCCGCTGCAGATGTTTGACGGCGTTCTCCTGCGCGGCGTCGTAGCTGAAGTCATCGCGTTCCAGATCGGCGCGATAACGTGACATCGGCGTCATGGCACTCGGAGGGGACGTCGCGGATGGGGAAGAACTCATGGCGGTATCGTGGCCTCGCTTCGAAACAGGTGACGAGATTATACCCTCAGACGAAAGTCTTGACAGCGGCAACCAGACAAGGAAGGTTTGACCCGGTAGCCGAGCGGGTCGATATAATGGCCCCCGCATCGATCTTATGCATCGATCTATGGAGACAGGTCGTGCCGGGCACGACGACGAGGAGCGCAATGTGAACGAAAGCAATATCGACTGGATTCTGGCAATCGCCTGCTTCCTGGCGGGCATCGGTATCGGCGCCCTTTGTTATCACCTGATGAACGCTAACGTGGCCCGCAATCAAAAAGTGCGTCAACGCTTGGCCGAGACCGAACTGGAGCTCAACCAGGTCAAGGATTCCTTGAACGATCACTTCGCCAAAGTGGCCGATCTGGCCTCCAGCATTCAGCGCCAAAGCCACGATCTAGAGCAGCATCTGATACAGGGCGCGGACAAACTGGTCGACGACCTCAAGCTCAAACGTCGGCTGCATGGCCAGCAGGAAGAAAACGAAGAGATCGATGCCCCACAGGTCCCGCGTGACTATGCCGATGGCACAGGTGGTACATTGGCCGAAGATTACGGCGTTCGCCAACGCAAGACTGCCGAGCAACAGGGCGACACGCCTCAACCGCCACGTTACTGAACCCATACGCTGTCAGACGATAAGCCCGCCGCTAGCGGCGGGTTATCGAAAACGCCGCTCATGCCGGATTATCGACATCCACGAAGCGATGCTCGACGCCAAAGCGCTTCACCAACCAGTCGCCCAAAGCCTGGATACCGTCACGCTCGGTGGCGTGATGCCCGGCTGCGAGATAGGTAATGCCCATCTCGCGCGCCATGTGCGTGGTGCGCTCGGAAATCTCGCCTGAAATGAAGGCATCGGCCCCCGCCTCGGCCGCCAGCGGCAGCATGTCCTGGGCACCACCCGTACACCAGGCCACGTTTCGAATGACCCCGGAATGCCCCTCGATCAGCATGGGCGCGCGGCCCAGCACCTTTTCAATGCGGGCGGCTAGCGCCCGGCTATCCAGCTCGGCATCCGGCACGCCCATCCACAGCAGCCCCTGCCCGAGTTCGCCATCGAGACAGCGTTCCACGTTGAATCCCAGACGCCGCTCCAGACATGCGTTGTTGCCTAACGAGATATGCGCGTCCAAGGGTAGATGATAGGCGAACAGATTGAGATCGTGGCGCAACAAGGTGGCAAACCGGCGCCGCTTCATGCCCGTCACGCTGACCGGCTCGTTCTTCCAGAAATAACCATGGTGCACCAATACCGTATCGGCTCCCCAGGCGACGGCTTCATCAAGCAATGCCTGGCAAGCCGTGACCCCGGTCAGAACCCGCCCTATCGTCTCCTGGCCTTCCACCTGCAACCCGTTGATCGTGTAATCCTTGAACGCGTCGACACGCAGTTCGGTATCGATAGCAGCCTGTAGCGTCTGCCGCGAAATCATAATGTCTCCCAGCGAAAAGTATCGGTGAATGTTACACTTATGCCACGTATGCTATCGCGCCATCACAGCGCGAGACATCATGGCGGTCATCCGTTTTCCGTCTCTTGTCATCGATCAATGGGCGCTTCCCATCGATCAATGAGACATGCGATTAGCCTGCGTACCCGATAGCTTGCCGTAGACGACGAGGCTTCGACAAACCGCCCGCGGCATCGCCGGACTATCGAAGCGGTATACCGTCTTGATGACACAGCGCCCCCGGATTTCGCGAAACCGCTCGGATTTTAGTCTAAGGACCCAGCACATGCGCCGCCACCTAGCCGCCTATCTGTGGCCCACTCTCTGTGGCATTCTGCTTGCGATTGTCTTGCTCAACGCATTCCCGTCACTGCTGGGTCGCGACGTGGCTGATGGCATCGCCCAGCAAACCGGTACCGCCACGACGGCAAACTCAGGGACCTCCGGCCGCTCCCCGCCCGAAGTGGTCGACGCACCGACACTGAACCGTCATGAAGGGCCAGTCAGCTACTCGCAGGCCGTCAATCGCGCTGCTCCGGCGGTGGTCAACGTCTACTCGTCGCGTGTCGTCGACACCAACCAGCATCCTTTGATGTCGGACCCCTTCTTTCGTCAGTTCTACGGCAAGAACATGCCGCAGCGCCAGCGTATGCTGTCGAGCCTCGGCTCCGGCGTCGTGGTCAGCGAAGAGGGCTACATTCTGACCAACAATCACGTCATCAATGACGCCGACCAGATTCAGGTGGCGCTGCGAGATGGACGCGAAGCCATCGCCCAGGTGATCGGCACCGACCCCGACAGCGATCTGGCAGTGCTCAAGATCGACATGGACGACTTGCCGGTCATCAAGCTGAGCGACTCGGAGGAAATCGCCATCGGCGACGTCACTCTAGCCATCGGCAATCCCTTTGGCGTCGGCCAGACCGTAACCATGGGCATCATCAGCGCCACAGGGCGTGACCATCTCGGCTTGAGCCGTTACGAAGACTTCATCCAGACCGATGCCGCGATCAATCCGGGTAACTCGGGGGGCGCGCTAGTGGATGCCAACGGCTCGCTGATCGGTATCAATACGGCAATCTTCTCTCGTTCCGGAGGCTCACAAGGTATCGGGTTCGCAATTCCGGCCAATCTCGCGCGAGAGATTCTGGATGACATCGTGACCCACGGGCGCGTCATTCGCGGTTGGTTGGGAATCGACGCGCAGCAGATGACGCTGGACCTGGCTTCGTCTTTCGGCCTCAAGACGCTGAGCGGCGTCATCATCGCCAATGTCGTGCCCGACGGCCCCGGTGACGAGGCGGGGCTACGTCCCGGCGATATCCTGCTCGCAATCGACGGCAAACCGATTCTCGACCCGCGAGAAACCCAGGTCGATATCGCCGAGATCCCACCCGGTACGAAGCTTCCGCTGACGATCGTGCGAGGCGGCGAGAAACGCGAGGTGACGCTGAATGTCGGCGAGCGCCCGCCACCTGCCGAAACGACGGATAACCGTTCCCGGCAAGCCCAAGCCGTACCGGACTCGGAGGCGAATAATCCCGGCTCGCCCGTGCCAGCCGATGACGACGCCGTCACCGCTCCGTAACCAGCGATACCTGCCAAAACGAGATCGCCGCCTCGGAAAGGAGGCGGCGATCGTGACTCGAACCCGACGATCAATGCTTCAGGCGATTCTCGGCCGAGCGAGCGTGAGCCGTCAGCGATTCCCCTCGAGCCAGAACGGAGGCGGTTCGCCCCAAAGTATCGGCACCCTCGGGAGAACACCGAATCAACGAAGAACGCTTCTGGAAATCGTAGACACCCAGCGGCGACGAGAATCGTGCAGTGCCAGAGGTCGGCAGCACGTGATTGGGACCCGCACAGTAGTCGCCCAGCACTTCCGCCGTGTAGCGACCCATGAAGATAGCACCGGCGTGGCGTACGCCCTCCGCCATCTCCTGCGGCGCTTCCACGGACAGTTCCAGATGCTCCGGGGCAATCCGATTGATCAGCTCGACCGCCTGTTCCGGTCCCTCGCAGAGAATCAACGCACCGCGTCGCGCCAGCGACTCGCGAATGATCGCCTCGCGCTCCAGGGTCGGCAACAGCCGTTCGATGGACGCCTGGACTGTCTCGAGATGCGCTGCGTCCCAGCTGACGAGAATGGCCTGCGCATCTTCATCGTGCTCGGCCTGGGAGAAAAGATCCATCGCCAGCCAGTCCGGATCGGTTCCGCCATCGGAAACCACCAGAATTTCGGAAGGCCCCGCGATCATGTCGATCCCCACCTGCCCGAACACCGCTCGCTTGGCGGTAGCGACATAGATGTTGCCCGGACCGACGATCTTGTCGACCCGGGGCACGCTGTGGGTACCGTAGGCCAGCGCCGCCACGGCCTGGGCGCCACCCAGGGTGAATACACGATCGACCCCAGCAAGATGCGCGGCAGCCAGCACCAGCTCGTTGACGATGCCATCCGGCGTCGGCACGACCATCACAATCTCTCGCACGCCGGCCACGTGCGCCGGCAAGGCATTCATCAACACAGACGATGGGTAGGCGGCCTTGCCACCCGGGACATAGATGCCGACCCGGTCGAGCGGAGAGACCTTCTGACCCAGCACGGTGCCATCGGATTCGCTGTACTGCCAGGATTCCGGCTTCTGGCGTTCATGATAAGCGCGAATACGCTCGGCGGCGTGCTGCAGCGCTTCGCGCTGCTCCGTCGGCACGCTCGCGAACGCCGCCTCGAGACGCTCGGCCCCGATGGTCAACTCGGCCATGGTATTCACGGACAAGCGATCGAAGCGATTGGTGTATTCGATGACGGCATCGTCGCCACGCTGACGGACGGCTGCGATGATCTCCGCGACCCGGGAACCGACGTCATGATCGGAAACGCCTTCCCAGGCCAGCAATGCGTCGAGACGCGACTCGAAATCAGTATCCCGCGTGTCGAGACGGGCAATGGTAGTCGTTTGGCTCATCTATGAATTCTCTCCAGGTTCGACCGAGCGCTGACTACCGGCAGCCGATAGAACCGACTTCAGCCAGTAGCTGATGCTCGCCAGCCGGTGAACGCTTCAGGCGTCTAAAAGGCGCGCTGTCACGGCCTGACGCAGACGCTCGATCAGCGGCCTCAGACGCTCGTGCTTCATCGTCATCGAGGCCTTGTTGACCACTAGCCGCGTGCTGATGTTCTCGATCAGTTCGCGAGGCTCCATACCGTTGGCCCGCAAGGTATTGCCGGTATCCACGATATCGACGATCTCGTCCGCCAGATTCATCAACGGCGCCAACTCCATGGCCCCGTAGAGCTTGATGACTTCGGCCTGAATGCCCTGCTCCGCATAATAGCGACGCGCGACATTGACGAACTTCGTCGCGACACGGCGCCTGGCTCTTGCAGGCTGTGCACCCACAATGCCGGCCGTCATCAGACGACAGCGTGAAATGCCCAGATCGAGTGGCTCGTAGAGCCCTTCGGCGCCGTGCTCCAGCAGCACATCCTTGCCGGCGACACCCAGATCGGCCGCCCCCAGTTGCACGTAGGTCGGCACGTCGACGGCGCGAATGACCACCAGCTTGACGTCGGGTAGATTGGTATCGAACAGCAGCTTGCGGCTCTTGCCGAAATCATCCGCCGGCGTAATACCGGCATCTGCCAGCAGCGGCAGTGTCTCTTCGAGGATACGGCCTTTGGAAAGCGCCAGAATTAATTGATTGCTCATGTTCTCTTTAACCGTCGCCTAACCCGGCACGCGGCGGATGCGCGCGCCCAGTAGCTGCAGTTTTTCTTCGATACATTCGTAACCGCGATCGATGTGGTAGATCCGGTCGACCATCGTCTCTCCTTCGGCCAGCATCGCCGCGATGACCAGGCTCGCGGAAGCTCTCAGGTCCGTCGCCATGACCGGCGCCCCGGACAGCTTCTCGACACCGGTGACCACCGCCGTATTGCCCTCGAGAGCGATATGCGCACCCATGCGGTTGAGTTCCTGCACGTGCATGAAGCGGTTTTCGAAGATGGTCTCGACGACCGTACCGGTGCCTTCGGCTACCGCGTTCATTGCCACGAACTGCGCCTGCATGTCGGTAGGAAACGCCGGATACGGCGCCGTGCGCAGATTGACGGCCTTGGGTCGCCGCCCACCCATGTCGAGCTCGATCCAGTCTTCGCCGGTGGTGATGGTCGCACCGGCTTCCTCGAGCTTGGCCAGCACCGCTTCCATGATATCGGCCCGCGTCTTGCGAACACGCACGCGCCCGCCAGTGGCGGCAGCCGCCACCAGAAAGGTACCGGTCTCGATACGATCCGGCATGACGTCATAGTGGCAGCCATGGAGACGCTCGACACCTTCGATAGTGATGGTGTCGGTTCCCTGCCCTCGGATATTGGCTCCCATGGCGATCAGACATTCGGCTAGATCGACCACTTCCGGCTCGCGGGCAGCGTTCTCCAGCACCGTCGTGCCCTTGGCCAGCGTGGCGGCCATCAGCAGGTTCTCGGTACCGGTCACGGTGACGGTATCGAAAAAGATCGTGGCACCCTTGAGCTTGCCATCTACCCGTGCACGAATGTAGCCGCCTTCAACCGAGACCTCGGCGCCCATCGCCTCGAGCCCGCGGATATGCAGATCGACCGGGCGGGAGCCGATGGCGCAACCGCCCGGCAGCGATACGTCGGCGGTACCGAAATGCGCCAGCAACGGGCCGAGAACCAGAATCGAGGCACGCATCTTCTTGACCAGCTCATAAGGGGCATGGCAATCACGCACCTGCGAGCCGTCGATCTGAATGCTCATTTTTTCGCCCATGACCGGCTCGATACCCATACGGCCGAGCAGTTCGAGCGTCGTGGTAATGTCTTGAAGGTGCGGCAGGTTGCCGATGGTGACGGGCTCGTCGGCAAGCAGCGTTGCCGCCAGGATCGGTAGTGCGGAGTTCTTCGCACCGCTGGCCCAGACCTCGCCGTCGAGCGGCCCATTACCGGTGATGATCAACTTGTCCATGAAGATTCGCCATGAAGGAAAAACTGCATAAATGTCTGCACAAGCGAATCGCTGCGTTGCGCGGTACTCGAAGGCTCGCCTAACCCCATGTTATGTCTCGCCTTCTGTGTGCCGTGCGCCTTACGCTTCATCTTGCTCGGCGGTTTATTCAGGCTTTCCTGAAATCGAAAGAGGTGACCGACCTGAAAGACCTAGGACGAGGATCAAGCGCCAACGTTTTCCGGCGCCGTTTCCCACTGCACGGGAGTGAAGGTCTTGATGGTGATGGCATGCAACGCGCCGGAGGCGATTTCATCCGACAGCGCGCCGTAGATCAACTGCTGACGCTTGACCGGACTCATGCCGTCGAAGACCTCTCCCACGGCGATTACCTGGAAGTTGCAGCCTTCGCCCTGGATATGAAATTCACAGCCGTCGAGCTGGCTCTCGAGACGGCTTTTGACATCGCTGGGTTGCATGACGATCGGTCTCCCTAGTGACTGCTGCGCAGGATGCGCAGGGAAAGCGCCACATGGTACCGGAAAGCGCCCCATCTTGGCGATCTTAGCGTCATCCAAAAACGTCGCAAGCCATCAGCCAAAACGGGCTCCGCCAGCTCCGTTCTAGCGCGGGGTCAGCGCAGGTTCGGCACAGGTCGTCTCGACGGCCGGCAATAGCGGTGCCAGTTCGGTGATATCCATCAGCCGCTGAAGCGCCAACGACAATGACACCCGCTGCAGACTGAGCGAGTGTCGCTGCACGCTACGCACCCACACCAGCAGCACGCTGAGCACCGCACTGCTGGCGACCTGCACACCGGTCAGATCGAAGGAGACCTCGGTCTGTACCGGCTGATCCGACAGCCAGTGCCGACCCGCCTGAGCCAGCGGGCCGGCACTGTCGAAGTCCGCCTCACCGCGAATCGTCAGCACGTTACCATCGACGATTTCCAGCGTGGCGTCTTCGCGCTCGAGCAGCAAACTCACGCGTCGCCGCCCTTCTGGAGTTCGTCGGTACCGACTTCCGGCGCCCAGCTGTCGATCACGGCATCGATATCACGGTTGTTGTCACGCATCGATTGATCGAACTGGTTGCGGAACGTCAGACCGAGATTGATACCGTTGACGATGACGTTGATCACTTTCCATTGGTCGTCATCGCTCTGGCGCAGTGTGAAATTGACCGGGTAGGTTTCGCCGCTGGTGGAAACCACTTCCATCGGAACAGAGGCCTGATCTTCGTAGCGCCCGGCATTTTCGCTATCCTTCACCCGCAGCGTCTGGTAGTCGAACGTCACCAGGCCTCTGGCGTAGGTGTCGATCAGCGTCTTGCGGAACACCTTGACGAATTTCGAACGCTGCTCCGGTGAAGCGCCGCGGAAATAGCGGCCCATCACGCTGGCGCCGATGTACCGAAAGTCGGCCACTTCCGCCATGTTGGTATCGACCAATTTGGCAAGCTCGCCTTCGTGCTGGGCGTAGTAGCCTTTCTTCCCTTCCAGCTCGGACATCAGCGAGTCGACGCTCTGCTGAATGACCTGCGTCGGCGACTGTGCCGCCTGCGCCGGGGTAATGACGCTTGCCAGACACATCGCGATCAGCGTCAGCCGGGCCATCCAGACGCGGCGCGCCCAGGTATCACGACTGGAAATACTCATGGCGTTACGTGCAGACATCATTTTCATCATCGACTCCTTGTCTACGATCTCGATCTATCGACTTACTTGGACATATTTGACACGAACTGCTGGATGAGTTCCTCCAGCACCAGCGCCTGCTGAGTGTCGTGGATGACATCCCCGTCATGCAGCATGTCGGGTGCCCCGCCCACGGTCAGGCCGATGTACTGCTCGCCCAGCAGCCCGGAGGTCAGAATCGCCGCCGTCGTATCGTTGGAAAGCTTGCCGTCATACGCCGAGTCCAGTTGCATGGTGACCTTGGCATCGAACCACTTGGGATCGAGCTCAATATCAGTCACCTTGCCGATACGCACACCGGACATGGTGACTTTGGCCTGCGGCCGCAGCCCACCGATATTGGCGAAGTTGGCGCTCAACGTGAAGGTGTCGTTAGGCACGCCCACACCCAGACCACTGACTCTGAGCCCCAGAAATACCAGGCCCAGAATGCCTGCCAGCATGAAAATGCCGACGCCGAGTTCCAACCAGTTGTTGCGCTTCATCCGAGATCTCCAAACATCAACGCGGTGAGCACGAAGTCGAGGCCCAATACCGCCAGCGAGGCGTATACCACCGTGCGGGTGGTCGCGCGCGAAATACCTTCCGAGGTAGGAATCAGGTCATAACCCTGGAATACCGCAATCCAGGTGACGACCAGACCGAACACCAGACTCTTGATCATGCCATTGAGCACATCGCCGACGAAATCGACGCTGTCCTGCATGTTGCTCCAGTAGGAACCCTCGTAGACACCGAGCCAATCGACGCCGACCAGGTACCCTCCCCAGATGCCGACGACGCCAAACATCACCGTCAGGATAGGCAACGACACGAAGCCGGCCCACAGCCGAGGCGCCACGATGCGGCGCAGCGGGTCGACGCCGATCATTTCCATACTGGTGAGCTGCTCTGTGGCTTTCATCAAACCGATTTCTGCCGTCAGCGCGGACCCGGCGCGTCCGGCGAACAGCAGTGCGGCGACGACTGGGGCCAGCTCTCGAACCAACGATAACGCCACCATCTGACCCAATGCCTCGTCAGCACCGAAACCAACCAGAATGGTAAAGCCCTGCAGAGCCAGCACCATGCCGATGAACAGTCCCGAGACCAGCACGATCGCCCCCGACATCACGCCAACGAAGTGCATCTGACGGACCCATAGATGGAAGCCCTCGCGGGACGGCAGGCAAAAGATCGACTGGACCAGAAACAGCCCGGCCCGGCCGATCGAACTCAGGATATCGAGCGTTGCGCGGCCCAGGGCAGCGATGTGTCGCGTCATGAGAACTGCCCTGCCGGCGCCAGAATGTCGTCGAAGAAATCCGGTGCCGGATAGTGAAACGGCACCGGCCCGTCGGGTTCACCGTGCACGAACTGCTTCACGTGGGCGTCGTCGTTCACGTCCAGCGTCTGCGGCGTGCCATGCGCCATGACCTTACCGTCAGCGATGATGTAAACGTAGTCCGCGATCGACAGCGCCTCCTTGATGTCATGAGAGACCATTATGGCGGTCAGCCCGAGCGCCTGATTGACCTTCTTGATCAATTGCACCAGCACACCCATCGAAATCGGATCCTGGCCGACGAAGGGTTCATCGTAGAGCACCAGGTCCGGGTCCAGGGCCACCGCACGCGCCAGCGCCACACGCCGAGCCATGCCGCCGGAAAGCTCGGACGGCATCAAGTGCCGTGCCCCGCGCAACCCCACTGCCTGAAGCTTCATCAGCACGATGTCACGGACCATGGCGTTCGGCAGTTCGGTATGAACACGTAGCGGGAACGCAACGTTCTCGAACACGTCGAGATCCGAGAACAGCGCGCCGCTCTGAAATAGCATGCCCATGCGACGACGCAGTTTGAAGAGCGAGCGTCGCGACAGCTGGTGTACGTCCTGACCACCGATCAGAACCTGCCCCCGGTCCGGCACCAGCTGACCGCCGATCAACTTCAGCAGCGTCGTCTTGCCGGTTCCGCTGGGTCCCATGATGGCGGTTATCTTGCCGAGCGGAATCTGCAGATCGACACCGCGGAAGATATCCGTGTTGCCGCGGGAAAAGTGCAGATCCTTGACCTCGACCATAATCGGATCATCCATGCAGCATCCACCAATCCAGTGAGATCAATTATCGAACATTCAATTATCGAACATTGTATCCTAACCTTGACACCAGCGACCAGCCGTCGCCAGGCGACTACCACGTTCGCTCCCGTACAAGGGACGAATCGCGCAACGATCAAAGGTATACTCTGGGGTATTGCGCCAACCCGAGACCGCGTGGCGCTCCCATTCCACGACCGATATGCATGCCATGACCGATCCCCGAACCGCTTGCGCCGAAACCCTGAGAGAACCTGCCACGCTGGACTTCCGTGCCAGCGCCAGGCGTACGCTGACGCTGGAACAACAGGCCATTGGTGAGCTTGTCGCGAAACTCGATGACTGTTTCGACGCCGCCTGCCGGCTATTGCTCGACTGTCGTGGACGCCTCATCGTGACCGGCATGGGCAAGTCAGGCCACATCGCCCGCAAGGTCGCGGCGACTTTGGCCAGCACAGGCTCCCCGGCCTTCTACGTTCATCCCGGCGAAGCCAGCCACGGCGATCTTGGCATGATTACCGGCGACGATGTGGTCATCGCCCTTTCCAATTCGGGCGAGACCCAGGAGATCACCGGCCTGCTCCCGTTATTCAAGCGCCTCGGTGCCCCCATGGTCAGCCTGACCGGCCGGCCCGCCTCTACCCTGGCACGCTACAGCGATGTGCATATCGATGTCGGCGTCTCGCGGGAAGCCTGTCCCCACGATCTTGCACCGACCTCTTCCACCACCGCTGCCTTGGCGATGGGCGACGCCCTGGCACTGGCACTGCTCGAGGCGCGTGGCTTCAGCGCCGTGGACTTCGCCCTATCACACCCGGGCGGCACGCTTGGCAAACGTTTGTTACTGCGTGTCGCCGACCTCATGCATGACGGCAGCCGGCTGCCCAGCGTGCCTACCGGCAGCCCATTGCGAGAAGCGTTACTCGAAATGACGCTCAAGGGCATGGGGTTCACTTGCGTCGTCGATGAACGCGGCATGCTGGCCGGTGTCTATACCGATGGCGACCTACGCCGCACGCTCGACCAGCGCGGCGATTTCAGCCTGCTTCGCGTCGACGAGGTCATGACGCGCGGCGGCAAGACGGCGACGCCTGACATGCTGGCCGCGGAAGCCGTCAGAATCATGGAGGATAACCGTATTACCGCGCTGGCAGTGGTCGAGAATGGAATTCCCCTGGGGGCGCTGCACATGCACGACCTGCTGCGAAGCGGGGTCATTTGATACGCCACCGGGCATTATCCCGTGGGCATCGCCTCAATGGGACAGCATAGTGGTTTCCAATACACGTGTTTCCGATACACGTCTTTTCGATGCACGTCTTTTCGATACACGGGACGATGCAGCGCGAACCGTATGATCCTGTATCATTCAACGACAAGCGCAATCAAGACAAGCTCGATCAACACAAGGAGCAAGCGTGGTCAAGACAGCCAGTTTTCAGTCTCCCTGGTGGCGGCGCCTCGGTCTGTTGGCGCTATTGCTGATACTGGGTGGCGGCCTGACCTATCTGGATCAGCGCCACGAGAACGATGCCGGACCGACCCTAGGAAACACCATGGGCGAGCCCGACTATTATCTCGAGGACGCCAGCATGACCCGCTTTGATGCACAGGGCCAGGCCTATCAGCGTCTGGAGACGCCGCGGCTGGTGCACACGCCGTCGGACGATATCATTCGCACCGAGACGCCACATGGTTATCTCATCGACGACCAGCAGCGCCAATGGCAGGTGACCAGCGACACGGGGATAATGAATCGAAGCGGCGAGCAGTTGACCCTGGAGGGCAATGCGCGCCTGGTACAACCGGAGCAGGCCTGGAGCCTGGAAACGCAAACCCTGCATTACGACAATCGCGAAGCCCATGCCTGGAGTGACACATCCGCCGTGTTGCGTCAGCATAACCAAAGCATGCGTGGGGATCGCTTCGATGCCTGGATCAACGAAGACCGTATGCGCCTGACCGACAACGTGCAGGGACACCTGCCACAGCAATCTGAGGATCAAGGATCATGAGGCGAGTACTCGGCCAACTTCTGGTACTGACCGCACTGGGCTTCACCAGCTTTTCGGCTGCTGCACTGGAGAGCGATGCCAGCGCGCCGATCGAGATCGCCGCCGATCAGTTCGAGCTCGACGACCGCCAGGGCACTGCCGTCTATACCGGCAGTGTCGATATGCAGCAAGGCAGCATGAACCTGAAGGCCGCACGCGTCGATATCCAGCGGGCCGATAATGGCCAGGTCAGCCAGGTCACGGCCAAGGGCGGTGGTGGCGAACGCGCTTACCTCGAGCAGAAGCCTGCCCCCGACGAGGAACTCGTCAAGGGCTGGGGTGATACCGTGGTCTATCATGCTGCCGAACGCCGCGTGGAGCTGATCGGCAATGCCGAGCTGCATCAAGCCGGTGATACCTTCGATGGCGCTTATGTCGAATACTATCTCGATTCGCGACGCATCCAGGCTCGTGCCAGCCGGGACAGTGACGACGATAGTGACGGTCGCGTTCGTATGACACTCACGCCGCGCGGCTCATCCCAACCGTCCTCCGAACAGTAATTCAAGCCAAGTTTTCACAGACGATTCGGGCCTGGCCCGGCCATGCTCGACTGGCCTGAATCACTCTGCGTCGCGTCGCCACAAGGACCGTACTCATGAGAACGCTAACGGCCGCCAACCTGGCCAAGAGCTACAAGGGACGCCGCGTCGTCCATGATTTCAGCCTGACCCTACGCCAGGGCAGCATTGTTGGCTTGCTGGGGCCTAACGGCGCGGGCAAGACAACCTCTTTTTACATGATCGTCGGCCTGGTCAAGGCGGATGCGGGAAGCGTTCATATCGATGATCATGATCTCAGTCGCGCGCCGATGCATGACCGGGCACGAGCCGGTATCGGCTACTTGCCGCAGGAAGCCTCGATCTTTCGCAAATTGAGTGTTGCCGACAACATCATGGCGATCCTCGAGACACGCAATGATCTGGATCGTGCCGGGCGACGCGAGCAGCTGGAGCTACTCCTCAATGATTTCCACGTCGACCACATCCGCGCCAACCTCGGCATGAGCCTGTCCGGCGGCGAGCGACGACGCGTCGAGATCGCACGTGCGCTGGCCACCGAGCCGGCATTCGTGCTCCTCGACGAGCCCTTCGCCGGCGTCGATCCGATCTCGGTCGGCGATATCAAGAGCATCATCCGCCAGCTTCGCGATCGAGAGATCGGCGTTCTGATCACCGACCATAACGTGCGCGAGACGCTCGATATCTGCGACAACGCTTATATCGTCGGCGACGGCCAGATCATTGCCGAGGGCCGCCCGGACGCCATCCTCGACAATCAGCGTGTTCGAGATGTCTATCTCGGGCATGAATTCCGGTTATAACTCTCACGTCTTCCCATTTGCTCCTCGCCCATGGCGGCCGAATCCTCAGGACCGTCATGAGTGGCATGTTTATTGCATCAATCGTTGCATGTCGTCAGATCAATCAGTAACGTGACGCTTCCCTCGTTGATTGTGACGATCGTTTCGCCATGTCCATGAAGCCCTCGCTGCAACTCAGAGTCGGTACGCAGCTGACCATGACTCCCCAACTCCAGCAGGCGATTCAACTGCTGCAGCTATCGACGCTCGATCTCTGCCAGGAGATTCAGCAAGCGCTCGAGTCCAACCCGATGCTGGAGCTGGAAGAACCGTATTCCGAGCTGGAGACGCAGGAAACGCCAGAGGACGATTGGGCCAGCGACATCCCCGATGAACTGTCGCTCGACAGCGACTGGAGCGATACCTACCAGGACGCCACCGCCGGCTCGTTGGGCAGCAGCGGGAATAGCGAAGAAGCGCCCGATTTCGACCGTAATGCCGCCACCACTAGCTTGCACGATCATCTGTCATGGCAACTGGCCATGGGCGATTTCGACGACCGCGAGTGCGAACTGGGCGAGTGCCTGGTCGATGCGATCAATGATGACGGCTACTTCACCGGCTCGCTCGACGAGCTGACGATCAGCCTTCGTGCCCAGCTCAACGCCAGCATCAGTACGGCAGATTTCGAACATATGCTGATGCGCCTGCAGCAGTTCGATCCCACCGGTGTCGGTGCCCGCGATCTGCGTGAATGTCTGCTGCTTCAACTCGGCACGCTGGACGCCGACACCCCGCTGCTGGCGCAGACCAAACGCCTGGTACGTCAGTTCCTCGAGGCATTGGCCGGCAACGACCGGCGGCTGCTCAAACGGCGCCTGCGGCTCGAAGACGACGAACTCGATAGCGTCATCACACTGATCCGCACGCTCGATCCACGCCCCGGGCAACGCTTCGATACCCGTCGCGATGATTACGTGATCCCCGATCTTGTCGCCACACCTTCTCCTGCAGGCTGGCGCATCGAGCTGAATGCCGAAGCGCTACCGCGGTTGCGCATTCAGCCCGATTACGCCGCGCTGATCAAACGCGCCGACAAGAGCGATGACAACACCTTCCTGCGCCAGCATCTGCAGGAAGCCCGCTGGTTGCTCAAGAGCCTCTCCAGCCGCAACGACACATTGCTGCGTGTCGGCCGGGAGATCATGTCGCGTCAGGTCGATTTCCTCGAGCGCGGCGAAGAAGCCATGAAACCGCTGATCCTCGCCGACATCGCCGGTAGCGTCGAGCTGCACGAATCGACGATTTCCCGCGTCACCACCCAGAAATTCATTCATACGCCGCGCGGCACATTCGAGCTCAAGTATTTCTTTTCAAGCCAGGTCGGCGGTCAGCGCGGTGACGGCGATAGCCATTCAAGCACCGCGATCCGCGCCCGGATCAAGAAATTCATTGGCGAGGAATCACCGCGCAAGCCTCTGTCGGATAGCAAACTGGTCGAACTGCTCGCCCAGTCCGATATCTGCGTTGCCAGGCGTACCGTGGCCAAATACCGCGAAGCCATGGGCATCCCCTCGTCCAGTGAACGCAAACGTCTTTCCTGACGCTATATTGTTACTGTGCCGACGTGACTACGCTGATACGGCGACGCCAGATCAACCTGGGCTCGCCAATCTGGACCAGATCCATCACGATGCCTTTGCAGTGCCCTGAAAAGGGTTACAATCAAAGTGCCATCTGCCGCAACAGGAGTGTGTCATGCAAGTGAACGTTACCGGCCACCACATCGAGCTGACCGATGCCCTCAGGGACTATGTCGGGGAAAAACTCGTTCGTTTGGAGCGTCACTACGACAACATCACCAATGTTCAGGTCACACTGAGTGTCGAGAAGGAGCGCCAACAGGCAGCCTGTACCCTGCATGCAGCAGGCGGCGATCTACACGCCGAAGCCAGCGATACCGACATGTACGCCGCCATCGACTCGCTGGCCGATAAACTCGACCGTCAACTGGTCAAACACAAAGAGAAGGCACAAGCCCGCGCCCAAGGCGCTGGCGCCCGTTAACGCCTGATGATGACACTGGAAAGCATTCTGCCCCCCGAACGCACCCTTTACGGGGTCACGGGGGGCAGCAAAAAACGTCTGCTGGAATTCTTCAGCACCTTCGTCGCCCAAAACACACCCAGCCTGGACAGTCAGGAAGTCTTCAGTCGCCTGATCGGTCGTGAGCGACTGGGCAGTACGGGAATCGGTAACGGCGTTGCCATTCCCCACGCTCGAAGCCCGCATTGCAAAGTACCGATCGCAGGATTCATGCGCCTGGAAGACGCCATCGACTTCGATGCGATCGACGGCGAACCGGTGGATCTGGTATTCGTCCTGCTGGTACCGGAGGAAGCGGATGATACGCATCTTTCGCTACTGGCAGAGGTCGCCAGCATCATGAATCAGAGCAGCGTCAGGCAGCAGTTGCGCCATGCGAACACGCAGCAAGCGCTACACGAAGCTCTGCTCGACGCCATTCGTCATCATCACCAAAGCGATGGCGGCTGAACCAGGACGAACAAACCATGCAACTCGTTATCATCAGCGGCCGTTCCGGTTCGGGAAAATCGATCGCCCTACAGGCCTTGGAAGATCTTGGCTATTACGCCATCGACAACCTCCCGGCCAATCTGCTGGCGCCGCTGATTGATGAACTGCGCAGTGTTCCGCCCACGCGATCCAACGTGGCGGTCAGCGTCGATGCGCGCAATTTGCCGGAAGCGCTAGAGCGCTTCCCCATCCTGCTCGACGCGGTGCGTGAACGCGGAATCGACACCCAGGTCGTCTATCTCACTGCCGACGCCAAGATTCTGCTGGAGCGCTACTCGGCCACCCGCCGACGCCATCCGCTGACTCGCGGCAACGACATGACGCTGGCCGAAGCAATCGACAACGAACAGGAGTATCTCGCACCGATTCGCCGCATGGCCGATCTGGTGATCGATACCCAAGGCCTCTCGGTGCATGATCTGCGTGCACGGATCGGGGAGCAGGTTGCCAAACACACCGGCGGCCGCCTGACGTTGACCTTCGAATCCTTCGGCTTCAAGCGAGGCGTGCCGTCGGACGCCGACATGGTGTTCGACGCGCGCTGCCTGCCCAATCCGTTCTGGGATCCAGGGCTACGCGCCTACGATGGTCGCGATCCGCAGATCGTCGAATTTTTGGAATCCTATTCGGATGTCCATGCCATGGCGGGCGATATCCATGCCTGGTTGGATCGCTGGTTGCCAGCCTATCTGGCCAGTCATCGCAGTTATCTGACAGTGGCCATCGGCTGCACCGGTGGCCAGCACCGCTCGGTCTATCTGATCGAGCGTCTGGTCCGCCATTTCCATCATGAATCCGCCGACATCCGACTTCGTCATCGCGAGCTCGGGATTCAGACCGCCCTCTCGCCTGAATCAGCGCCGCAGGATGCACCGTTAAAAGACGCAGGATCTCTCAAGCGCGATGCCGACACGTGAACTCCGCCTAACCAATCGCCGTGGGTTGCACGCCCGTGCTGCCACCAAACTGGTTCAATGCTGCCAGCCTTTCGCCGTTCGCGTTGCGGTTCACCACCGCGAGCGACAGGCAGATGCCGCCAATGTCATGTCGCTGTTGATGCTCGCCGCTCCTTGCGGCACCGCGTTGACTGTGGTCACCGAGGGCGACGACGCAGACGCTGCCATGGACGCTATCGCCGAGCTGTTCGCAGCGCGGTTCCACGAAGACGAGTAGCGCACTCTCTTCTCGCGTCGTTTATGAACAGTGTTTTCCATCCTCGTCATTTTTCTCGACGATGGTAGAATGTTCAGCCTATCGCCAGTCGTTCAAGGATGACCGTTCAGGATGAGCAACAATCCCGAAAAACTGCAGTCACGGCTGGCCAAGCTCAATGAAGCCCTCGAAAGCGGCGCGCTGAATCAAGCGCGACGCATGCTCAACCGGGGCTTGGCACCGGTGGATGTCGCTCACCTGCTCGAGTCCACACCACCTAAAGAGCGCGATATTCTGTGGGGCCTGCTGGACCCCGAGTTGCACGGTGACGTACTGCAGTATCTGGGTGATGACGTCCAGATCGAATTCCTCAACCGCATGGATGCGGAACAACTGCTGACAGCAACCGAGGGGCTCGATGTCGACGACCTCGCCGACCTGCTGCAGCAGCTACCCAACACCGTCATTCAGGAAGTCCTCCAATCGATGGAGGCGCAGGAGCGCCAGCGCGTCGAAGCGGTTCTTTCCTACCCGGAGGACACCGCCGGCGGTCTGATGAACCCGGATGCGATCACCATCCGCCCCGACATCACCCTGGATGTGGTCCTGCGTTACCTGCGTCGTCACGAGCGCCTGCCCGATGCCACCGATACGCTGCTGGTGGTCACCCGACGTGACGAACTGATCGGCATTCTATCGCTCAACCGGCTGCTGGTATCGGATATCTCGGTGCTGGTACGCGAGGTCATGGAAACCGACTTCCACTCGATCCAGGCCACTGCCTCGGACAGCGATGTCGCGATGCTGTTCCAGAAGCATGATTTGATCTCAGCGCCAGTGGTCGGAATCGATGGCAAACTGCTCGGTCGAATCACCATCGATGACGTGGTCGACGTCATCCGCGAAGAAGCCGAACATCAGGTCATGAGCAGGGCCGGCCTCGACGAGGATGAAGATACCTTCGCCCCGGCGCTCAGGACGAGTCGCCGCCGCGCGGTCTGGCTCGGCATCAATCTGATCGCGGCAACCATCGTCTCCATCGCCATCGGTTTCTTCGAAGACACCATTCAGCAGATCGCGGCACTTGCCGTACTGATGCCGATCGTCTCCAGCATGGGCGGCATCGCCGGCTCGCAGACCCTGACGGTATTGATCCGTGGCATTGCGCTGGGTCACGTTTCCGGCGCCAACGTCCGCTGGCTGTTGATCCGCGAGCTGCTCGTCGGCATGACCAACGGGATGATCTGGGCAGTGGTCGTGGGCGCGATGTCGGTGTTCCGCTTCGATGACTTCCGGCTGGGGCAGATCATTGCCATGGCAATGGTCATCAACCTGACCGTCGCCACGCTGGCCGGCACGTTGATCCCGGTCATGCTCAAGAAGCTCAAGATCGACCCGGCCCTTTCCGGCGGCGTGTTACTGACGACCATTACCGACGTGGTCGGCTTCGTCGCCTTCCTGGGGCTGGCAACCGCGTTCTATCTATAAGGATTCGGTAGCGAGGCCTGATTGGCACATCGGCGTCGAAGGCCCCGCGCCCACTTCTCGGAAAAGGAGACGCAGGTGAATTTCCACACGCGAAAATGGATCAAGCCCGAGGATCTCAATCCCAACGGTTCGCTGTTCGGCGGGAGTCTGTTGCGCTGGATCGACGAAGAGGCCGCGATCTATGCCATCATTCAGCTAGGTAACGCCCAGGTGGTGACCAAGTACATCTCCGAGATCAACTTCGTTTCCAGCGCCCGTCAGGGCGACATCATCGAACTCGGTATCACCGCTACGCACTTTGGTACTACCTCGATCACGCTGGAGTGCCACGTGCGTAACAAGATCACGCGTAAGAGCATCCTGACGATCGACAGGATGGTCTTCGTCAATCTCGGCGAAGATGGGAACCCGGCGCCGCATGGCCGCACCGAGATCACCTATATCAAGGATCGGCTCGACGAGGGATAAGACGGAAGACGGAAGACGGAAGACGGAAGACGGAAGACGGAAGGATCATCAGCGCCGATCGTCGGTATGACAAACGGCGCTCCTGACTTTTGATGCCGATCCCTGTTTCTTATTTCTTCCCTCTCCTTTCTTCCCTCTCCTTTCTTCCCTCTTATTCCTTCGCCTGCCCTTTTACTGCCCCGCGATGGTCATCGAGTCGAGTAACCAGCTGCCGGTCTGGATGCTGCCCCGCCGGTCGACATCATCGCCGATGCCCTGCAGGCCGGCAAACATGTCGCGCAGATTTCCCGCCACGGTGAACTCCTCGACCGGGTGGGATATCCGACCATTCTCGACCCAGAAGCCCGCCGCGCCGCGCGAGTAGTCACCGGTCACCGGATTGAGCCCCTGCCCCATCATTTCGGTCACCATGATGCCCGTACCCATCTGCTGCATCAGGCTCTCCAGCGAAGCCGTCGGCGCCTGAATGCGTACGTTACGCGCACCGCCGGCGTTACCCGTAGTCTGCAGTCCGAGCCTTCGAGCACTGTAGGCAGAGAGCATGTAGCTTGCCAGCTTGCCGCGATCGATGAATACGTTGTCGCGAGTGGCGACACCGTCACCGTCAAATGCAGCACTAGCCATCCCGCCGACTTCTCGCGGATGTTCACTCAACGAGAACCACTCAGGGAACAGCGTCTCGCCCAGCTGGTCGCAAAGGAACGAGGACTCGCGATAGAGCGCACCACCGGCAATGCTGTTGAGCAGATTGCCGGCCAGCCCGCGCGCCATGTCCGGTGCCAGTAGTATCGGTAGCCGTCCGGTCTTCGGCCGCTGACCATTCAGTCGGCTCAAGGTCCGTTCGGCCGCACTGATGCCCACCGATTCCGGGCTCGCCAGATCGCCGGCCTTGCGCGCCGTGGTGAAATCATGATCGCGCTGCATGCCATTGCCGCTGCCCCCGATCAGCAGGCAGGAGAGCGAGTGTCGCGTGCCACGCTTGCTACCCAGAAAACCATGGCTGTTGGCATACACCGTGACCACTTCGGAAGAGGACAAGCTCGCCCCTTCGGAGTTGGTAATTCCGGCCCGTTCACGGCCGGCGCTTTCGCAACGCAGTGCCAGCTCGATCGCCTCGTCGGTGCTCAGCTCCCAAGGGTGATGCAGATCCAGATCCGGCAAGTCGGTCGCCATGAGTTCGGCATCCGCCAGTCCCGAGGCGGCATCTTCCCCGGTATAGCGAGCGATCGAGAGGGCCTTCTCGACCACTGCACGAATGGACGCATCGCCGGCATCCGAAGACGACGCATTGCCCTTGCGGTTACCTACGTACACGGTGACCGCAATGCCTTGATCGCGGGAAAGCTCCACGGTTTCGGTCTCGCCGAGACGGACGCTCACGCCTAAACCTTGATCGACGCTGGCGCCGACCTCGCAAGCGTCGGCGCCCATCTGTCTGGCGAGGTCCAGCGCCATGCTGGCGCGCTCCTCGAGACGCGACTGCTGCGCCTCGGCATTGAAGGCTTGGCTCATCTCAAACTCCTGATTCGTAAAACTCGGATCATGGACACTGTGGTCAAAGCAATTCTGGTCATCGACGCCACTGGCATTCATTCGCGCGCCGAACGGATAACAGGCGTGGGCGAGCCGGATCACGCTGATATACTGCAGCCCTCATTTATCGCTCGGGTCAAAAACATGGGTAAAAAATCGGATAACGACATGACTTTCGAGGACGATGCACCTCCCAGCAGAAGCCAGCTCAAGCGAGAAATGCAGGAGCTGCAGGCACTGGGCGAACGCATCATCGCACTGGACCCTGCCGTCCGCGCCCGACTGCCGCTTTCGGATGACATGCGCGAAGCCGTCGAAGAAACCGGACGCGTTCGCTCCCACGAAGGCCGTCGCCGCCATATGCAGTATGTCGGCAAGGTCATGCGCAAGGAGGACCGGGAAGCGATCCGAGCCGCCTTCGAAGAGATCGACAATGAACACGTACAGCGTAACGCCGCCTTCCATCGGCTCGAACAAGAGCGTGATCGGCTGATCGACGATGACGAGGCTCTGGAACCGTTCATCGACGCGCATCCCCACGTCGATCGCCAAACTCTACGCCAGCTGATCCGCAACGCCCGTAGCGAAAAACAGCGTGGCAAACCGTCCGCCAGCTCGCGCAAACTGTTCCAGCTGATCCGCGACACCGCCGGGCTTTGACCCGGCCATACCCGATTTCCCAGGCGCGAACGGGCAACGGTCATGTCGGACGCCAAGCGGCGAGGCAGCGTAGTTGATGGGTTATCAATGAGCATGCCATGCCGGCTTTCAGCGTCGCATGGCCGAAGCGCAGGCCCGCCGAGCTCAGGATGCCGTGCCACCGACCGTGATCTCGTCCAGCTTCAGCGTCGGCTGGCCCACGCCGACCGGCACGCCTTGGCCTTCCTTGCCACACACCCCGATGCCGCTATCCAGCGCCATGTCATTGCCGATCATCGAGACATGCGACATCGCCTCGGGGCCATTGCCGATCAGCGTGGCGCCCTTGACCGGTGCCGTGATCCTGCCGTCCTCGATCAGATACGCTTCGGACGCCGAGAACACGAACTTGCCTGAGGTGATGTCCACTTGGCCACCGCCGAAACTGACCGCATAAATACCCCGCTTGACGCTCTTGATGATCTCTTCCGGATCGTCCTGGCCCGCCAGCATGTAGGTATTGGTCATACGCGGCATCGTGACGTGGGCATAGGATTCACGACGTGCATTGCCGGTGGGCTTCATCCCCATCAGCCGGGCGTTGAGCTTGTCCTGCATGTAGCCGGTCAGAATGCCGTCTTCGATCAGCGGCGTATACTGACCTGGCGTTCCCTCGTCGTCGATGCTGAGCGAACCGCGGCAATCGGCGAGCGTAGCGTCGTCGACGACGGTGACGCCCTTGGCAGCGACCTTTTCGCCCAGACGGCCGGCGAAGGAGGAGCTACCCTTGCGATTGAAGTCCCCCTCGAGTCCGTGGCCAACCGCTTCATGCAACAAAATGCCGGGCCAGCCGTTGGCCAGCACCACCGGCATCTGGCCCGCCGGAGCAGCGACCGCGTCGAGATTCACCAAGGCCTGGCGCACAGCCTCCTTGGCGTAGGTAGCGGCAACGTTTTCGTCGCGTAGACGCTCCATCGAATAGCGCCCGCCACCACCGGCACTGCCGCGTTCACGGCGACCCTCCTTGGCTACGATCACATTGACGTTGAATCGCACCAGCGGGCGAATATCCGCCGCGAGCGTGCCGTCGCTAGCACACACCAGCACCACCTCGTGCACGCCGGTCAACGACGCGCTGACCTGAGTCACCGAAGGATCCGCGGCCCGCGCCACGCGGTCCGCCTGCTTGAGCATGGCGATCTTGTCTTCCGCGCTCAGGCCGCTGAGCGGATCGACACCCTGATAGCGAGACGTCGCCGTCGCAAGCTGGATCGGTGACGGTTTACGCCGGTCACCGCTACGGGCGATACCGGAAGCGGTGCGTCCGGTGTCCAGCAACGCATCCTGGCTGATCTGACTGGAGTAGGCGAAACCGGTCTTCTCGCCGGAGAGCGAGCGCACGCCGACACCGCCATCGATACTGTAACTGGCGTCCTTGACCTCGCCATCTTCCAATACCCACATCTCGTGCCAGGTACGCTGAAAAAAGAGATCGGCGTAATCGATGCCGACGCCCATGGCGTGGCCCAAGCCGACATCCAGCGATTCCACGTCCAGCCCGCCCGGGGCAAGCAATAGCGTCGACGCCTGCTTCAGGGCGGCATCATCACTCGTTGGTCTCATCGGACTCAGTGTCATTGGGCACTTTCCAGGTTGATGTTCGGCGAGGACCAGGGGCCCTCGATGCGATAGTAAATCTGCGTGGCGCTATCCAGCCAGCGGCCGAACAGCTGATCGAACACGAACAGACCGATGCCGACCTGAGGCGCACCGGCCATGACCGCAATCAGCGGTAGATTCTGGCTTACGGGAACGGTGATACCGAGACGCTGGTCCAGCGTCTGGCGGTTGAGATCGACACTACCGGCCAGCGTAAACCGCGTCGCGGTGCCATCGACTACAATCGGCCCTTCAGTCTGCAACCGTCCATTATACAGGGTAGCGCTGCCATGCAGACGATTGAAAGACGTACCACCGCTGGTCACGTCGGAGAAGTCCAGTTGCAGGCGCCGCAGAATGTTGTCGAGGTTGAAAAGCCCCACCAGCTTGGCCCCCGACGAATGAATCTGGCGCAACCGCCCCTTGCCCATCGTCGTCTGAACCCGCCCCGTCGCTAGCGGCAGGGCAAACTGCCACGGTGCGCCCGGCCAGGATAGCTGCAGGTCAGCCTGGGTACTTTCGCTGGTTATCGGTATCGGCTGATTCAACACCTCGAACGCGCTGCCTATGCTGCCACCGCTGGCATGCAGCTGAGCCCGGCTCAAGCTTGCGCTTCCGGAGGCCTCCCAATCGAGCGATCCCGACAGATTCAACTCGCCCAACGACAGTGTCAATGGCTTGACCGTGAGATGCTGATCGTCGGCCTGCCAGGTTGCTTCCAGCGGTCCGAATCGCTGCTCCTGGCGTTCGAACTGTGCGACGCGCACATGACCCGCCGGCACCTTGGCAAGCCCCGAAGGCAGCGCGCTCGGATGAGGCGCCGTCTCGATCTCATCCATCAAACCCGCTACCTGACTCTGATCTTTTGCGCCCTCTTTTTCCGGCGTCAACGCATCAAGATTGAGGCGCTGTAGATTGACGTCGATCGGCATTGCTGCGCCCGGTTGCCAGCTCGCCTCGCCAGCAGCGATTTCGCCATCGAGGGAGAGTCGCCAACCGTCCGCTAGTGGAGCGGCATCGGCCTGCAAACCGCCAAGGCAACGTCCGTCCACCAGGATACACGGTGTCGACAGCGCCACCCGTTTGAGCCCACCGCCATCCTTCACCGGCTGGGCATTAGGATCGCCGACGTCATCCTCGAGCGTGGTTTCGACACTGCTCTGTGGGGTCGATGTCGCATCGTTGGCTTTGAGCTGGGTCAGTGCCTGCACCCAACGTTGCGTATCCACGCGATTGGGCCGCCACAATACGTACCAGCCCGGCTCGCTGGGCCAGGCGGCCTGTTCGCCCGGCCACCCTTCCAGCCATACCTGCCCCTGGGCCTGATCCTCGAGCGTACGCCAGCGCGCATGCCCCCAACGGCTTAGCGTTACCGTCCCGGTACCGGCGGCGATATCGGCGTCGATCGCCAGGGGTTCCCGGGCGTCGGGCACCTTGCCGAATGGCGGTGGCAATGCAACGCCCAGCCCCTGCAGATCGCTACGCAGGTTCAGGCTCGCGTTGTCCTGGTCGTCGAAGGTCACGCTGCCCTGATAGGGGAAGGAGCCATTCAACAGGCCCTCGACGCGGGACAGACCCGCCCATTCCAGCAAGCCTCTCCCCGCCACCTGCCCTTCGAACGAGATACCTTGAGGGCCTTTCTGATAGCCGCCGATATTGAAATGCGCTTGCGTCGGCCCCTCGAAAGCGCGAGCGTCGAGATCCCCCGTGACGTAATCTTCGCCTTTCTCGCGGCGATACCGCAGGTCACCGTCGATATCTTCGAGCGTCAGTTTGAGCTCGGGAAACGTCAGTGATTTCGCATCCACCTGACCCTGAACATCGACCGTCATATCGGTCTCGGCATCGCTGCCCTCATCCATCGGCATGCCGATGTGAAGCTTGGCGCCGACCGAACCCTCGCTCTGCCAAAGCCCGAAAGTGTCGCTCATCGTTTCCAGCGGAGCATGGGCAAGAAAATCCAGCACACCGGCGGTACTGCCACTGACATCGCCATCGACCGTCAATTGCTTGTCGACCAGCGTGACCGTGGCGTCACGGGTCGTCAGATCGTGGCTCACGGCATGATCGATCTTGGCATCGAGATTCATGTCGTCCATCTGCAGATGACCGTAGACCCGCTCCAGCGCCGGCCAATCCGGCGCGTACTGCAGACGCCCGTCGGCCACATCCAGCGACAGCGTGAAGTAATCGTCCGGATTGACGAACATCTTGCCCGCCGGCGCTTCCTTGTCGCTCAAGGTAACCGAAAGCCCCAGCTTTCCCTGCTTGACGATGCCGCCGATATCGCCGCCGAACCACTCGCGCAGCTGTTCGTCGTCAATCACACGTGTGGGCAGCCAGGAGAGCACGCGGGAGTTTCGCGCATCGGCATTGGCAAAGTCGAGATCGAGCATGAAGGTTCCGGGCTTGTCCTGAGCATCGTAGAGCGTGAGACCGAATCGCCCTTCGGCGCTGGCACCACGCCACCCCGCTTCGAGATTCTCGCCGCTGATTACCGCGCCCTGCTGAGTCACTTCGAAGTCGACCCGACCACGGGCATGAGAAAGATCCAGCGGATCGGCATAGACGGTGGGAATCGAAAACTCGGCCGACTCGTTCCCGGCAAAGGTGACCGTTCCGCCACGCCCGCGATAAGACACCCAGGCATCAAGTGGGCCGCCACCGGGAATCTCGTCCCAGGCCGTCACCGAGGCGCGCTCCAAGGCGCTCTGTGCATACCACTCCCCATGCTGCTGCCCTACTTCCAGACCGGCGACGTGACCCCGAGGATCGAGCTGTATCAGCGTCTGGGACAGTCCGAACGACAGCGGAAGATAGCGCAGGTAATCCGTCACGCCTGCAAGGTCGAAAGGTGAACTACGCAGCCACCAGCCGCTGTCAGTGGATTGCGCTTGCAGCCGTTGCGGCCAGTCGATCGCCGCCAGCCCGGCGTGAGACAACCTCAGGTTATCCAGCCAGGCCTGCCATTGACCTTCCGAGTTTCGGCGTAGCCCGGCATCGAAGCCCAGTTGCGTCAGCGTTTCGGAGGTTTCATTACGGGTATCGATCATCCGCAGGCGAGGTACATCCACGGACAGGCCACCGTGGCGCAGTCCGCTACCGCGCCATTCTCCCGACAGAGAAGTCTGACCCTCGATCTGACCCAGCGCCTTGGGCAAGCCCGAACTCGCCACCGCCAGCGCTGGCGATAACGCGGTCAGGTCGAGCTCTCCAACGAAGCGGGCCTTGGGATGGCGGGCGCCATCGCCGGCATCGGTTTGAACGTTCTTTTCTCTGCTGCCGCGCTCGATCGTCAGATGTAGCCGGCCCGCGCTCTCATCCCCGGCGGCCAGCGTAGCCTGAATCGAGGCCTGGCCATCCCGGCTGGCGAGCGTCAACTGTGACACCGAGACTTGAGCCTGATCTCGTTTGCCATGCAGCACCAGCGTGACATCCTCGAGCCTCACCTGCTGACGCATCAGCGCCCGCAACCAAGCATCGACATTCGGCATCGATGAAGAAGCATTCGACTTGTCGCCGCCGAACCAGCGGCTACCCGCGCCATTCGGCCACGCCCAGTGACCATCGGCGCCCTGGTAGAGATGCAGCGTCATGCCCTCGATGTCGCTACCCCGAATCACCGGCGCACCCAGCCGCCAGCTCTCCAGCGTTTCGAGACGGCCAGCGGCGTGGTCAACGCTGAATAACGGTTGACCGTCTCGGCTGGTGAGATGGAAATCATCCAGCGACAGGCGGGGATTCCAGTGGTCAATCGCGAGCGACAGATGACCAACCTGAGCGCTTGCCTGCAGCTGGTTTTCCAGAGTCGACATGAGCCATGGACTCAGCCGGTCGATCTGCCACGCAGCGAGACGGACACCGCTCGCGAGGACGGCGACGACGATGGCCATGAGGGCGACCAGCGTCAGCAGCCAGCGCCCCGCCAACCGTAAACGAGTGATCCGCAGACGACTCATCGGCTCACATCAGTACGATGTCGTACTGTTCCTGGGAATAGTGGGCCTCGACCTGAAAGCGAATGGTCTTGCCGATGAAAGATTCGAGGTCGGCCACGGCGGCGGACTCTTCATCCAGCAGGCGATCGACTACGGACTGCGATGCCAGCACCATGTAGGTTTCGGGTGAATAGGCACGCTCTTCGCGCAGAATCTCGCGAAAGATTTCATAGCAGATCGTCTCCGGCGTCTTCAGCGTGCCACGCCCCAGACAGGTCGGACACGGCTCGCACAGCGTCTGCTCGAGACTCTCCCGCGTGCGCTTGCGAGTCAGCTGCACCAACCCCAGTTCGGTGACGCCGGTCAGCTTGTTCTTGGCGTGATCCCGCTCCAGCGACTTCTCGAGCACGCGCAGCACCTGGCGCTGATGCTCCAGTTCCTCCATGTCGATGAAATCGATGATGATGATGCCGCCGAGATTACGCAGGCGTAGCTGGCGAGCGATGGCGGTAGCGGCTTCGAGGTTGGTCTTGAAGATGGTCTCTTCGAGGTTACGGTGCCCGACGTAGCCGCCGGTATTGACGTCGATGGTGGTCATCGCCTCGGTCTGGTCGATGACCAGATAGCCGCCGGACTTGAGTTGTACCTTACGTCCCAGAGCCTTCTGGATCTCGTCCTCGACGCTGTAAAGATCGAAGATCGGCCGCTCTCCGGGGTAGTACTCGATGCGCGATTCCATCGTCGGCATGAACTCCCGGGCGAACTCCTTGAGCTTGAAATAGTTCTCACGCGAGTCGATGCGCACTTTCTCGATCTGATCGCGCATCACGTCGCGTAACGTGCGGATAAACAGCGGCAGATCGTCATAGATCGGGGTCGTGATCGCGGCACTGAATCGCCGCTCGGATACCTTCTGCCACAGCCGCTGTAGAAAGACCATGTCGGCAAAGAGTTCTTCCCGCCCCACGCCCTCGGCGGCCGTGCGGATGATGAAACCGCCGTTGTCCTCGTCCGGCAGTTCGGCGCGACCGCTCTCGACCAGCGTCTTCAGGCGTTCGCGTTCGGCGTCGTCCTCGATGCGCTGGGAAACGCCGACATGCGGCGAATCCGGCATGTAGACCAGATAGCGAGAAGGAATGGAGAGATGCGTGGTCAGCCGCGCGCCCTTCGAGCCGATCGGATCCTTGGTGACCTGTACCACCAGCGGCTGACCGGCGTGGAGCAGATGACTGATCGACACCGGCTCATCGCGCATCGAATCGTGCGGCGCATCCGGCGGCAGCACTTCGTTGACGTGAATGAAGGCGGCTCGCTCGAGGCCGATATCGATGAACGCGGCCTGCATGCCCGGCAACACGCGCACGACCTTGCCTTTGTAGATATTGCCGACGATGCCGCGGCGCCGGCTGCGTTCGATGAAGGCTTCCTGCAGCACGCCATTTTCCACCACGGCAACCCGGGTCTCCATCGGCGTCAGATTGATCAGTACTTCACCGCTCATGCGGGCATCCTTGTCAGAACCTGCCTACGATCTGCTGCGCGTCGGCCAAACATTGTTGAAAACACTTTCGGAATGCTCATTTAACCCCTTGTAAATTCCGCGTCCTAAAGCGTTTTCGCCCCGAATTATCCAAAATCGAGACTCTACCTCGCGAGATCGTAAACAGATTCTTGCGAGTTGTTGGGACCGTGCTCGAGATTATGACACAGCCCCGACACCATCCCACAAGGCGATGCCCTGAGCGCGCAGGAGTCCCGCCGTCTCGTGAAGCGGCAACCCGACCACGGCGGAATAGCTTCCTTCCAAACGTTCGACGAAGATGGCCGCGCGGCCCTGGATCGCGTAGCCGCCAGCTTTGTCCGTCGGCTCCCCCGTCGCCCAGTAGGCGGCCATTTCCGCCTCGTCGATCCGGCGCATGACGACTCGGGTAGCCACGAGGCATTCCCGCATACCCTCAGCGCCAACCACGGCCACAGCCGAAAATACGCGATGGCCGCGCCCGGACAGTGCCGTCCACATTTCGCGGGCATGCGCCTCGTCTCTCGGTTTGCCGAATATGGCATCGTCGCAGACCACTACGGTATCCGCGCCCAATGTCGGCAACGTGCTACCAACGTGGCCCGCCTCGGCCTTCTCGCGGGCCAATCGAGAGACGAAGTGCTCGGGCGACTCCCCTTCACGACGCGACTCGTCGATATCCGCAGGCGCAACCTCCACCGCAACCCCGATCGACGCCAGCAGCTCACGCCGTCGCGGCGAAGCCGAAGCCAGACGCAGGACGGGGCCGGAATGAAAAGTCATCGTGAATCCTCTACGGAAACCTGAGAGTTGAACCGCGACTGCAGGCGAACCTAACCGATCCCCAATCGGCGACGGACCACCTGCATCATGGTAAAGAGCCACGGCCAGAGCAGAGCGCCAATCAGCGCCGGCAACAAAAACTCGAGACTGACGGAGATCGGCCCGAAGATGGTGCGCAGCCACTGCTCGACCAACTGCGCGATGCCCAGCAGAATGAACACCAGCACCGCTTGCTGCCATATCGAATAGACGCGAAAGCGCTGGTAGAGGAGCAGGAAAAGGTAGGCGAGCAGCGATAGTACCAGCGCGTTCTGCCCCAGCGGCGCGCCCTCGATCAGATCGAGCATCAGCCCCAGCAAGAAGCCATGCAGCACGCCGACACGCTGCGGCGTGGCAACACACCAGTAGGCCAGCAGCACGCCCAGCCAGTCCGGGCGCCATACCAGCCAGGCATCCGGCAGCGGCATCACCTGCAGACAGAGCGCCAGCAGCAGCGTGAACCAGACGAAGAGATAACCGAACGGGCCCATGCCTACTCCTGTTCCTCGGACTGCAGCGTCAGTGCCGCGGTCAACGCCCCTTCACTGATACGATTGGCGTCAGGATGCGCCGGATCGCCCGGCCATACCACTTGGCGCGCCATACGCTCCGGTCCACTCAGATTCTCCTCGGGGCGCTCGGGCGGGAACAGCAGGAGGAAATATCGCGAACGTTCCGGCTGAGAGATCGGCTCGGCCGACACCTCCATGAACGCCTGGCTCGACTCGCGCTTGACATCATCGACCCGGGCCACTGGATACCCCTGCGGGAAACGCCCTCCCAAACCGGACGTCACCAGCAGATCGCCTTCGCGAATATCCGCCGTAGCCGGCACGCTGGGGATATTGAGCGTATCCAGCTGACCGGTGCCTTGGGCGATGAAGCGCAAACCGTTGCGATTGATCTCTACCGGCACGGCGTGATTGGCATCGGCCACCATCAGCACGCGACTGGTATAGGCGGAAACCGAGACCACCTGGCCGATCAGACCTGATGCATCCATTACTGGCTGGCCAATATAGACGCTATCGCGCCGGCCGCGATTGATTACCATCTGCTGGGTGAACGGATCGGAATCCAGCGATAGCAGTTCCGCGGTGATATACGGCACATCGGCAGGATTCGGCGCATTCAGCAATTCGCGCAGATGGATATTCTCGGCGGTCAGGCTCGCCATACGCTGCACGCGGTTGGAGAGCGTGAGCAATTGCTCGCGTAGACGCCCGTTCTCATCGATCAGCGCCTGCTGATCGGAGATCGCCATGGCACTCCAGCGCACGCCTTCGCTCGGCAGCGCCACCAGCCACTGGATGGGCGCCACCACCGTCGTCAAATGAGAACGCACCGTCTCCACCGCACTGAAGCGATGCTCGGCAAACATCAGTCCGAACGCCAGCACCGCACACAGCAGCATGCGGTACGTGGGTATCGGACCGTAGGAAAACAGCGGTTTGATAGGCCTCACCCCCACCTACCGCGGACGGATGCCGCCGCGCGGCGGCTTCATCCGTCGCGGCTGGCCTCAATCGCTGGAGAGCAGTTCGAAGGTATGCTGATCGATCATCTCGAGTGCCTTGCCGCCGCCACGTGCAACGCAAGTCAGCGGATCCTCGGCGATGATCACCGGCAGGCCGGTTTCTTCGGCGATCAGCTTGTCGATATCCCGCAGCAGCGCACCACCGCCGGTCAATACCAGGCCACGTTCGGCAATATCGGAGGCGAGTTCCGGCGGCGACTGCTCCAGCGCGCTCTTGACGGCGGTAACGATGGATGCCAATGGCTCCTGCAGCGCATCGAGAATCTCATGAGAGTTGAGCGTGAAGCTGCGCGGGATGCCCTCGGCCAGATTACGGCCGCGCACATCGATCTCGCGCAGCTCGCCGCCCGGATAGGCACACCCGACCTCTTCCTTGATCCGTTCCGCCGTGGCTTCGCCGATCAGGCTGCCATAATGGCGACGCACGTAGGAGGTGATCGCTTCGTCGAAGCGGTCGCCACCCACGCGAACGGATTCGGAATAGACGACGCCATTGAGCGAGATGATCGCGATCTCGGTGGTGCCACCGCCGATATCGACGACCATCGAGCCTTGGGCTTCCTCGACCGGCAGACCGGCGCCGATCGCAGCCGCCATCGGCTCCTCGATCAGGTAGACATCGCGCGCGCCAGCGCCCTCGGCCGATTCCTTGATCGCGCGGCGCTCGACCTGCGTGGACATGCAGGGAACGCAGACCAGCACGCGCGGGCTGGGCGTCAGAAAGGTGCTCTGATGAACTTTGCGGATGAAGTGCTGCAGCATCTGCTCGGTAACGGTGAAATCAGCAATCACACCATCCTTCATCGGGCGGATGGCGGTAATGTTACCGGGCGTACGCCCCAGCATCCGTTTGGCGTCGAGACCGACGGCTGCAACACTGCGCATGTTGCCGGATTGGCGAATCGCCACAACGGAGGGTTCGTCCAGGACGATACCGCGACCGCGGACGTAAATCAGCGTGTTGGCGGTTCCCAGATCGATCGACAGATCGCTCGAGAACAGCCCCCGTAAACGTTTAAACATGGAAACTTTTACCTAGTCCAGACCGGAACCCTGTGCGGACGCAAACGGTATCACCGTGGGGGGTAAGCAGCAAGCGCAAGCCTGCCAGATGGGATGTGAATATGATAATGTCTCCTCCATTTCTTGACACGACAAACCTCCGCGACATTTCTGCGACGAGCGCGTCAGAGACAAAAGCTCCAACGAGAGGACCTTTTACACATGGCAATCGAACACGCAGACGTGCTGCGCGCGGCGCATCTGGCACGTCTGGGCCTCAATAGCGACGCCGAAGCGGCCGGCTATGTCGACGATCTGACCCAGATCCTGGAAATGGTCGACCGCCTGCAAGCCGTTGAGACCGAAGGCGTAACGCCACTATCGCACCCGCTCGACGCCACCCAGCGTCTGCGCCCGGACGAAGTCACCGAAACCAGCCAGCGCGACGCCTTTCAGGCCTGCGCACCGGAAACGGCGGATGGCCTTTATCTCGTACCGCGCGTCGTCGAATAAGTTCGACGTTGTGAACAGACGAATAAGTTCGGCGCCATGAACAGACGAATAAGTTCGATGTCGTGAGAAGCCGATAAGTTCGGCTCACTGCACCCCGAAACCGTACGACGCCGCTTTCGATGAGGTCGACATCATCCGTCACCTCCATCCCGCGTAGCGATTTGACTCAGGGAATACCGACCCCATGCATCATATGACGCTCACGGAACTTGCCAAGGGCCTCAAGGCCGGCGATTTTTCCAGCCGAGAGCTGACCACCAGCCTGCTCGACCGCATCGAGCGCCTGGATGGCGACATCAACAGCTTCATCACCGTCACTCGTGATCAGGCGCTGAGCGCCGCCGATGCCGCCGACCAGGCGCGCGCCAAGGGCGACTCACGGCCTCTCGCCGGCCTGCCGCTGGCGATCAAGGATATCTTCTGTACGCAGGGCATCCGTACCAGCTGCGGCTCGAAGATGCTCGACAACTTCCAGGCGCCCTACAACGCCACCGTGGTCGAGAAACTCGAAGCCGCCGGCATGATCAGTCTCGGCAAGACCAACATGGACGAGTTCGCCATGGGCTCGTCGAACGAATCCAGCTTCTACGGTCCGGTAAAAAATCCTTGGGACAGAACTGCCGTGCCCGGCGGCTCTTCCGGCGGCAGCGCCGCGGCCGTGGCGGCGGGCTTTGCCCCCGCCGCGCTGGGTACCGATACCGGTGGCTCGATTCGTCAACCCGCCGCCTTCTGCGGCATCACCGGGCTCAAGCCGACCTACGGCCGGGTTTCCCGCTACGGCATGGTCGCGTTCGCCTCGAGCCTCGATCAGGGCGGCCCGATGGCCCAGAGCGCGGAAGATTGCGCCCACCTGCTCGGCGCCATCGCCGGGCATGACCTGCGCGACTCCACCAGCGTCGCTCGTGTCGTTCCGGACTACCTTGCCGAACTGGATACACCGCTGGCCGGGCTCAAGATCGGCCTGCCCAAGGAGTACTTCGGCGACGGGCTAGATTCGGAAGTGGAAGGCGCCATTCGCGACGCCATCAAGGTTTACGAATCACTCGGTGCCAAAGTCTGCGAAGTCAGCCTACCGCATACCCACCTGGCCGTGCCGGCGTATTACGTCATCGCCCCGGCGGAAGCGTCTTCGAATCTTTCTCGTTACGACGGCGTGCGCTTCGGCCACCGCTGCGAGAATCCGGTGGATCTGGAGGACCTGTACAAACGCAGCCGCGCAGAGGGCTTCGGTGACGAGGTCAAGCGTCGCATTCTGATCGGCACGCACACGCTGTCGGAAGGCTTCTTCGACGCCTACTACCGCAAGGCTCAGCAGGTCCGCCGTCTGATCCGTCAGGACTTCATGGATGCCTTCGAGGAAGTCGACGTGCTGATGGGCCCGGCCGCCCCGACGCCCGCCTTCGATCTCGGCGCCAAGAAAGACCCGGTCTCGATGTATCTACAGGATATCTACACCATCGCCATCAACCTGGCCGGCATCCCCGGCATCAGCGTGCCCGCCGGTTTTGCCGGCAAGCGCCCCATCGGCCTTCAGATCCTCGGTCAGCACTTCGCCGAGAGCCAATTGCTCAACGTGGCGCACCAGTTCCAGCAGGCGACGGATTGGCACCGCCGGCATCCGACCGATCAGGAGACAACCTAATGCAATGGGAAACCGTCATCGGGTTGGAAGTCCACGTCCAGCTCGCGACCCAGTCCAAGATCTTCTCCGGCGCCTCCACCGCGTTCGGCGCCGAGCCCAACACTCAGGCCTGCGCCATCGATCTCGGCCTGCCGGGCGTGCTACCGGTGCTCAATGAAGGCGCCGTGGCGATGGCCGTTCAGTTCGGCTTGGCGATCGACGCCGAGATCCCCGAGACCTCGCTGTTCGAGCGTAAGAACTATTTCTACCCCGATCTACCCAAGGGCTATCAGACCAGTCAGATGGCGCAGCCCATCGTTGGCAAGGGCGAAGTGGAGATCGTGCTGGATGATGACGTGCGCAAGCGCGTGCGCATCCATCACGCGCATCTGGAAGAGGACGCTGGCAAGTCGCTCCACGAAGACTTTCATGGCATGAGCGGTATCGATCTCAACCGCGCCGGCACGCCGCTGCTGGAGATCGTCTCCGAACCCGACATGCGCTCGGCCAAGGAAGCGGTCGCTTATATCCGCGCGATTCACGCCATCGTCACCTATCTGGGCATCTCCGACGGCAACATGGCCGAAGGCTCCTTGCGCTGCGACGTCAACGTTTCCGTGCGCCCCAAGGGCCAAGAGACGCTGGGCACTCGCGCCGAGATCAAGAACGTCAACTCGTTCCGCTTCGTCGAGCGCGCGATCGAATTCGAGGTCGAGCGTCAGATCGAGCTGATCGAAGATGGTGGCAAGGTCGTCCAGGAAACCCGCCTCTACGATCCGGACCAGGACGAAACCCGCAGCATGCGGACCAAGGAAGAAGCCAACGACTACCGTTACTTCCCCTGCCCCGACCTGCTGCCGGTGATGCTCGACAGCGCCTATATCGAGCATCAGCGTTCGGCACTGCCGGAACTGCCCACCGACAAGCGCAACCGCTTCGAGACCAGCCTCGGACTCTCCGCCTACGATGCTGGTGTACTCTCCTCGACGCGTCCGATGGCCGAGTACTTCGAAGCCGTGCTCGCCGTCTGCGGCGATGCCAAGCAAGCCGCGAACTGGGTCCAGGGCGAGCTGTCGGCGCATCTCAATCGCGAGAACATCGACATCGCCAATAGCCCGGTGACGCCGGAACAGCTCGGCGGCCTGATAAGCCGCGTACTCGACGACACCATCAATGGCAAGGCCGCCAAACAGGTCTTCGCCGCGCTGTGGAATAACGAAGGTGCGAGCGCCGACGAGATCATCGACACCCGCGGCCTCAAGCAGGTCACCGACACCAGCGCCATCGAAGCGATGATCGACCAGGTGATCGCCGACAGCCCGGTCCAGGTCGCCCAGTACCGTGACGCTGAACCGGAAAAACGCGGCAAGATGATCGGCTACTTCGTCGGCCAGGTGATGAAAGCCTCTCGCGGTACTGCCAACCCACAGCAGGTCAACGGCGTGCTCAAGCAGAAGCTGGACGAGGCTTGATCGTGCGTTGACAGGCGGCTGTAAACCGGAAGCCCATGGCAAGAATGTCATGGGCTTTTTTGCCACCGTACCCAAAATCCCTACGATACTCACGGTGGCCAACAACGCAAACCGGCAAATTCCGAATATTAATTAACTTTTCAGACATCTTTTGAATTGGGCTCCAGGATAAAACTTACTGATGTCGACATACTAAATGAAGGGAGTTAAATAGTACGCCGCCTAATAAAGAATACTTAAACAAGCTCTTGTCCAAGCGGCCTGAAACCTGATCAATAACTTAATCCTTCTAACAGACGACTAAACGCTGGACTGCACTTCATCACCTTATGCATAAAATTTTTTTATCTTATTAATTTGCCAAAAGGAAATGTTGACTTGTGTTATCGACATGCGAGTATTCTGCAAATGAAGTAACATAAAGAAGCCAAATAGATGAGCAGAGGTGTGTCCCATGTCTTCCTTTTCTGAACACAACAATCTCGCCTATGCCATCGAATCGGTTCTCGACAAGGAACATGGTGCCTACATCGTATCGAAGTACGAGCCGCAGGGTGTTACTGCCGTGATCCTCGAAGCAGATGTCACCTCCGGAAAACTTCTTCTGGAAGCGCATTTTGAGCATAACAAGATCGACCATTATGTCTTGAACGACACCATCAACATCGATATCGAGATACAAAAAGACGAAGAAGAGCCAGAAATCTTGAACCTGGAGAGAATCAAAATCTCGGCGATCAAGAAAACAGGGGATGCCTATCTGCTATGCGGTCAGCTCAACGATTCGATATTCGTCCAAGAGACCCGCGGCTACGTGCGAATCCCCTTCGTACTCGGCATGAAAGCCCAGGCCAATGTCGTGGTCTATGAAGAGGAGTTGACCCTAACGGGCAATGTGAAGAATCTGTCAATCGGCGGTTGCCTGCTGGAAGTCTCTATTGAAGACAGTACAGCACTCTCCGTTGATCAGGATTTGCACGAGATCCATGTCGAATTCAATAACGGTCAGTCCTTCACTAGCCGCGCGAAGATACGTCATATCCGCCCTCTTGGAGGGGCAATTCGAGCCGCAGTAGGCGTCGAGTTCCTCGGCATCTCTCCAGAGATGCAAAAGGATCTCAGCCATTTCGTCTATGAATGCGAGCGGGAAGCCGCTCGAAGAACCGGTCTAAAACCCATGGAAATTGCCGTTTCGCCGCTTTTTGTCGCCAGTGATAAGGCACGCAAGATTCTTCAGAGGGACCGCAAGGAGCACCTAAAGGACGGCAAGCTACCACCCATGAGCCAGGGGGTTCGCGAGGTCGCCAAGCGACTTCAATTGTCGCTGATGTTCCTAAAAAATCGCAGCGCCTTTCCGCAAGAGATGATTTACGACTGCGCGGACACACTCATCTTCCTGCTGAACAAGGATCGTAAGCAGCTGCTCTACGCCCTCTCTTACCTGACTAGCGCCCCTGACTGGGTCCGACATTCCATTATGACCGCGGTTCGTCTCGCCGATTACATGCTGTTCACTCCATCGCTCGCTCACAAAGCCCGCGAAGCTATGGTCGGTACTCTACTCCACGTCATGGGAAAGCCTCTCCTGCTCAATCGCAGCCTACCCTCGCTCAAAATCCACATGACTCCGGCACACAAGAAGATTCTGCAGAACCATGTCACGACATTGCTCGATAAGTTCGATGAGATCGGCTGGAAGCCCAGCGAAACCTGCCTCGACGTGATCAACAATGCCAACGAGCGCCTGGACGGCGACGGCTATCCGGCCGGCAAGCGCGGTGAGGCACTTTCCGAAGTGGCCCGCTATCTGGCCATCATCAAGATCGTCGATAAACTGACGCATCCTCGCAACGAAGTGCCCCCAAAATCACCACTAGATGCCTACCGTTGGGTCCACGATCATGATCAAGGCTATGAGCGTACGATGCTTGTCGAGTACATCCAGACCTACGGCCTGTATCCCATCGGTACGCTAGCCAAGTATTCGCAGGGCTTCCTCGCCTGGATCGTCGATGTCGATCTCAAAGGGCTTCCCAGCCACGTGCATATCGTCAAGAACCTGCATTTCCCGGATACCTCGATGAATATCATCATCGACCAAAAGGACTTTGCCCAGATCGGCAAGCTAGAAGGCATCGTCAACCCTGCAGAATATATGATTACTCGCTAGTTTAGCTAGGTAAAAAACGGAAGCAATAGTGAACAATTACTGATCATAACCTTTATGGGATTCTAAAAATTCCAAGCACGCTCACGCTGGAAAATTCTCATTTATTCGCGGCCATTGGATAGGCGTTTTTTCACCAGATGGCCACAGGACAACACGATAAATTCAGCTAGGAAATCAACTATTGGGCCTCCTGACGGCCAACAATGACTAGACGATACGAGGGAGGAATATTGAAAATTGTGAAAAGGACGATGAACGCCAGCTTCGAGCTATTGGATGAGCAGCAGAATATCCATGACATGATCGCTGACCACGCGCTTCTGGAAAACATCTTGGAAACCATTGCCAGCTGGGTAGGCGATCTACTCCCGGGTTCAGTGGCCGCTTTCATGCGCTTTGATTCCGAACAACAAACGCTCAGCCTGCTGCCGAATCGCCGATTTTCCAGTCGCTATTCAGAACGATTGCAAAACGTTACCATCGGTCTCGATCAGGCCTCCTTCGGCGCGGCGGCTTCTCGGCGTCAGATCGTGATTACGGAAGACATTCAGGCCGATCCCTGCTGGCGGGTTTTGTCCGAAGAAGCGGCCACCGAGGGCCTCAGGGCCTGCTGGTCCAGCCCCCTTATCACCTCACAAGGTGAACTATGGGGCACGTTCGAGACCTACTACCGGGACTGCATGCCCGCCAGGGAGACCTGCCTGAAACGCTTACGCCAAGCGGCGGCCCTGGCTACGCTGGCATTTATCCGCGATCGCGATGGCCGTCGGCACCGGACTCTGGCCGAGTGGCATCGTTCCCTATTCGACAACCATCCGGACGGTGTCTATGAATTCGATCTGGAGGGGCGCTTCCAGCGCGGGAATGCCGCACTGGAGCGGATCACTGGCTATCCTGAGCAAGAATTGGTCGGCCGCCACTTCAATGACTTCATCGCTACGAATTACCGGGAGTTAACGCAAACGGCCTTCGATGCCGCCAAGGGCGGCGAATCTCGCCAGTACGAGACAGCCGGCACCCACGCCGGTGGTCGGACCTATCCTCTGGAAATCATCAACTTCCCGGTAACCATTGACGGAGAAGTCGTGGGCGTTTATGGCATTTGCCGTGATATCACCCAACGCAAGCGTCAGGAAGCAGGCCTTCGGCTCTTGCAACGAGGCGTCGAAGCCAGCCCCGTCGGTATGATCATGGTCGATGCCATTCGGAGCGAGAGGCCCATTGTCTACGCAAACGAGGCCTTCTGTCGGCTGACGGGCTATGCACGAGATCAGGTTATCGGCAGAAACTGTCGGTTCCTGCAAGGAAAGAACACCGATCTAGCAGCTATAGAAACCATCCGGGATGCTCTCCAGGCAAATACCGAGGTGCAGGTCACCTTACTCAACTATCGGCGGGATGGTTCGACATTCTGGAATCGCCTGACCATCAACTCCGTGACAGACGATCTGGGTCGATGCACTCATTTCATCGGAACTCAGGAAGACACCACTCAGCATCGAGACCAGGAAGCGCGGATTGCCTACCAAGCCACTCATGATCTGCTCACCGACTTGCCCAACAGAGCGGCACTGGACACCCAGCTGGAGCGAGCGTTTCGGCGAAGCCGACAGCATGATAGCGCGCTAACCTTAATGTATCTCGACCTGGACGGCTTCAAGACCATCAACGATGGTTTAGGCCATCCCGTGGGCAACCGCATGCTCGTCGCTATCGCCGAGCGTCTTCGTCAGCGTCTGTCTCCCGACGATATGTTAGCCCGCGTCGGCGGTGACGAATTCATCTTTCTGATGCTGGGCATGAGTCATCGTGAGGCAGTGGCAGAGGCCGCGGAGGACATTCTCGGGGCCTTCGAGTGCCCCTTCGATATTGATGGAAAGATGCTGCATATCAGTACCAGCATCGGGATTGCCTGCCGTGGCGCTGACACTCAACGTGCGCAAGAACTGTTGCAATATGCTGACCTGGCCATGGAGAACGCGAAACGCCAGGGACGCAATACATGGCAGTGGTATCACGGTAGTGGCAACGAGAGTACAGGCGAGTATGTATTGATGCGCCATGATATCCAGATGGCGCTGCGTGAAGACCAGTTCGAACTCTTCTATCAGCCAGTCGTCGAGGCGACTACTGGCAGAATTCGCAGTGTCGAAGCCCTGATCCGTTGGCACCATCCGCTACACGGGATGATTTCTCCCGGGGTCTTCATTCCGGTCGCCGAGCAAACCGGTCAGATCATCGATATCGGCCGTTGGGTATTGCGGCAGGCTTGTCAAACCCTGGTCAATAGCCAGGCTCGTGGAGAGCGTGTCTTCCCGGTCGCGGTCAACATCTCCTCATTGCAGTTCCATCGTGACGGCTTCCTCGACATCATCGAGCGCATTCTCGACGAGACTGGGCTGCCGCCCGAACTGCTTGAGCTGGAAATGACCGAAAGCATCCTGCTAAAGGATGCTGAAAAGGTCATTGGTCTGGTCAAGGCGTTGCGCGCGATGGGGATTACCATCGCCATCGACGATTTCGGCACCGGCTTTTCCAGCCTGAGCTACCTCCGCGATCTGCCGATCCACAAGATCAAGCTGGACCGTGCCTTCATTGAGGATATTCTGACCAGCCCCCACAACGCCGCCATCGTGGAGGGCGTCATTACCATGGCGCACCATATGGATTTAACGGTGGTGGCCGAAGGTGTCGAGCAACGCGCTCAACAGGAAGATTTGTGCCAACGTCGTTGTGACTACCTCCAAGGCTTTTACTTCGCCCAGCCGATACCGTGGAAAGAGCTTCAGCTACTGCCTGACGTACTCCTGTCAGCGAATGAAAAGATGACTATTGTCGATCGGAAGACCAGCGAGCCTCCTATTAGCTCAGAGTGAAAGCGCTTTGCTCACGGCTCATTCTGTCCACCGTCATTCCCGTGCTATTGATAACAGCTTCGCTCTACCGCTATATCAGGTGCATCTTGAGGCATGATCGAAAGGGACCAAAGTCGGAGCCCAGGCCACGACGAAGAAGGATTCGACTAAAAACCCGAGTCCACTAGCAACCAGCCGAAAAAGCCAACTCCGAGGCGGAACTGGCCCCATAGCGTTGGAAGGTTCATCTCAAACGCTAGGTAGACCGTGGGATACATCGAAAGTCGTATTCAGCGAAACCAAAGCCCCCTGCCACGAAAGACAGATTTCCTCCGCCGTCGAGTGCGGCCATGCTGGCGAGACTTTCCGAGACGGGTGGATCGCCTTATGTCCGACTATGTGTCCGACAACATGCCCAGCAACACGCTCGAACGCTGGATCGGCAATCGTGAACAGAGTATCGATCATCTGGACGTCGCGCTGGTGGCACGCGTCGCCGCTACCTTCAGCCAGCCCTGCCCGGCCTCGGGCGAGCCGCTACCGCCGCTGTGGCACTGGGCGTTTTTCCAGAATCCGCTACCCGGCGCTCAGCTCGGCGGCGATGGTCACCCGACCCGCGGCGGTTTTCTGCCGCCAGCGGATGATCGCAATCGGATGTGGGCCGGCGGGCGCGTCGAGTTTCTGACACCGTTGAAAGTCGGTATCGAGGCGGAGCGCGTCTCCACGGTTACCGCTATTCAGGAGAAGCACGGTCGTACCGGCTCGCTGCTGTTCGTGAGCGTCCAGCACGACTATCGCCAGCAAGGCGATCTCGCTATCCGCGAGACGCAGGATATCGTCTACCGTCAACCCTCCCCGCCGAAGCTGGAACTCGACGAGCCGATGCCGGAAGCGGAGTGGTCGCGGACTTTCGAACCGGACCCTGTGCTGCTGTTTCGCTACTCGGCGGTCACTTTCAACGGCCACCGAATCCACTATGACTGGCCCTACGTCACCGAAATCGAAGGCTACCCGGGACTGGTGGTGCATGGCCCGTTGATCGCCACACTCCAACTGCAGGCGTTCTGCGAGGCCAATCCCCATGCTCGCCCGACGAGCATGCGCTACCGCGGCCTGCGCCCGCTGATCGCCGACAAGCCGTTTCAGACCACCGGTCGAATGACCGACCACGGCACCGCCGAGCTGACCGCCGGCAACGTCGACGGGCCGGCCCATCGCGCCACGATTGAATTCGAGCATATTGAATAAGGAATTCCGTACATGAGCCTCGCCCCTATCGATCATGAAGCGCTGGACGCCATCCGCGACGGCGTGCGCAGCCTGTGTCAGCAGTACGATGGCGAATACTGGCGCCAGATCGACGAAGTCCAGGGCTTCCCCGAGAAGTTCGTGACCGAGCTGACGGAAGCCGGCTGGCTCGGCGCGATGATCCCCGAGGAGTTCGGCGGCTCCGGGCTGGGGCTGACCGAAGCCAGCGTGATCCTCGAAGAGGTCAATCGCTGCGGTGGTAACGCCGGGTTCGTCCACGGCCAGATGTACAACATGGCGACGCTGCTCAAGCACGGCAGCGAGGCGCAGAAGGCCGACGTGCTGCCCAGACTCGCCAGCGGCGAACTTCGTCTGCAGTCGATGGGGGTCACCGAACCCACCACCGGCACCGATACCACCAAGATCAAGACCACGGCGGTCAAGCGCGGTGACAAGTACGTGATCAACGGCCAGAAGGTCTGGATCTCGCGCATTCAGCATTCGGATCTGATGATTCTGCTGGCGCGAACGACGCCGCTGGCCGAGGTCAAACGCAAGTCAGAAGGAATGTCGATCTTTCTGGTCGATCTGCATCAGGCGATCGACAACGGCATGACCGTCCAACCCATCGCCAACATGGTCGGCCATGAGACCAACGAGCTGTTCTTCGACAACCTCGAACTGCCGGCGGATAGCCTGATCGGCGAGGAGGGCAAGGGCTTCCGCTACATACTCGACGGGCTCAACGCCGAGCGCACCCTGATCGCGGCGGAGTGCATCGGCGACGGCCGCTGGTTCATCGACAAGGCCAGCCGCTACGCCAACGAGCGCATCGTCTTCGATCGCCCTATCGGCCAGAACCAGGGCGTACAGTTCCCCATCGCCGAAGCTCATATCGAGGTGGAAGCCGCCGATCTGATGCGCTGGCGCGCCTGCCAGGAGTTCGACGCCGGCCTGCCCGCGGGTGCCAGTGCCAACATGGCCAAGTATCTGGCGGCCAAGGCCTCGTGGGAGGCCGCCAACGTCTGCCTGCAGACCCATGGTGGCTTCGGCTTCGCCACCGAATACGACGTCGAACGCAAGTTCCGCGAGACCCGGCTCTATCAGGTCGCGCCGATATCGACCAACCTGATTCTCTCTTACGTGGCCGAGCACCTGCTCGATCTGCCACGTTCTTTCTGACGCGTCATGACTCGATCATCCGTCAATCGGAGTGCCGCAATGTCCGCCACCGACTATACCCATCAGCTAGCCACGTTTCTCGCCGAGCTGCGATTCGACCAGATACCTGCCGATGTCGTCACGCGCTGCCAGGCGCTCTACCTCGACTGGTTGGGATCGGCGCTGGCGGGCAAGAACCATCCGCCGATTCCCCTGTTCGAGCGTTACAGCGAAATGATGGGCCCCGACGACGGTGGCAGCCAGCAGTTGACCAATCGCCGCCAGACCTCGCCCCACTTCGCCGCATTCGTCAACGCCGCGGCCTCTCACGTGGTGGAGCAGGACGACCTGCACAACAGCTCGGTGCTGCATCCCGGAACGGTGGTCTTTCCTGCCGCGCTGGCCACCGCCCAGGATCTGGGCCGCAGCGGCCAGGAGATGATCACCGCCGCGGTAGCGGGCTACGAAGCGGGAATCCGCATCGGCGAATTTCTCGGTCGCTCTCACTACCGCACCTTCCACACCACGGGCACGGCCGGCACCCTGGCCGCCGCGGTGGCTGCCGGCAAGCTGATGAATCTCGACGCCGATGGCTTCGTCAACCTGCTCGGCAGCGCCGGCACGCAGGCTGCCGGGCTATGGGAATTTCTGCGCGACGCCGCGGATTCCAAACAGCTGCATACCGCCAAGGCGGCCTCCGACGGATTGCTGGCAGCCTACATGACCCAGACGGGACTCACCGGCGCGCGACATATTCTGGATGGCCGGCAGGGCATGGCGGCCGGCATGTCGTCGGACGCTGATCCGGCATGGCTGACCGATCGCCTGGGCGAGCGCTGGGCGCTGGTGGAAACCTCGTTCAAGTTTCACGCCTCCTGCCGCCACACGCACCCGGCGGCCGACGCGCTGCTGGCATTGATGCAGCGGGAATCTCTCACCCACGACGAGATCGAGACGGTCACCGCGCGGGTCCATCAGGCGGCGATCGACGTGCTCGGCGCGGTCGACGAGCCGCAGACGATCCACCAGGCCAAGTTCTCCATGGGCAACGTGCTGGGGCTGATCGCCGTCCACGGCAACGCCAGCCTGGTCAGTTTCCGCGACCGGGCGCTGCAGGACGACGCCGTCGCCGCATTCCGCCAACGCGTGGAAATGGCACTCGACCCCGAAGTGGACGACGCCTACCCCCGTCGCTGGCTAGGGCGAGTCGATGTCGTCACTCGTGACGGGCGCCATCTTTCCGCCGCGATCGACGATCCCAAGGGCGATCCGGGCAACACGCTGAGCGTCGATGAACTCGAGGAGAAATTCCGCCGCCTCGTGGCGTTTTCCGGGGCGGCTACCGAGAGCGAGATCGAACGGCTGATCGCCCACGCCTGGTCGCTGCCGACGCTGGCGCGAATGACCGCACTGCTCTGATCCCTCGGCGACGCTCTCCGTTCAGCTCTTTCCGTTCACCTTTTCATTCATCATCTCAGGAACGTTCATGTCACAAGCGCCCCGCCCTCTCGACGGCATTACCGTCGTCAGTCTGGAACACGCCATCGCCGCGCCCTTCTGCACCCGCCAGCTCGCCGACCAAGGCGCCCGGGTGATCAAGGTCGAACGCCCCGGTGTCGGCGATTTCGCTCGCGGCTATGACGAACGCGTTCACGGCCTGTCGTCGCATTTCGTCTGGACCAATCGCTCCAAGGAGAGTCTGACCCTCAATCTCAAGCACGAAGCCGCGCAACCGATCCTCGAGGATCTGCTCGCGGAGGCCGACGTGCTGGTACAGAATCTGGCGCCGGGCGCCGCCGCGCGTATGGGTCTCGGTTTCGAGGCGCTGCACGCACGGTTCCCCAAGCTGATCGTGTGCGATATCTCCGGCTACGGCGAAGGCGGCCCCTACGAGACCAAGAAAGCCTATGACCTGCTGATCCAGAGCGAAGCAGGATTTCTCTCCGTGACCGGCGGTCCCGAGCCGGACGCCATGGCCAAGGCGGGCTGTTCGGTCGCCGATATCGCCGCCGGGATGTACGCCTACAGCAATATCCTGTCGGCTTTGCTGCTGCGCGGGCGGACCGGCGAAGGCTCGCATATCGACGTCTCGATGCTCGAGAGCTTGGTCGAGTGGATGGGTTACCCGATGTATTACGCCTTCGGAGGCGCGACACCGCCGCCTCGCGCTGGCGCGTCCCACTCCACGATCTATCCCTACGGCCCTTTCCCTACCGGTGACGGCGCTACGGTCATGCTGGGGTTGCAGAACGAGCGCGAGTGGCAACTGTTTTGCGAGAAAGTGCTGATCATGCCGGAACTGGCGCAAGATGCTCGCTTCGATGCCAATTTCAAGCGCTCGGACAATCGGGAAGCGTTGCGTGGCATCATCGACGACGTCTTCGCGACGCTGAATGCCGATCAAGTCATCGAGCGCCTCGATAGCGCCCAGATCGCCAACGCCCACGTCAACGACATGAAAGGGGTGTGGCAACATCCGCAGCTGGCCGCGCGCAAGCGTTGGCGTGAGGTGATGACGCCCGGCGGCAACGTCTCGGCCCCGTTGCCACCGGGGCGCAACATGGCATACGAGCCGCGCATGGATGCCGTGCCCGCGCTCGGCGAGCATAGCGGCTCAATTCTCGAGACCTTGGGTTACGCTTCCGCTGACGTGGAAAAGTTGCGCCAGGCCGGTACGATCTGATCCATTGCCTCTTTTGATCCAACGCCCTGCGACCCGTCGTTCTTCACGGCCCGTGCGGCGGACTCGCTTCTTTGCAGACTCCATTCTGACTAACAAGGACTCGCGCCGATGACATCGCCAACGCCTCATGCCGCCCCTCGCTCCGCGCTATTCGTGCCCGCCAGCCGCCCCGAGCGTATCCCCAAGGCGCTGGCCAGCGGCGCGGATATCGTCATCGTCGATCTGGAAGATGCAGTCGCCCTCGATGCCAAGCCGATGGCACGCCAGGCGCTGGCCGAGTTTCTCGAGATCGCGTCAGCGGGATCGGTGTGGGTGCGGATCAATGCCGCCGATACCGATGACTTCCTCGAAGATCTCGCCCTGTGCCGCGATCAGCCGGGAATTGCCGGCCTCATCGTTCCTAAAGCGGAAAGTACCCGGTCGCTGGCGCAGGCCGGCGCGCTGGGACGTCCGTTGATCCCGTTGATAGAGAGCGCCAAGGGGCTCGATCACCTGAGCGACCTGGCGAAAGCCGACGGCGTCGTGCAGCTCAGTTTCGGCGGGCTGGATCTGGGGTTGGATCTAGGCATCGAGCCCAACAGCAAGGGTGGCGAAGAGATGCTCGTCCAGGCCCGCTATCAGATTCTGCTGCAGTCGCGCCTGGCCGGTCTCGCCCCGCCGATCGAGACGGTGCTACCCGAATTTCGTGATACCGCCACGATCGAGCGGACCGCGAGGCACGCCGTGGAGATGGGCTTCAGCGGCATGCTGTGCATTCATCCGCGTCAGGTCGAAATCGTCAATGCCACTTTCATGCCGACCGAAGAGCAGCTTGCCTGGGCGAGCCGCGTGCTCGAAGCCGCCGAGCGGGATGCCGGCGCGGGGCAGATCGACGGCCAGATGATCGACGCCCCGGTGATGGCGCGTGCGCGGCGGTTAGTGACCAGCGCCGGACGAGGTTGAAGAGAGGCTTTGCTGGCGGCTGGGCGATATATTCCACATCGGAGTCCGGTCGCTCCGAACCAAGCACCTTCGGTCGGGGCGAGAACGAAAGTTAACTTCTGTCACGTTGCGCCTTCTCGTCGGCGCAACCTGCCAGAATGTTTCCGATTCATCGCCGTTGATTAATGTTGGATTATTGCCGAAGACAACATCAACATCGCCTCCCATTCATCGCTTTAAAAATATCGTTAACGATTGATTAAATTAGTTTTTATAATTTCGATATACCACAGACCGAGACCTTATTGGTCAACGTTATCCCGACTTTTTAAACTTTTTAAACCAAAAAACAACATCCATTTTCCCATTTCAGCCCTTCGAGTCCCACCTAAGGTTGAATATACGAGTTCACGTAATTTTCCGCATACTCCGCATGGCATCGCAGGTAAGGCGCTTTCAAAGACGCCAAGACGATAGAACAAACTCAGGAGTGAAATGCCATGTCTCTCATCAATCCAAAAGCCCTAGTTGGCGCCATCGGGGTTGCCATCCTGATGGGTGGCGTCGCGACCGCTCAGGCGCAGGACCCCATCGTCATCAAGTTCTCCCATGTCGTAGCCAACGATACGCCCAAGGGGCAAGGCGCTCAGTTACTACAAAAGCTGGTGAAAGAGCGTCTCGGCGACAAGGTCAAGATCGAGGTCTATCCCAACTCTTCCCTTTATGACGACACCAAAGGGTTGAGCGCCCTGCTGACAGGCGACGTTCAGTTGCTGGCGCCGTCCATGGCCAAGCTCGGCGAGTACAGTCCCAGCGTACAACTCATGGACCTGCCATTCCTGTTCGACAACATGGAAGCGGTGACTCGCTTCGAGCAGGGCGATGGCGGCAAGCAGATCCTCGAATCGATGCAGGACAACAACATTCTAGGTCTCGCCTATTGGCACAACGGCATGCGCCAGCTGACTGCCAACGAGCCGTTGATCGAACCGAGTGATGCTCGCGGCATGAAACTGCGTGTCGAACCCTCCGACGTACTTGCGGCGCAGATCAACGAACTGCACGCCATTCCACGCAAGATGGCCTTCGGTGAGGTCTATCAAGGCATGCAGACGGGTGTCATCGACGGTCAGGGTGGCAACACCTGGTCCAACATCTACACCCAGAAGTGGAACGAAGTGCAGAGCGACATGACCGAGTCCAACAATGGCGTGCTCGACTATATGCTGATCACCAACGCCAAGTTCTGGAACGGCCTGCCCGATGACGTGCGTAATAGCCTAGACGACATTCTGGCCGAAGTGACGGAGTCGGTGAATTCCAAGGCGGACGAGCTCAACGAGCAAGCCAAGCAGGACATCATCGACGCTGGCGGTACCGAGGTTCATGAACTCAAGCCGGAACAGGTCCAAGCTTGGCGTGAAGCCATGAGCCCGGTGCTCGACGAGTTCCGTGATGAAATCGGTAGCGATCTGGTCGATGCCGCTCAACAGTCCAACAACGCGAACTGAGTGACGATCCATGCTGCTACGCATCTGGAACTCACTGGAGGAGGGCCTGGTGGCCCTCCTGTTGACGGCGATGACCCTGTTGACATTCTTCTACGTGGTCGTCACTAACCTCTATGACGTTTTTTATGACCTCGGCGATGCCTTTCCCGCGCTCGAGGATCCCGCCTTCGCCGTGGGCGACTGGCTGTTGGGGCTGGGTCAGCAGATGACCTGGAGCCTGGCGATGACGACGACGATCTTCGCTTGGCTGATTTTCCTGGGGATTGCTTACGGCGTGCGCATTGGCGCGCATATCGGAGTCGATCTGCTGGTCAGACTGCTTCCGGAAAAGCTACAGCGGGTCTGCGGCGTACTCAGCTGCCTCATTTTCATCGCCTATGCCGCCCTGCTGATGGTCTCGAGCGCGCAGTGGGTGAGCTCATTGATGAGCAGCAATATCGGTGTCGAAGATCTGGGCACGTTCGGTATCAAGGAGTGGCACGTGACGCTGATTCAACCGGTCGGCTTCGCCCTGATCATCGCACGGCTGCTGGAAGTGCTGATTCGTATTCTGCGAGGTCAGCAGCTGGGTCTTGAGCAAAGCAATGAGGTCAGCGACGCGCTGTCACTACTCGACGATACCGAAACTGCCCGCACCGAGACGAGCACCGACTCCCGGAGAACACGGACGTGACAATCGCCTTCCTGTTCATATCGCTTTTCATACTCATGTTCATCGGTGTGCCCATCGCGGTCTCATTGGGCCTATCGAGTGCGCTGACGGTCCTGCTGTTCAGCCAGGACTCATTGCAGTCGCTGGCCATTAAGCTATTTGCCACTTCCGATCATTACACGCTACTCGCGATCCCGTTCTTTCTGCTATCCGGCGCCTTCATGACCAGCGGCGGCGTGGCGAGGCGATTGATCGACTTCGCCAACGCCACCGTCGGGCATTTCCGCGGCGGCCTGCCGATCGCCTCGGTGCTGGCCTGCGTGCTGTTCGCAGCGCTCTCCGGCTCTTCACCGGCAACGGTTGCCGCCGTCGGGTCGATCGTGATCGCCGGCATGGTTCGTTCCGGCTATACCCGCAGTTTCGCCACCGGCATCGTCTGCAACGCGGGGACCCTGGGCATTCTGATTCCGCCGTCAATCGTGATGGTGGTCTACGCTGCGGCGACATCCACCTCGGTCGGCAAGCTGTTCATGGCAGGCGTGGTCCCGGGTGTGCTACTGGGGCTGTTACTGATGGTGGCGATCTATATCATCGCCCGCATCAAGAACATGCCGGCGCAACCTCGCGTCAGCCCCCGTGAATGGCTACGCGCAGCGCGTAAGTCACTGTGGGGATTGCTGCTGATCGTGGTGATCCTCGGCGGCATCTACTCGGGGATCTTCACCCCCACCGAAGCAGCGGCAGTAGCAGCGGTATACGCGGCGTTCGTCTCGCTGGTGGTCTATCGCGATATCGGACTCAAAGAGTGTCCGCGGGTCATTCTGGACGCCGCCCGTCTCAGCATCGTGCTGATGTTCATCATCGCCAACGCAATGTTGTTCGCCCATGTGCTGACTACCGAGCAGATTCCCCAGTCGATTACGGCGTGGGTCGTGGAACAGGGTTTTTCGCCGATCACGTTCCTGCTGGTACTCAACCTGGTACTGCTGGTGGCGGGTAGTTTCATGGAGCCATCGGCGATCATTCTGATCCTGGCACCGATCCTGTTTCCGATTGCCACGCAGTTGGGCATCGATCCGATCCATCTCGGTGTGATTATGGTGGTCAACATGGAAATCGGCATGCTGACACCGCCCACAGGACTCAACTTGTTCGTGGCCTCAGCGGTCACCGGTCAACCGCTGACCACGGTCATCCGGGCCTCGGCCCCCTGGTTGATTCTGCTATTGGCGTTCCTGCTGCTGATTACCTACGTCCCCTTCATTTCGCTCGGCTTGCCGAACTGGCTGGGCATGCCTTAGCCGGCAGGATGAGAATCGAAATCCCAAAGGGCGCCGTCACGGCGCCCTCTTCATTTGTTCTCTTTGAACCTCGGGTAGCTGAGACGTGAGGACCCGGGTCTCTACTTTAGCCACCAGGAGAGAATCAACAGCAACAGCAGCACGGTAGCGATCGCCTGCCAGACATTCGCTGGCTCCCGCCATGGTGGGCGACGATTGTCGTCATCACCTCTAGGCGCCGATCGCAAATGGTAGGCGAGTTCCGTGAGTCGGCGAAAGCGGAGGGCCCGCAGGGGGTCGAGCGAGCGCCGCAGCGCATCGTCGAGATCGCTGCTGATCGCCGGATTGCTCAGTTGCGCACGGCGATAGGTCATCTGTTCCAGATCCGTATGACTGCGTAGATGATTGGGCAGCAGGGTGTAAGGCAGATGTCCGGTGAGCATCCAGTAGACGGTGGAAGCCAACGAATATTGGTCGCTGCGGCGGCCCGCTTCGGTATCGAGCGCATACTCCGGCGCGCTGTGTTCGGTCAAGCCGACCTGACGAGCCAACTGACGCGCCTCGCCCTGCCCGTCGCCTTCGCGCTTGTGGCAGGCCCCGAAATCCGTCAACAACAGCTTGCCATGCCGGTCGATCAGGATATTGTCGGGGTGGATGTGCTGATGCAGTACGTCGTGACGATGCAACGCCTGTACCGCCTTGACCAGCTGGCGTGCGATGTCGAGCCGCTGCTCCAGGCTGGCTTGCGGGTGCCTCCCCAACCATTCGGTCAACGTATCGCCATCGACATAGCTCATCAGATAGTAGAGATAGCGACGCGTCTTGGCCGGCTCCATCACCTTGACCACGAACGGCGAATTGATACGCTCTACGACCCATTGCTGCAAGCCGAAATGCTCGAGATAGACGTTGCGCGTCGAGAGTTCCGGGCTCGGCGCCTTCATCATCATATCGCGCCCGCTACGCACATCTCTCACACGATAGAGGCGCGCCTTGGCGGTACGCGACAATATCTCCACGATCTCCAGGCCATCGAGGCGCTCACCCTTGGCCAGTTCCGGCGGTACCGGCAGATGATGGAAGACGCGAGGTCGCTCATTCGGTTCGTCGTCCGCTAACCGATCGACACGGACCAGTTGAAAACAGAACTGATTGGCATTGTAGCCGCGTTCGATGGCGCGCTGGTTGGCCGCTTCGGCAAGCCGTTCGCAGGCGGCGTCGAGATCGCTCACATCGGCACGGATCAATTGAACGTACTCGGATGGCACCAGCGTGCCGCGAACGGCCTGGGTCATGAACAGGAACAGATCGCCCTGCTTGAGCGCAAAGGTGGAATAGTCGATATCGACATGGCCATCCATCCCCAGCGCTCGCGAGGGATAGCGATAACCGCCCAGATCGGTGACGTGATCGCGTGTCAGTTGCTCGAACTCGGCGCCGCGAATGCGGTAGACGAGCGTGTCGCCCATATGGAAAAGGTGCGCCTCGTGCTGATGAAAGATCATGGCCGACAGCGAGCAGATATAGCTTCCCCCTTCGATATAACCGCTCTGACTGTGACACCAGCTATTCAGGGCGCGCAGCACACGTGTCGCCGAAGTCTTGATATCCCAGTGATCCGGCGTCGAGTAGTAGTCGGCCAGAAAGCCACGCACGCTGAGATCGCCAGCCTGCTTGGCAATCGAATTGCGCCAGGTGGAATCGCTGATCAGTGCGCAGCCACCTTTGGAGATCAATTGCTCGCCCAGAGGGACTTGTACCGACATCGAACTGCGATGGCGGTGAAGGTCCGGCGCGACGAAGGCCTGACCGTAGGTCAGTGACAGCGAGCTTTTCGACAACGGCTTTCTCCCGATTGGTCGACGAACGGCAGAGCATCAGGCAATCTCGGACACGCGATCGCGAGCGGCATCGATCTTTCGATATCGATCTCTCGGCATTGATGAATGGACACAGCGCGTTCCATTGCCCGGATTGGTAATCGGTCTAGCCTGTTCGTATAATTCCCCGGATTTTCGCCCGCTGGTGTTCAACCTGCAAACCGCAAGGACTCAATGATGAGTTTCGACAAGATTCCCGCCGGAAAGGATCTCCCCAACGACGTGTATGTGGCGATCGAGATTCCCGCCAACCACGCGCCGATCAAGTATGAAATCGACAAGGAAATGGATGCGCTGGTGGTCGACCGCTTCATGGCCACCCCGATGTTCTATCCGGCCAACTACGGTTTCATTCCGAATACATTGGCCGATGACGGCGACCCGCTCGATGCGCTGGTTGTCACTCCCTACCCGGTCCAGCCAGGCAGCGTGATCCGCGCGCGTCCGGTGGGTGTGCTGAACATGTCCGACGAAGCTGGCGAAGATGCCAAGCTGGTTTGCGTACCTCACGAGAAACTGAGCGCACTCTACGACGACGTGCACGAGGTCACCGACCTCCCCGAGTTGCTGCGTCAGCAGATTGCGCACTTCTTCGAGAACTATAAGGATCTCGAGAAAGGCAAGTGGGTCAAGATCGACTCATGGGACGGCGCCGATGCTGCCCGCAAGGCGATCGAGAAGGCCGTAGCCGCCTACGAGAACGAATAACGCCGAAGTGTAGAGGATGAAGACATTTCTACGCTTCATGTAACAACGCCGCCCCGGTATGGATGCCGGGGCGGCGTCTTGCGCTCTGGCTCGAGGCTTTGTGTTCTGCCTCGGGCGCGGACGATCAGACGATGCTCAAAGTCCGACGATGCTCAGAGCTGATTACGGATCTTCTCGACGAGCTGCGACGCCCGAACCGTGTAATTGGCCATCATCAGTGAGTGATTGGCGAATAGCCCGAACCCGGAGCCGTTGAGGATCACCGGGCTCCAGACACGCCCTTGAGAGCTTTTCAGCTCCGCGATGAGCTGATCGAAATCGGCGCCGGCCCCACTGTTGTCGATCGCGTCAGCGTAATCGATTCTGGCAGCCTGCATCAGCTGCGCCAGCGCCCACGTGGCTCCCCTCGCTTCGAAGAACACATTGTCGATTCGCAGCCACGGCGTGCTGTCGTTCTGCTCATCGCCGTTCGGCGACTGACCGACGTTGGCGGCCAGATGTTGGGTCTGCGTCTGCAGGCGCTGCTGCACCTGTGCCAGCCAGTCCGCTAGCGCCGAGGCATCAGGCGCGGCGGGTGATTCGGTCGAGGCGGCGGCCTGCTGATTCGGCGCCCCCGGTCCGGCAGCGTTCTCCAACGCGGAGAAGGCTTCGCCGAGATTGTTACGCGTCGCGCGCAATACCGTCTCGGAAGCCGGCCAGCGCCAGCTTTCCAGATCGCCGCCCAGCGCTTCATTGGCCTGACCCAATGGCGCATCTCCCACACTCAGCGAGTCGTTCAGCAACGCTACCGCATCGCGAACCTGCTGGGTGACACCAACTTCCCAGTTAGGCATGTTGTCGAGCCACAGTCCCGGTGGCATCACATCGTTGCGCAGGTATCCGCCCGGCTTGTTGAGCAGCGTATCGAGAATCGCGATGTTGCTGGCGAGAAGCGCCTCTCCCGGCTGCACGGCCAGTTGCGATTGTGGATCTTTGCTGGCAGTGTCCACGGTCTGCGGGAAACCACGTTGCAACTCGACCGCTTGCCTGGGATCCGTAGGTGACGGAGTCCAGCTCCACCAGATGCCCAGAACGATGCAAACCAGCAGATAGATGACGACCAGCGCCACCAGCGGCTTCCAGATCCAGCCGTACTGGGGCGTTTCGAGAACCTCGGTCCGCGATAGCGGCGCCTTCTTGCGAAACAGGGCCATGGACGATCCTTGTGAGTGCAGAGGTTGTGAGAAACCGTGATGAAAATCAGTTTTGCGAATGGATTGTGAAAACCGGTCGAGAGAACCAGCGTCAACGAAAACAGAGTTGGGATAGGAATGACTCTATCCTATCATGCTCCCCATCACACGCAGCCCGCCTTTCGCTGTATATCAGCCTACTGTACTGTCGGCGTGGCACTTTTTGGCCCCCATGCGATCACAGCTATACGCGCCTGTCGGTAAACGACTGCCAGTATGAGCGTGTTGTTAAACGCGTCTCGGCAAGCGACAGACAAGCAAAAGGCGGGCGGCACTTTAGGGCTCGTCACCATCGCCGTCAGGAATCATGTTTTGAAGTCACGCTTTCACGGATGGCTATTGGCGCTCGGCTGCTGCCTGCTGGCAGCGCTTATCCCGGCCCAGGCTCAGGATCTCTTTTCTTCTTCGAAAAACTCCGCGTTTTTCGCTGGCGGCGACACCGGGTTTCTGCCCGTCGACCAGGCCTTTCAAGCTTACGCCTGGCACGATGGCGAGCGCGTCTACGTCGGCATCCGCAATCAGCCCGGCTACTATCTTTATCGCCGTCGCTTCGATCTGAAGAGTGGCCAGCCGAACGTAACCCTGGGCGCGCTTGAGATCCCACCGGGCAAGTTCAAGCACGACCAGTATCTGGGTAACGTCCAGGTCTTCTACGATCAGGTCGAGATCAGCGCCGCGCTGCCGGGAGACGCCGGCCGCGACCCGCAAGCCGCCATTCCCCTGACGCTATCCTTCCAGGGTTGCGCCGACGCGGGCCTGTGCTATCCGCCGGAGCACTGGAAGCTGACCGCCAAAGCCGGACCGCCGCCAGCCGCCTACCTCGATGCCAGCAACGAAGCCAAGGCGTCGCCGCTTCCTGGCGCAGGGGCTACCAGCGATCCTTTTTCAGCACCGGATGCGGGCGAGCCACTCTCCAATTCGGCCACTGTCGCCGGTAATTTTCAGCCGCCTTCGGACGCGTCGTCCCCTTCAGCCGACGCAACCGCGCCGCTATCCAGCGTCAGTGCCAATGGCCAGTTTCAATCCCTGTTGAGCGCCGGCATCGGACTGACCACGCTGGGATTGTTCTTTCTCGCCGGGCTGGGCCTGACCTTCACACCCTGCGTGCTGCCCATGCTGCCGATCCTGACTTCCATTATCGTGGGTCAGAACGCCCGACGCAGGCGCGCGCTGCTGCTGTCGGCGAGTTACGTCGCCGGCATGGCCTTGACGTTTACCCTGCTCGGCGCGCTGATGGGCGTGTTCGGCGCCTCGCTCAATCTGCAGGCGCGGCTGCAGTCGGGTTGGATACTGATTCCCTTCGCGCTGCTGTTCGCGCTCTTTGCGATGGCGATGTTCGGGGCTTTCGATCTGCGCCTGCCCAACGGGCTCAGTCAGCGTATCGACGCCTGGCAAAGCCGACTGCAACGCAGCGGCCCGCTTGGCCTTGCGGCTGCCGGCGCATTATCGGTGCTGGTGGTCTCGCCTTGCGTCTCCGCGCCGCTAGCGGGCGCGCTAGTCTTTATCTCGACGACCGGTGACACCGTGGGCGGAGCGCTGGCGCTACTCGCGCTGGGGTTGGGCATGGGCGTGCCGCTGATCATGGCCGGCACGTTCGGCGGGCAGTGGCTACCACGTATCGGCGCCTGGATGCGTGGCGTCAAGGCACTCTTCGGTGTCATGCTGCTGGGCGTGGCGATCTGGCTGATCGAACGGCTGCTGCCGGGGCCGGCTGCGCTACTGCTGTGGGGAGCGCTGGCGTTGGGCTGCGCGCTGGCGCTAGGCGCGCTCGATTTGCGGACCGCCGGCGGCTGGCCTCGGATTCGCCAGGCGGCCGGCTGGGTGCTGCTGGTATGGGGCGTGGCGATGGTGTGGGGTGCGGCCCAGGGCGGCAACGACCCTCTGCGACCGTTGCCGGGTGCCACCGCCGGACACTCATCGAACACCGCTCCGGCGTTCCAGACCGTCACCGATCTGACTCAGCTCGACGCAGCACTGTCAGCGGCGAGAGCGGCCGGGCAAGCGACCATGGTCGACATCAGTGCCGACTGGTGCATCTCCTGCAAAGTGATGGAGCGAGAGGTCTTCCCCCGGCCCGCCGTCGCTCAACGCCTGGCGGATTTCACGCTGATCCGAGCCGATGTCACCGAGGATGCCCCAGCCAGCCGCCGACTGCTCGAACACTTCGGGCTGTTCGGGCCGCCGGGGTTACTGTTTTTCGCTGACGGTGAAGAGCTTCAGCGTGCCCGCCTTCAGGGTGAGGTCGACGTCCAGGCGCTGACTCAGCATTTGGATGCGGTGAAACAGCTGATACAAGACAGGTCTTCTGCGTCAGCGGCTCGTAGCTCGTAGCTCGTAGCTCGTAGCTCGTAGCTCGTAGCCAAGCATTACCGAACATCGTTCGATAGTCAGGGTAGACACTCTCAGCATTTTTCGGCAAACTTCGACATCAACGAAAACGGTGCACCGAGACGGCATCTTGCAGCAAAGTGACGCGATCTCGGCAATCTACGAAAGGGTTAACAGCGAAAGGACAGTCATGGCTAGACTCCTGGTTCTCAACGGTCCCAACCTGAATCTGCTCGGCACACGGGAGCCGGCGGTGTATGGCACGACCACCCTGGAGGATATCCGGATTCGCTTGACCGAGCGCGCCCTGAGCGCCGGACATCAGCTTGAATGGCTACAGTCCAACGCCGAACATGAATTGGTCGAGCGCGTGCATCGAGCAAAGCAGGAAAACGTCGATTTCATCCTGCTGAACCCTGCCGCCTTCACGCACACCAGTGTGGCTCTGCGCGACGCGCTGACCGGAGTCGCGATCCCGTTCATCGAATTGCACCTTTCCAACGTGCATGCGCGCGAGCCGTTTCGTGCACACTCCTATTTTACCGATGTCGCACGTGGCGTCATCGCGGGATTCGGCGCCGACAGCTATGTGCTGGCGCTGGATGCCGCGTTCACGCAGCTCGATCAAGGTTGATCCGTTCTTTCGTCACCGGGCGTTTACCGACGCTGCTCATCGCATTCAGCTGTCGTATCCCAATACCTTCAATCATCAACTTTAACCAAGCCGAGACATCGCCATGGACATACGCAAGGTCAAGAAACTCATCGAGCTCCTGGAAGAGTCCAACATCAGCGAAATAGAAATCCAGGAAGGCGAAGAGTCCGTGCGCATCAGCCGTCACCCTAACGGTTTCGGCGCCATGCAGCAGCCAATGATGATGCCGCAGACCATGGCGCCGGCCGCGCCAAGTGCGCCAGGTACGCCGGCTGCGGATATGGGCGACGTAGCACCATCGCAGCCAGCGGGCCACGCGGTGACGTCGCCCATGGTCGGCACCTTCTACCGCTCGCCGGCACCGGGTTCCAAGGCATTCGTCGAAGTCGGCCAGAGCGTCAAGAAGGGCGATACCGTGTGTATCGTCGAAGCGATGAAGATGATGAACCAGATCGAAGCCGACAAGGATGGCGTGATCGAAGCGATCCTGGTCGAGGATGGCGAGCCGGTCGAGTTCGACCAGCCGATGATCATCATCAACTGATCATCTTCCACCAGGGCCACACGAGCGAAACCATCATGTTGGACAAGGTACTCATCGCCAATCGCGGCGAGATCGCCCTACGCATCCTGCGCGCTTGCAAGGAGCTGGGGATCAAGACCGTGGCGGTTCATTCCAAGGCCGACCGGGAACTGATGCACGTGCGCCTGGCAGACGAAGCCGTCTGCATCGGCCCCGCGTCCTCGGCACAATCCTATTTGAACATCCCGGCACTGATCAGTGCGGCCGAGGTGACAGACTCCAGCGCCATCCATCCTGGCTACGGTTTTCTCTCCGAGAATGCCAACTTCGCCGAACAGGTCGAGCGCTCCGGCTTCACCTTCGTCGGACCGCGTGCCGAAACCATTCGCCTGATGGGCGACAAGGTCAGCGCAATCCATGCCATGAAGGCAGCAGGTGTACCGACGGTGCCGGGTTCCGATGGTCCGTTGCCGGAAGACGACGCCGAAATTCGTCGCATCGCCGGACGCATCGGCTATCCCGTCATCATCAAGGCGGCTGCCGGCGGCGGCGGTCGCGGCATGCGTGTCGTGCGCAACGACGACGAAGTCGCCAAGGCGGCCAGCATCACTCGCTCGGAAGCCGCAGCAGCCTTCGGCGACGGCACCGTCTACATGGAGAAGTTTCTCGAGAACCCGCGTCACGTCGAGATTCAAGTACTCGCCGACGGTCAGGGCAACGCGGTCCATCTCTATGATCGCGACTGCTCGCTGCAGCGCCGCCACCAGAAGGTACTCGAGGAAGCGCCGGCACCGCATATCGATCCCGAGGCCCGCGCCAAGGTGCTGAAGTCCTGCACCGACGCCTGCATCGAGATTAACTATCGTGGCGCAGGCACCTTCGAGTTTCTCTACGAGAACGGCGAGTTCTTCTTTATCGAGATGAACACCCGCGTACAGGTCGAGCACCCCGTAACCGAAATGGTTACCGGTGTCGACATCGTCAAGGAGCAGCTGCGTATCGCCTGCGGTCAGCCGCTGGCGATTCGCCAGGAAGACGTCGAACTGCGTGGTCATGCCTTCGAGTGTCGCATCAATGCCGAGGATGCACGCACCTTCATGCCCTCTCCCGGCAAGATCAACCTCTACCATCCGCCGGGCGGTCTCGGCGTGCGTATGGATTCTCACATCTATACCGGCTATAGCGTTCCACCGCACTACGACTCGCTGATCGGCAAGCTGATCACCTGGGGCGCGGATCGTGAAATCGCGCTGGTGCGGATGCGTAATGCCCTCGATGAATTGCTGGTCGAAGGCATCAAGACCAATACCGATCTGCACAAGGATCTGGTTCGTGATAGCGCCTTCCAGCGTGGTGGCGTCAACATCCACTATCTGGAGAAGAAACTCGGGTTATGTTGATATCCGAGCTTTCATGGCGGGGCGGCCTATCCTTGTGAGGGTCGCCCCGTTTTCGTCCTGATCTTCACTTCGGGCATTAACCTCATTCCGGGAGAGCTGTCATGGCGTGGCTACAACTCAAGGCGTCCATTGCCCCCGAGCAGGCCGAATGGCTGGAAGAGCTATTGCTTGCCGAGGGCGCTAGCGCGATCACTCTACAAGACGCTCATGATGAGCCGGTGTTCGAACCCGACCGTGGCACGACGCCGCTATGGACAGAAACCGTCCTTACGGGTTTGTACGACGACCTTAACGACGTCGAGGCGATGATCGAGCGCGTTCAACGCGCGTGGGCCGAACAGTCGCCTGACGAACCGGCGCCGCAGGTCGAGTATGAGCTGCTCGCCGATCGCGATTGGGAACGCGAATGGATGGACGGGTTCGAACCGCTGCGGATGGGTCAGCGGCTATGGATCGTACCCAGTTGGCACGAAGCGCCCGATCCCGACGCAGTCAATCTGCTGCTCGATCCCGGACTCGCGTTCGGCACCGGCACTCACCCTACCACCGCGCTCTGCCTTGGCTGGCTGGATGCGCAGGACCTCGCCCGATGTCAGATCCTCGACTACGGTTGCGGCTCCGGCATTCTTGCCATCGCCGCGCTCAAGCTGGGTGCCGATATCGCGGTCGGTGTCGATATCGACCCGCAAGCGCTGCAGGCAAGCCGCGACAACGCCGAGCGCAACCAGATCGACGAGACGTGTCTGATCCTCGACTATCCGGAAAAGATCGGCCAGGGCCAGTTCGAGGTCGTCGTCGCGAACATTCTGGCCGGACCGCTTATCGACATGGCTTCAGCAATCGCCGCGCGAGTTCGACCCAGTGGCCAGCTGGCGCTGTCGGGCATCTTGAGCGCCCAGGCAGATTCGGTGCTGGACGCCTATCGCATCCAGGGCATCATCATGTACGAGCCACAGGAAAAAGAGGGTTGGGTTCTCCTGACCGGACACCGACCGGGCTAAGGTTTTTGTGAAATGGCACCCCCGTCACAGCCATGTGATTGCGACGGGATTCATGCCGCAGCGCCTGAGCCTGAACAGGTTTCATAAGCTTGGCCCGCGCGTTACGGCTTAGGTCGTGAGTCGGCAAACAGCGCTTCAACAAAGCCAGGGTGACCGGTATCATGGCTTCCCCGTTTGACCTGAGCCCTGTAACGATGCGTGATTCCGTGTCATCGCAGACCGATCGCCCGTTACCCCGCATCGGCCATCACACGCTACCCAATCGCGTGATTCTGGCCCCCATGGCCGGGGTGACCGACCGCCCCTTTCGTCAGCTGTGTCGCGAGCTGGGCGCCGGGCTGGTGGTCTCGGAAATGGTGACCGCCGACAGTCGCCTGTGGCATACCCGCAAATCTCGGCAGCGCATGATTCATCGCGGCGAGCCAGGACCGCGAGCGGTACAGATCGCCGGCGGTGATCCGCAGATGCTCGCCGAGGCAGCGCGGCTCAACGCCGAGGCCGGCGCCGAGATCATCGACATCAACATGGGCTGCCCGGCGAAGAAGGTCTGCAACAAGGCGGCGGGCTCCGCATTGCTTCGAGACGAGCGTTTGGTAGGAGATATTCTCGAGGCCGTGGTCGCAGCCGTCGACATTCCGGTCACGTTGAAGATTCGCACCGGCTGGTGCGCCGAGACGCGCAACGCCGAACGCGTCGCGAGACTGGCCGAGAACGCCGGCATCGCCGCCCTTGCAGTTCATGGCCGAACCCGCGAGCAGCGCTATACCGGTACGGCCGAGTACGACACCATCGCCGCGATCAAGCAGCGAGTGTCGATTCCGGTCTTCGCCAACGGCGACGTCACCACGCCGCAGCGTGCTGCGGAGGTGCTGGCTTATACGGATGCCGACGCGGTGATGGTGGGACGCGGTGCCCAAGGCAATCCCTGGTTATTCCGGGAGATCGAGCATTACCTGCGTACCGGTCGCGAACACGCGCCGCCAAGCGCAGAAGAGATCGCAGCCACCATGCAACGCCATCTGCACGCACTGCACGAACATTACGGTGACTATCTCGGTGTTCGGGTCGCGCGTAAACATGTTGGTTGGTATCTCGCCGCACGCGACCCCAGCCGCGAACGTCGCGCGCGCTTTAATCGGCTCGAGCAGCCGACACAACAATTCGAGTTTCTCCATGAACTTTTTCGCGGTGATGCCGTCGCGATCGCTAACGGAATCCACGCAGCATGAATAGTCGGCAGCCCTTAGCCCTCGATGGCGAGTCCCCCTCCGAGGTCGAGCCACTCCAAATGCCCGATGCGTTGTCTCACACGACGCTCAGAGAGTGCGTCGAGCGTGTCATGGAGCGCTACTTCTCGCATCTCGAGGGCGAATCCGTATCGAATCTCTACACCATGGTACTGGCGGAAGTCGAAGCCCCGCTGCTCGAAGTCGTGATGCGAAATGTGGAAGGCAACCAGACTCGCGCCGCCGAGCTGCTCGGCCTCAATCGTGGCACGCTGCGCAAGAAGCTCAAGCAGTACGATCTAATATAACGATCGACCTGACCTAAAATCTCCTGCGCTTCGTTCAGGCGAAGCGGTATCTGGACACGCGACGCCCTGCCGACGACCCAACTTTTCGTGGTGGTGCCCGCCGTCTGACCGTAAAAAAGAGTGGACTGGCATGTCTCAAAATTCTGCTTCTACCACCCCCCGGGCCGTCCGTCGCGCACTACTCAGCGTGTCCGACAAGACCGGCATCGTTGATTTCGCACGGGAGCTGACTTCACGCGGCGTCGAGCTGCTCACGACCGGCGGTACCTATCGCCTGCTCCAGGAAAACGGCATCGCCGTGACCGAAGTCTCCGCGCACACTGGTTTTCCGGAGATCATGGACGGCCGCGTCAAGACGCTGCATCCGAAGATCCACGGCGGTATTCTCGGGCGTCGCGGCCAGGACGATGCCGTCATGGCCGAGCACGGCATCGATCCCATCGACATGGTCGTGGTCAATCTCTACCCGTTCGAACAGACCGTGGCCAAGCCGGGCTGCACGCTGGAAGATGCGGTCGAGAACATCGATATCGGCGGCCCGACGATGGTACGCGCGTGTGCCAAGAACCATGAACACACCACGATCGTGGTCAGTGCCGAGGACTATTCCCGCATTCTGAAGGACATGGCCAGCCACAACGGCGGCGTCAGCCACAAGACCCGCTTCGATCTGGCGATCAAGGCATTCGAACACACCGCCGCCTACGATGCGGCCATTGCCAACTACTTCGGCCAGCGTGTCGGCAACGGCGAGCCCGATTTTCCACGCACCCTGTCGCTGCAGTTCACCAAGAAGCAAGGCATGCGCTATGGCGAGAACCCGCATCAGAAAGCGGCGTTCTATATCGAGTCAGGCACGGTCGAGCCCGGCAAGCGGGAAGCCAGCATCGCGACCGCCGAGCAGTTTCAGGGCAAGGCGCTCTCCTTCAACAACGTGGCCGATACCGATGCCGCGCTGGAGTGCGTCAAGTCCTTCACCAAGCCGGCCTGCGTGATCGTCAAGCACGCCAATCCATGTGGCGTGGCGGTGGTGCCGGAAGATGATGGCGGCATTCGCAAGGCCTACGACCTGGCCTTCGCCACCGACAGTGAATCCGCTTTCGGCGGCATCATCGCGTTCAATCGCGAGCTGGATGGCGATACCGCCAGCGCGATCGTCGCGCGCCAGTTCGTCGAGGTGATCATCGCACCGCGTATCTCCGCCGAGGCGCACGAAGCGGTCTCCAGCAAGACCAATGTGCGCCTGCTCGAGTGCGGCGAGCTGCCCCAGAAGACGGCGGATGGCTGGGACTACAAACGCGTCAATGGTGGCTTGCTGGTGCAGAGCCGCGATACCGGCATGATCGGTGCCGACGAGCTCAAGGTCGTCACCCAGCGCGCGCCGAGCGAGCGTGAGCTGCACGATCTCGTCTTCGCCTGGAAGGTCGCCAAGTTCGTCAAATCCAACGCCATCGTCTATGCCAGGAACCGCCAGACCGTCGGCGTCGGCGCGGGCCAGATGAGCCGAATCAACTCCGCTCGCATTGCCGCGATCAAGGCCGAGCAGGCGGGCCTGGAAGTCACCGGTTCCGTCATGGCTTCAGACGCCTTCTTCCCCTTCCGCGATGGACTGGACAACGCCGCCGCGGCCGGCATCACTGCCGTCATCCAGCCGGGCGGCTCGATGCGCGACGATGAAGTGATCGCCGCCGCCAACGAAGCGGAAATCGCGATGGTGTTTACCGGTATGCGCCACTTCCGGCACTGAGCCGCGAGCCGCGAGCCGCGAGCCGCGAGCCGCGAGCCGCGAGCCGCGAGCCGCGAAATAGCATTCCCCCAGAACGAAAAAACCGCGACAAACGTCGCGGTTTTTTTGCGCGAAGCTGCTGTCTACAGCGCCCCAAAGCCGGCGCAGTCGCAACTCTTCGATCAGCCTTCGTTGGTACCTAAATCGATACACAGATATTTGGTTTCCATGTATTCGTCGAGGCCGTACTTGGAGCCTTCTCGGCCCAGCCCGGAGGCCTTGACACCGCCGAACGGCGCGCTGGCGTTGGAGATCAACCCGGTGTTGATGCCAACCATGCCGTACTCGAGCGCTTCGGCGACCCGCCACACACGGCCCAGATCCTTCGAGTAGAAGTAGGAAGCGAGACCGAACTGAGTATCGTTGGCCATGCGTACGCCCTCTTCTTCCGTCTCGAACGGGAAGACCGCCGCCAGCGGACCAAAGGTCTCTTCGGAGGCGACCTTCATCTCCGGCGTGGCGTGGCTGACCAGCGTGGGGGAAAAGAAACGCCCGCCCAGGGGATGCTCGTGTCCCCCGAGCAGCAGTTGCGCCCCCTTGTCGGTGGCATCCTTGATATGGTCGCTCACCTTGGCCACGGCGTCGTCATCGATCAGCGGGCCGATGTTGACCCCCTCTTCAAACCCTTCACCGACCTTGAGCTCGCTGTTCATGGCAGCCGCGAGCTTTTCGCTGAAGGCGTTGATCACGCTGGACTGAACCAGGAATCGATTGGTACAGACGCAGGTCTGACCCGCGTTGCGGAATTTGGACGCGATCGCGCCTTCGACCGCCGCGTCGAGATCGGCATCCTCGAACACCAGGAACGGCGCGTTGCCACCAAGCTCCAGAGAAATCTTCTGAATGTGCTGTGCGGCGCCGGCCATCAGCGAGCTGCCGACCTCGGTCGAACCGGTGAAGGACACTTTACGGACTACCGGGGATTCGGTCATCGCCTTGGCGATCTCGCTGGCCTTGCCCGGTACCACATTGAACACGCCACGTGGCACACCGGCCTGTTCGGCCAGCGCGGCCAAAGCGGTAGCGGAAAACGGTGTCTGGCTGGCTGGTTTGATCACGATGGTACAGCCCGCCGCCAGCGCTGCGGCGGCCTTGCGCGTGATCATCGATGACGGGAAGTTCCACGGCGTGATGGCGCCGACGACACCCACCGGCTGTTTGGTGACCACAATACGCTGCTGAGTGCTGGCCGCCGGAATGGTATCACCGTAAATGCGCCGCGCCTCTTCGGCGAACCAGCGCATGAAGCTGGCAGCATAGACGATTTCACCCGCCGCTTCCTTGACCGGCTTGCCCTGCTCGGCGGTCATGATCGCGGCCAGTTCGTCCTTGTTTTCGAGCATCAGCTCGTACCACTTCATCAGAATGTCGGCCCGCTCCAGCGCCGTGTGGTTGCGCCATCCCGGCAGTGCGGCTTCGGCAGCGTCGATGGCGCGTTCAGTTTCGGCACGTCCCAGTCGCGGCATGCGCCCCAGGATCTCGCCATTGGCGGGGTTATCGACGTCGATCTGCTCGCCGCTATCGGCGGCAACCCAGTTACCGTCGATATAGGCAAAAGGTCTGAACAGCGCGCTCTCTTTGACGGATTGCATGATTCACTCCTTCCTTGATGTACTTGCCGGCAGCGGGTGCTCAACCCACCCTGACCGGCCGTTGCCCCGGATCACCGCGCAACGAGATCGTTCATGACGGCGGTGCATGCAACGAAGCCAGTGCCACGATTCTACTCGATAGGATGGCGCGTAAACGCCTCCTCTGCCAGTCGCAATCCGTCTCGACGTCGTACGACTCAAGGCGTGGTCGACACCATGGCGCCAACAGAGCGTCGCCGCCTAGAAGCGGTGACGATTCACATCTGTGACCACAACGTCACGCCGACAGCCATCGCGATCGCGGCTCCACTTAGCCAATAGCCGTTGAAGCGCTGTGGGTTGCGATGTACGTGACGCAGCCCCGCCCATGCCAGCACGAGCGCCAAGACGTCGATCACTGGCGCGTAGCGCCCGGCGCTCAATCCGGCGACCGATACCACGAATGCCGCCAACGCCCAGTGCGAGAGCTGCTTGCGTCGCGTCTTGCCGTGGACGTCACGAGTACTGCTGGCTCTGCGCTGGGTTTCGGGACGATTGAAGACCTGAATAGCGTGGCCATCGCGAAGTTCGAAGCGAACCGGTGTGCCCACGTTCGGTAAGCCGCGACCCCGCCACTGTGAAAAGTCGAACGGATAGCGTTTGCCGTCGTCGCCCTCGACCTGGCCGGTCTGGGCTTCGTCGTCGAAATGAAAAAGGCGACCATCCATGCAGCTATCCTTGCGGTTCTCTTTGAAACTGCCTTTACGATGGCCAAAAGTCCGCCAATGAGACCATCGACAAGATCGTCTTGGTCTAGCTTGAATGTCGTTGCGTCTGCGTAGGCGTCGATCAGTTGAAGACTGACCCGCGAAAGATACGATCAGCGACCGTTGACCAGCATCAAAAACTCCTGACGCGTCGTCTGGTTCTTGCGGAAGCTCCCCAGCATTACCGAGGTCGTCATGCTGGAATTCTGCTTCTCGACGCCGCGCATCATCATGCACATATGTTGTGCCTCGATGACTACGCCCACGCCACGGGCTTCGGTCACCTGCATCACGGCCTCGGCGATCTCTCGGGTCAGATTTTCCTGAATCTGTAGACGGCGCGCATACATGTCGACGATCCGCGCGAATTTGGACAGCCCCAGCACCTTGCCCTGAGGCAGATAAGCGATATGACACTTGCCGATGAAAGGCAGCACGTGGTGCTCGCACATCGAATACATCTCGATATCCTTGACCAGCACCATCTCATCGGTATCGGAAGCGAAGACCGCGCCATTGACCAGTTCTTTCAGGGATTGACCGTAGCCCTGAGTCAGGAACTGCATCGCCTTGGCGGCGCGCATCGGGGTGTCGCGCAGGCCCTCACGCTCGGGATCTTCCCCCAGCTTCTCGAGAATGCCGTAAAAATGGCCTGCCAATTGCTCTGTCATGTTGCTGCCTTGTCTATCGGTATCATCGAACGAATGCGCTCGCCACGGCGATCGTATCCGGCTCCCTTATCGGTCATTTGCAGATTTTAGCGAAACTTCATCGGCACCACTATCTCACCACAGACAATCCGCACCACTATCTCACTACAGACGATCCGCACCGCTATTGCGACAGGGACGATCGGGCCACTGATTCGATACGGACAATCACGACCACTCTCTCGATACACACGAGCGGGCCGCCGACTCGACGTGGGCCATCAGCCGTTCAGGCCAGCCAGCGAGGGGAATCGAGTGCCACGCGCTGCTGCTCGAGATGACGGATATGCTGATCCCAGTAGCCGCTGTCAGCGACATAGGGGAAGGCGCGGGGGAAGGCGGGGTCTTCCCAGCGCGCCGTTACCCAGGCACTGTGGCGAATCAAGCGCAAGGTGCGCAGGGCCTCGACCCATTCGAGCTGGCGACGATCGAACTCCCGGGTCATCTCGTAACCTTCGATGACTTCAGACAGCTGCATCTGCCACTCTTCGGATGACTGCGCGGTGAGCAGCATCCACAGATCCTGCACCGCCGGTGCCATCAGACAATCATCGAAGTCGACCAACGAGAAGTGCTCTTCACGCCCCAGCATGTTGCCGAGATGACAGTCGCCATGAACGCGCAGCAGCGAGCTTTCCGGCCAGGCATGATCCGCCAGCAGCGGCAACAGGGAATCGATGACCTGGCTGTAAGTCTTGCGCTGCCGGGTGTCGAGCCAGCTTGCCTGGAGGACCCGGGTGCGGCTTTCCTCGATCATCGTGTCGAGATCGAGTCGAAGACGGTACCGGAAGGGTTGGCGCGCACCGACGTCATGGACCCGGCCGATCAACTCGCCGAGCGCAAACAGATGCGCAGGATTATCGAGTTCCGGCGCCTGACCGACGACATGGGCGAACAGCGTGAAACGAAAGCCCTCGAAGTGATGCAGCGTATTGCCCTCGGCGTCCTCCCAGGGAGCGCCCACGGCAATCGACTCCGCCGCAAGCCCCCGGAGAAACTCATGCTCCTCGAGGATCTGATCGTCGCTCCAGCGCTCCGGACGATAGAACTTCACGACCCAACGACGGCGGTCATCATCGGTCAGCGAGTAGACGCGATTTTCGTAACTATTGAGCGCGAACGGCTCACCAGGCAACCATAGACCGAGAGACTCGACGGCCTCGACGACCCGCTGTGGCGTCAACGTCTCGAACGGATGCAGGGAAACGGCGCTCATACAGACCTCGGCTGACGGTGACATGCTTGCGCATGCTATCAGATTCGCATTGACGGCGTACGCGCGAACGCCACCACCGTGACGCGCTGCGCGCCGGCATCTCGGCAGGCCATAGCCAGTGATTCCAGCGTAGCGCCGGTCGTCATGACGTCATCAATAATCACCACCGCCGACGGTAGCGGCTGGTTCACCACGAACGCTCGCTTCACGTTGCGCCGTCGAGAAAGGCGATCCAGGCCGCGCTGGGACGGTGTCTCGCGCAGTCGCTCGGCCTCGATCACTGGAAGCCTCAATCGCACAGCCAGACGCTTTGTCAGCCACGCCGTATGATCGAATCCACGCTCCCGCGTCCGCTCACGCTGCCCGGGCACGCCGATCACCGCTTCGCCAAACTTAGGAGATCTATTCATCGAGGCCAGCATCAACTGAATCAGTACTTCGCCTGCCCGCGCATCCGCCGAGAACTTGTAGCGCTGGATCAGGCGTGTCATGCGCGCCTCGTAGCGCAGCGGCACCCATGCGACCGTCTGCGCCGGCGGGTGGCGTAGACATCGTCCGCATCGAAGTGGCGCAGGCTGCGCAAATGAGGCCATCGGCAGCGGTTCGGCACAGAGCGTACAAGCACTTTGATTCCAGGGCATATCCGCGAAACACTCGGCGCACCAGGGCACACCGTCAGCAACGGCCGTATGGCAAAACGCGCAGTAGCCCGGCAGCGCCCTTTTCAACTGAGCGTCGATCCAGGCCCACAATTCTCGGATCATTGGCCGCATCGCTTTCAGACGTTGCAACATGAGTCATTCTCTCGGCCGGTTCAGTCATGATGTCGACTGCGGAGATGCAAACTGAAGCGGCGACGACCGATTATTAACGCCCGGTCGAGCAACGATTGACATCGGAAGATGTGCCAGTACAATAAGCGCGCTCATCGGAATGCGGACGTGGTGGAATTGGTAGACACGCTAGATTTAGGTTCTAGTGCCGTAAGGTGTGGGAGTTCGAGTCTCCCCGTCCGCACCAGCAAGACCGAACCCCTTGATATAGCTGATCCCACGCGGTTAGCGGCCTCCAGACCCGACAAGGTGTCACGTTTAGGTGTGACAATTCGGGCAGAGCCATGGGTTACGGAACTTATCTAACTCGCAATCGACATCAGACGAACTACTACGCTCGGATCACTATCCCCGGTGATCTCAGAAGCCTCCTACGGCACCAGCGAGAGTTCAGAAGAAGCCTCCATACCAGTTGCAAGAAAAAAGCTAAAAGACGAGCGGTGGCCGTTTGGCTCGCCTATCAAGACTATTTCGATTCTTTGAGATCAGACCATCCGATGAATGAGCCGCATGGCTTCTGTGGAGCGCTGGCGGGGTTTAACAATCCTGAATCCAAAACCAATTCAGCTCCGTCTTTAACTGATAAGGCTGGCAACACCGAAGCAGATGCTGCCGACGAAAAAGACAACCTCCTCTGTCTCCATTACTTCGAATCCAACTATCGAGGCGTGCCGTTCAGGGTAGACTCGGGTTGCTTAGCAGAAGAGGTAGCGGCTGCGCGATTGGTCATGGACGATATTGACCGTCGTTATGCAATAGCCCCTTGGCCAGATGTCACGCCTGTGCTTCCACCGACGAAGCAAGCTAGCCGGAAGGTATTTGAGTCAGTAGCTAAAGACTACATAACAAGCTATGAAGAAGATCGCCGCCATGAAGGCGTTCTCACAGCTAGCACTTTTGACAAGGAGACCCGTGCGGTCAAATTCTGGTCCTATTATTTCGCAAATCGTCCAATAGTAGAAATCGGTATTGAGGAATGCAAAACAGCGGTTAAGCATTGCCGAAATTATCCGTTGAATGTGGATTCGTCACAGGCAGCGAGTATGTGCCGGTATCCTCATGACCGAAGAACACCCAAAAGCAGCACGACAAAAGCTCGACTCCAAACACTAAAAAACATTTTCTCCTACGCGTATCGGCATGGAGTCATCGAGTCCGACCCGACTCAGATCATCGACACCCGTCAAAGAAAGTCAGCCGGTGAGGAGAAAATAAAATCCTCCTTCACCCTTGCTGAGCTGCTGGAGATATTCCCCGGATCAAGTTATGGGGATGACTTTTTTACCAAAATCTCTCGCGACAAAGCCTACGATGCGGCCAAATTTTGGCTTCCGCTAATCGCATTGCTATCGGGTGCTCGTTCTGGGGAAATCATCCAGTTAGAGCTGGCGGACATCAAAGAAGATGAAAATGGTATTGCCTACTTCCATATGATTACCGACCCTAATGATGGGGAGAGTAAAAAGAGGCTGAAAACCGCTAGTTCTCGCCGTCGAGTGCCTATTCACTCGAAGCTGATCGAGATAGGCTTTCTCTCCTATGTAGAGGAAAGGAGGCATCACCCCTCCAAACCGCGCAACCTCTTCGATAGATACACTACAGGTGCCAAGGCAAACGCCTCCGAGATCACCCAATGGTTCAAAGGGTGTAAAAACGGTGTCGGTCGAGATGGAGCCCCTAGATACCGCAAGGGCTACTTAGAGCGAAGAGGGCTCAAAACCAACCCGGAAACCCGTGCGGACAAGACGAGCATATCCTTCCATTCTTTTCGGCATACGTTCACTGACGCCGCACGAAAGCAACAATTTCCCAACGGTGACTGGATCAGGGACATCGATACCGCATGCGTTCTAGGGCATGGCTCTAACCAGACGACCAGAGACTATGGAAACACTCAGGACATGCGGTTCTTGAAGCTAATCATTGAATCGGTGGATTATATTGGTGTCGATTTTGCCGCAATAGATTGGTATAAATTTAAGGGCAAGTGGGGTATTCAAGCCGTAAATTAACAAGCAAAACAGAATATTAAGACTACGAGAATTAGAAAAATGAGACTATTGGCCTTAGCATCATTAGCCACCCTAATAACGGGCTGTGCAGCAAGCAACATCCAAGACATAAAGCAAGATGCGGGCGACACCTCCCAAATCCTGGTGCATGATAATTATCAGAAAGTCTATAAAAACATTCTTGAGAATATGCAGGAATGCCTCGGCGAGGGATGGGCCGGGGCCCTGTGTGTCAACCTGAATCCATACACCGGCTCAGTGAGTTAAGCTCAATATCAGAGCCCGAGTTTCAGGAGCCCGTATCATGCCTAAACCGCCAACCGAGCTGCCCGATCATCAGGTCACGCCGAATCCCAAGCTGGAGAAGCACACACGTCGTCAGTTTTCGACCGAGTACAAGCTGCGCATCCTGGCTGAAGCCGATGCCTGCCGGCATGGCGAACTCGGAGAGCTGTTGCGCCGCGAAAAGCTGTACAGCAGCCAGCTGACCACATGGCGCAAGGAGCTTGCCGAGAATGGTGTGGAGAAGCTCCACAAGACCGCCCCGGGGCCGAACCCGAGCAAGACCCAGGAGCAGCAGCGCATCGAGGCACTGGAGCGTGAGAACGCCCGTCTTCAGCAGAGGCTCTCGACCGCCGAAGACTGCCTATCGCTCCAAAAAAAAGCGTTATCGATGCTCGATCGCATGACCAATGGGAGCGAACCCTGATCACGGTGCTCGACGAGCGCCCGGCGCACCTCCCGTTGGCCATGGCCTGTCGCGCCTTGGGCATCAACCGCAGCACAGTGTACGCCTGGCGAAAACGCCGCCATGAGCCGTCTGCCAGGGCATCTATGTCGCGCCGGCACTGTCCGCAACCCAGAGCTCTATCGGCCGAGGAGCGAGCGCACATGCTCGAGATCGCGCACAGCAAGCCCTACCGGGATCAGCCGGTGTATGAGATCTACCACGACCTGCTGCAGCAAGGGGTCTATCTCGGCTCACTCAGCACCTGGTACCGGCAGCTGCGTGAGGCCAAGGAAAGCGGTGATCGCCGCCCTCAGCGTGCGCCTCAACACCATGGCGTGCCTCGCATCACGGCAAGGGCCGCCAATGAGGCGTGGACGTGGGACATCAGTAAATTGCCCACGCGGCGACGCGGCGTCTACCTCAATCTCTACGTGGTACTGGACCTGTACAGCCGCTTCATCGTGGCCTGGGTGGTCTCCCGCAAGGAGAATGCCGCCTTGGCTCAGCAGCTCTTCCAGGAGGCCGTGGATCGCTACGGAATCCCGCATGGAGCGCTGACGCTCCACCAGGATCGAGGCTCGCCGATGATCGCACGCAGCTACCTGGACCTCATGGGAGAGCTGGGGGTGACGTGTAGCCATAGCCGCCCGCGGGTGAGTAATGACAACCCCTTCAGCGAAAGCCAGTTCAAGACCAGCAAGTACCAGCCCGACTACCCCGGGCGCTTCGAGAGCATTGTCCATGCCCGGCAGTGGCACAGCGCTTACGTCGACTGGTACAACCTGCAGCATCATCACAGCGGGCTGGCTGGCTTCACCCCGGAGCAGGTTTTCACCGGCCGCTATCGCGAGATTGCGGAGGTTCGCCAGCGAGCGCTTGATGACAGCGTCGAGGCGCACCCCGAGCGGTTCATACGCGGACGTTCCAAGGTGGCGATGCCACCGGCCAGTGTCTCGATCAATCCGGTACAGCCCGATGACGACGACCCGGCCCCCTACAGCGTGGTGAATTTCCCGACACTGTCGGCGGCAAGCGGCACCGCGGCGAAATCGACACTAATTTTTAACGATCTGTCCGAATCAGGTTGACAGGTTCCGGCTATGGCCTGTTCTTGAGCCAAAAGGCCTAGACCTGAACGCCCTTGCTTATCTGTCGAAACTCGAAAATACGCGATCAGCCCCTTACACATCTCCACCGCCCTCCCCTGTATCAAATCTCAATACGTTCGTTTAGAGAAATGATACAACGGCACAGAGGTTTCGAAAGCATTGCGAAACTCATGAAAAGAGCGGAAAATACTATTGAGAATAGTTCTCACTATAAGGAAGAGACCATGGTGAAGAGCAAAGGCGGTCGCCCCGCTATCGGGGATGCGCCTATGACCGCAAGCGAACGCGCTCGTCGCAGTCAAAAGCGCCAAGCGATTATGCGGAAGACTGCAAAAGAACATGGGCTAGAGCCGGCCACTTTCTACTTGCCGGAGCGGATGCTCGAACACGTTGGCAAACTACAACGCGAAGATGCTCAAGGCAGCTACTCAGTAGATCAGATCATTTTCGAAGCGCTTTACGGCTGGCTCGCTCAGCAGCCAGAAGCGGTGAAGGAAAAGCTGGGCTTTGACCCGAAAGAGGATGCCTTCAACGCCATCGAACAGGCCATTCATCTCGCAGCGAAGAAAATCGACGAGGAGGGATTGTGATGCACCCGGAATTGGTGAAGTTGCTTGAAGGCAAGTCGCTGCTTGAAATGGCGCTAACGTTAGCGCTCTACGACTACATCCGGAAACTCCCAGAAGACGAACTCAAGAAGCGCTATCCAGAAGGTCAGGAGTATCAGCTTTTTCGGGATGCCGTTGCACAAGCACTGAGACGCCCCGAGAGCGAGGACTAGAGATGGCGCTATCTCCTGACACAGTGGCTCGGGCAGTCGCGCTTATCGAGGCAGGTTTCACGACATCAGGCGTAGCGCAGCGTCTCGGGGTTTCCGCCAGCACCGTCAAACGTATCAAGTCACGCCACGGCGCCACAAAAGGCGTGGCGACGGCAGAGCTTGTGGAGTCAGCGCGTCAGGAGCTGGCGTTGGCATTCGATGCCGAGTGGATTCGCCGGCAGACCGCCGCCTTCGTCCATGACGAGATCAGTCAGGCTCACGCCCTGCGGGAGCAGATTCAGGCGGCGCTAGCTGATGCACCTTCCCCGGAAGATGCTAAATCATGGGGAATTCTCATGCGTGGACTCACAGCTGCCGCTACCGCGATGAAAGCGACGAGCGACCAACTCAATCGAACATTGGGATGCGAGTCGCGTGAGGAAGCCTCCAGCCTGCCGGAATTGGTAATAACCGTTATCGAGCCTGAGCAGGTTAAGGTCATGCAGGAAATGCATGCTAGAGCACTTGAGGACTCTCTCGCCTTCGAAGACTCAGATAGTGACGATCAGGAAATCGTCGAGACTCAGTAAGCCTTTCCCTGCCCCCCTATTCCTAAAGATAGAGTCCAAAATTCCGATGATTTCACTCGATCCTAACGATGAAAGCACCCTACCTGATAGGGTGCATTTGTCCCACCAGAAAATCGAAATAGAAACACGCTCACTGTCCCCCAGCCCGCGCCTGCTAAGGGCTGTCGCTCATTTCACCTCCTCTGGAAATTCGGGGAGACCAGTAGCTGTAGAAAACATACCTGACATACCTAACCCCGGCTTATTCATGAGAGCGGCCTGAAAACGAAGATAGCGGATGGTATCCTCTTGAAAAATAAGCGTGTTCCGGCAAGAACCTGACCCAAGAGAGCCATCCGCTATGGGTGAAAGCCTATCCACCTGGACGCCCTCGTGCAACGGCTCTGTCCGTGTCGAGCTGAGCGGCCAACGTACCACCAGCGACAGCGGCGC
>Ga0207878_100098_pt1 | contig 100907 bp, 86 predicted proteins | sample LinPmetageLP41_FD_184053 | JGI IMG/M metagenome (GOLD analysis project Ga0207878, IMG submission 184053) | Marine viral communities from the Pacific Ocean - LP-41 (SPAdes) | ecosystem: Environmental > Aquatic > Marine > Oceanic | place: Pacific Ocean | collected 2010-08-27
TTAACAATAAACTAATAGTCATGACTGCTTTGTCGGAATATTTGTCGTTAAACAGGCCAAAGCTAACTTCCGCTTTCGTATCTTTGCAGTCTTAATCTCTATGTGTCTCAAGGTCGGATTATGGCACAGAGCAGACCGCCGGTAATTATTGAGTGATGCAATCCACGGCTATAACTGCCCATGAATACAAGTTCTTTATGTAATGAAAAATAAAGATGCGCTGTTGCTACTCCGCAAAGCATCGGCCTAAATAAACTCTACCTCGAAGTAAACCGATTAGCTTTCGTATAACAGATAGGCAAATTATCAATTCAAATCACTTACTGTAATAGATGTTTTCAAGCGATTTCTCGTTGTTTAAGAAATTTACCTAATAAAAAACATAATTATTTTTAGAGTGTAATTTAGTTAATAAATCTCAATTTAAGTGCCATATTTCATTATAAATCAATAAGTTCTCAACGCGCCGTGAATTCTCGATTTAAGTGGCACTGATCACTAGGGTAACTAATGAGTATTTAAATTTTTTCATGGGGTGATAAGTATTCGCATTTAATAACTTTGCGCGAATGATAATGGTTATTGTTTTTAAAGTGAATAAAAAGTTCAATTAAATTTATTAAATAGCGTTTTTTGATTTAAAAACATACAATTGATGGTGTTTTTAGGTTGTTAATGCAATATTATTTACGTTTTATTAACTAGTAGGAAGGTTATGAAATTAGCAATAACGAAATAAATAATTTAACTTCAATAAAATCTATATAGTATTTAAAGGCTTGTTATTAAAAACTAAATATCAGCTTAAGGTGTAAAGTAACGTGTAAGTAATTAGCTTAACTTTTTTTGAGGTTTAAGGTGTATTGCCTCAAACCCCTGAGTTCAGGTAAATATTACTATCTAAAAATTATAGAATTAAAGCTACAAATCATTTTTATACACTTGACCTGCTTTCATAACAAAAGGGATATGTTCTAGTTCAGTAATATTTTCAAGTGGGTTGCCTTTTAGCGCAATTATATCTGCAGCAAACCCTGCTTTTAGCTGACCAAGCTTAGTGTTCATTTTTAATAGTTTTGCGCTATTAATTGTTGCAGCTTGAATTGCTTGTAGTTCAGTCATTCCAAATTCAACCATACGGGAAAACTGTTTTGCGTTATCTCCGTGAGGATAAATAGCGGCGTCTGTACCAAATACCATATTAACCCCAGCCTTTACCGCTCTATTAAAACTATCTCTTTGTTTTTTAGATACTTGACGCTCTTTATTGAGGTTCTCTTCATCAACACCATTTTGTTCACCAAAAGTCAGTGTGTACTCAGTATTATAAATATCCATTGAAAGCCATGTACCATGCTCTTTTGCCAGAGCTATCGCTTCATCATCTAAAAAGCTGGCATGTTCAATGCTGTCGACACCTGCTTTAATGGCTGTTTTAATACCGCTTGTTCCATGAGCGTGAGCAGCTACGGTTAAATCGCGCATATGCGCTTCATCAACAATTGCTTTCATCTCTTCATAAGAATATTGCTGCGCACCTACTTTAGTGCCTTTAGAAAAAACACCGCCAGTGGCACAAAATTTAATAGCATTCGCACCATATTTTATGTTTTCACGTACTTTTACGCGAGCAGCCCACGGGCCATCAGCAACACCTGTTGAAGTGTACTTTAGCTCAGGAGGCAAACGGTTGTTATCACAATGCCCGCCAGTAATACCAAGCGAAGGGCCTGCTGCCCAAATACGTGGGCCTACAATATCACCGGCATTAATACCGTCTCTAACCGCTATAACACTGTAGCCTTCGGCGCCTACATTTCTAACTGTGGTAAAACCTGCTTCTAGTGTTTTTTTAGCAAAGTGAGCCGCTTTTATCGCCATACGCGGAACTGATTGCCCTAAGCGCTCACTACGCGGCACGGTAGGATCGCTTGTTAAGTGAACATGCATATCCATAAGGCCAGGCATCAATGTTAGCTCAAGTAATTGGATGTGCTTATCACCTTTTGATAATACAGGCTTTTTGTTTTGCTCAACGCTGGTAATAATACCGTTATCTATAGTAATTAAAGGTGATTGAACGAGTTTACCGGTTTGCACGTCAACCATGGCTTTTGCTGATAAGTAAGTTGTGGCATGAGCACTAAGACTAGTAAAAGTTAACAAAGCAATAGAGGCACTTAGTAATTTTTTTTTCATTATTGTTCTTCTGTAGTGGCGGTTTAATTAATTGAAATGTAACAACCTAATACAAAAGTGTAAATACAATTGCTTAAATGCAATCTATCGTAATTCCTTTATTTAATAGTGCTAAGTGCTCATAATTAAAAAACGATACTAAAAAGGATTACCATGAAATCAATTAAATTAGCTTTAGTTGCCAGCGGCGTTATGTTTGCCTTAAGTGGCTGTATAAATACTGAACTTAGTGATATCGCTAACAGTACTTCGCAGTTAAATACACCAAACGCACAAGCAACTATTGTTTCAGAGCTCTCTAGCGAGCAACAACTAGATGTACTCGTTGCGCAGTATTATGATGAGTCACTAACGTTTAAACCAATTAATGCAACGTACAGTGGCCGCAGCGAATTTAACGACACATTTACGCCAACTATTTCAAAACAAAACAGAGAAAAGAAAGCCGCTTTTTATAAAAAATATCAACAACGGTTGCGTTATATTGATAAAGCACAGCTAACAGGCCAAGCCCTTTTAAGTTACGAAATATTAAAGCGCGATCTTGCCCTCAATTTAGAAGGTATGCAGTTTCCTAGTTATATGCTGCCGATAAACCAAATGGCAGGTTCGCATAATACATTTGCAGGGTTTGGCTCAGGTCAAAGTGCTCAACCTTTTAATACAGTTGAAGATTATAATAACTTTCTAAAGCGTAGCGAAGGGTTTGTGCAGTGGTTAGCCAGTGTACAAAGCTCAATGGATCAGGGTATAAATGAAGGTATTACTTTACCTAAGCCATTAGCAAAAAAACTGCAGCCACAATTTGCAGCTCATGTTGTGCAAAGCGCTGAAGATTCTTTATTTTGGGGACCTATAAAAAACCTACCTTCGTCGTTTAGCGCTGAGCAGAAACAACAAATAACTGCAAAGTACCGCACACTGATTATGGAAAAGTTAGTGCCTGCTTATAAAAGTATGAGTGACTTTTTAGCTAACAAATACATTCCTAATAGCCGAGAGACATTTGGTTACAGTGACTTACCAAACGGTAAAGCGTGGTACGAATATCAAATCAAAAAAAATACCACGCTTAGTCTTTCTGCAAATGAAATTCACGACATTGGTTTAAGCGAAGTGTCGCGTATTCTAAGTGAAATGAAAAAAGTAAAAGATACTGTTGGTTTTAAAGGCGATCTTGCAGCGTTTTTTGATCACTTACGTGACTCTGACGAGTTTTATTACAATACGCCACAGGAGCTAATTGCGGCTTATGAAAACGTTAAGCAAAAAATAGATGCTCGCTTGCCATTACTTTTTGATATTGCTCCAAAAGCGCCATACGTCGTAAAAGCAGTTGAAGCATACAGAGCTCAGTCGGCGGCTGGGGCGTCGTATGCGTCTCCGGCACCAGATGGTTCTCGCCCAGGTATTTTTTACATCAATACATTTAACCTAAAAGCGCAGCCTAAATTTTTACTTGAAACACTCTCTATTCATGAAGCTGCACCTGGGCATCACTTTCAAATTGCATTGCAACAAGAAATAGAGGGCTTACCCGATTTTAGAAAGTTTGGTGGTTATACCGTATTTGCTGAAGGCTGGGCGCTGTACGCCGAAAGTTTGGGTAAAGAGCTTGGCTTATTTACCGACCCTTACATGTGGTATGGGCGCTTAGCAGATGAACAACTTAGAGCTATGCGCTTAGTGCTTGATACCGGTTTTCATGCAAAGGGCTGGACACGTCAGCAGGGGATTGATTACATGCTTGCTAACTCATCTATGGCTAAGAGCGATGTAATAGCTGAGGTTGAGCGTTATATTGCATGGCCTGGTCAAGCTTTATCATACAAGCTGGGTCAGTTTAAAATTCAGCAGTTACGTGACTACACTCAAAAAGAGTTAGGCGATAAGTTTGATATTAAAGCGTTCCACACGCAAATACTGATAGATGGCGCATTACCAATGCCAATTTTAGAAGAAAAAATTAAACGTTGGGTTGCCACGCAGCAATAATAAAAGACCCGAAAGCCCGTATTAATAAAGGCACGGGCTTTGCGCGTATAGCTGCAATACGTTAGAATGCGCGCTCTTTAGGGGCGCGAGTAAATTATGTTTGATCAAGAATTAGCAAATACACAGTTTTGGCTTAAAAAAAATCTAAGCGATATGAACCAAAACGAATGGGAAGCCATTTGTGATGGATGCGGAAAGTGTTGTTTAAACACCTTTATTGATAGCGAAGATGAAGACGAATTTACAGCTACCGATCAGTTACGTGAAGGTGAACAGTTAATATTTACAAATATTGTGTGTCAGTACCTTGATAACAATACCTGCGGCTGTAGCGAATACGAAAACCGCCAAACACTTGTCCCTTCTTGCGTAAAACTAACCAAAGAAAATCTTAAAGATATCTTCTTTATGCCGCAAAGCTGCAGTTACCGCCGCCTACATGAAGGACGTGGTTTAGCCTCATGGCACCCGTTATTAAATAACGGCGATAAAACTAAAATGCATGAGTTAGGAATTTCTGTTCAAGATAAAACGGTTAAAGATTGTGATGTTAAGCTTGATGATTTTGATTTATACATTGCCGAGTGGCCAACTAAGGATGCTGATTAATGAGTAAGCTAAAAGCAAGCATTGGTTTAATTAATCCTAAAAGCCCAACAAACGTTGGTGGCGTTTTACGTGCCGCTGGTTGTTACGATGCTAAACACGTTTTTTTTACGGGTAACCGTTACTTAAATGCTAAAAAATTTCATACTGATACAAAAAATGTAGTTGAACGAATCCCCCTTACTGAAACCGATAACCTAGAAACGGTAAAGCCTGAAGGTGCCACTGTTGTTGTTATCGAACTGATAGAAGGCGCGACACCTTTACCTGATTTTAAACACCCAGAAAACGCATTTTATGTATTTGGCCCAGAGGATGGCTCTGTATCTAAAGACGTTTTAAAGTGGTGTGATGAAGTGGTTTATATTCCAACAATCGGTTGCATGAACCTGGCTGCAACCTGTAATGTTGTTTTATACGACCGTTTGTCAAAACTTGGCGGCGTAGAGAGTAGTGACGACACTATTATTAGTTCTCGTGATACAAACAATAAAATGAAGTGGCAAAAAAGCTAATTAGTTAATCTTGCTTTTACGCTTATTTTATAGCCTTGGTTGCGCATAGCTTATAATGCGCAACAGCATTACCTTTATCCTATAAACATTCCCTCTTTGTTAAATCCTTACCTACTTAAATCATGCAAAAAATTCATTGTTAGCTAAGCTTGAATAAATTAAAACATTTTAAGATATTACAATGCGTTGGTTATTTTTATTAGTTCTATTATTAGCGAGCAAACTTAGTTATTCAGATTCAATAGTTGAATATCATTTAAAGGGTAGTCACCAAGTAGTATACGGGTACAACCATAAATCGGGCATATTGTTTGAGGCTAAAAATGCAAAGCAAACCCTTCATCTAGCCACTTTAGACTGGCCTCCCTATATTGGTAACGATTTATGTAAAAAAGGGTGGGTATATCAATTTTCGGTCGCGTTATTACATAGCAAAGGTTACAGCGTTTACATTGAATTTTTACCGTGGGCACGCGCAGTTAGAAACGTTGAACTAGGCAAAGCAGATATACTATTACCCGAGTATTTTATTGAAGATACTGCGCCTTCTGACTACGTAACAGATAAAACTCGCCGTGAATTACTGGGGTTATCAAATTCATTTTTAGGCGGAGAAATCGCTTTTATAAAGCGAAAAGAGGATAAAGATCGTTTTACGGGCAATTTAAAATCACTTAAAGGGCATAAAATTGGTGTCGTGAGAGGGTATCAAAACACGCCAGAATTTGATGCGATGATGGATAATGGCGAGTTTGAAACAATAAAAACTGTAGATGACTTACAACTTGTACAGATACTTGTGGCAAAACGTGTTGATTTAATCATTGGCGATCCTCAGGTACTAAAATTTGCGATAAGTTATTCAACATTGAGTGACGATAAAAAGCAGTTTTTATTAAATTCTATTGAGCAAGAAACTACACCGTTACAATACAACCCTTTTTATTTTGCTATTAGTAAACTCACACCGTCATGGCTTACAGTGCTAGAAGATATAAATAAGGGGCTTTATCAATTTCATAATAGCGGAGAAACGGCTCGAATTATTAAAAACCTAACCAAAACCTGCAAATAATTAGAACGTTCCTACAGACACTTCACCCAATTTACGTTTAAACAGGTAAACTTGCTTTAAATTGTTAATGGAGTGAAAACAACGTGAGTGAAATAAATACAAATCAATCATTCGCGGTCAACGAACAGTCTAATAAAAATTATCTGTTTCCACTGACTGCAATGACGACCCTGTTTTTTTTATGGGGCTTTATAACTGTTTTAAATGATGTGCTGATCCCGCGCTTAAAAGGCGTATTTGATCTAACGTATTTTGAAGCAATGCTAGTACAGTTTTGCTTTTTTGGGGCCTATTTTATTGTTTCTATACCTGCAGGTATTTTAGTAAAGCAGCTAGGCTATAAAAAGGGCATATTAACGGGTTTAATAGTTGCCTCTATTGGTTGTATGTTGTTCTACCCAGCTGTTGTAGTGCATGAGTACTGGTTATTTTTAGGTGCTTTATTTGTGCTTGCTGCAGGCGTAACAGTACTACAAGTTTCTGCTAATCCATATGTGGCTGCACTTGGCCCTGAAAAAACAGCTTCTTCTCGTTTAAACTTAGCACAAGCACTCAATGCTTTAGGCACAACGGTTGGGCCTTATGTTGGTGGTATTTTATTTTTTGGAACTGCTGGCACACTCGCGGCTTCCGCGGCGAGTGCTGAGTCTGTAAAAGTACCTTATTTAATGCTAGCTGCAGCTTTATTGTTAATCGCTATTATTTTTGCATTTATTAAACTACCTGAAATAGAGGCCCATAAAGAAGAGAACAATGCAGCCATTGAATCTCGCTCGCTTACCCAAGCACCACATTTAACTATGGGTGTACTTGCCATATTTTGTTATGTAGGGGGTGAGGTTGCTATAGGTAGCTTTTTGGTTAATTACTTCGGTGAAGCTCATATAGCGGGCCTTGAAGAGCATGCAGCTGCTGCACTTATTAGTTACTACTGGGGTGGTGCGATGGTAGGGCGTTTTATTGGCTCGGCACTTTTACAAAAAATAGCCCCATCGAAAGCCATTGCCTTCAACGCATTTAGTGTTATTGCATTACTGCTTATTACTATATTTACACAAGGTGATGTAGCGCTTTATTCAGTACTTGCGATAGGTTTATTTAATTCTATTATGTTTCCAACAATATTTTCTGTAGCCATTGAAAAGCTAGGATCACTGACAAGCAAAGGCTCTGGTTGGTTATGTTTAGCTATTGTTGGTGGAGCATTAGTTCCATTACTACAAGGTTTTATAGCCGATACGGTAAACATACAGCAAAGCTTTTTTGTACCAATGATATGTTATGTATTTATAGCATGGTACGGCTTAAACGTTGTCCGCTTAGCAAATAGGTGGAAATAATACTGTAATTGTAAGTGACTGAATACGTATTCAGTCACTTATAACTCACAAGAAATACGGAACGTTCCAATCTTGGGTTTTCCCCTATGTCGCCTCTCTTAAAATTAGTTACTTACCTTGTTGTATTGTTAAAAGCTTACTACTTTATTATTGTTTCTTATTGATTATTTACTTTTAAGTCTTGCTTAGTAAGACATTTAGCGCTTTTTTTGCTAAAAATATAAGGTTATTAATGAAGAATAATATAAAGGATTTATATGCTTAACTCTTTAAAATTAAGTTTTAAAATAATGACTGTACCTTTTACTGTCATCCAGGAAAAAATAGTCTCTGCTTTTTATTTTGTAGCGTGTTTTTTAGTTGCTAAATTATTTATGGTTATTTATACAGTAAAATCTTACCCGTTTGATTATGATAATTTATTAAATACGTTCAGTATTACTAGAGTTTTAGGGCTTGATTTAAATCGTTTAGGGTCAACTAATGCCTAAAAAAGTAATAATGCACAAAACTGGCTTAGTCTAATCAACATAGACAATGTTTACAGCTCTGATAAGCAACGCCAGGCATTGTCCTTATTTGCAATGGTTGCAATAGCTATTGTTGTTTTATCAATGTTGGTAATTTTAAATTACGATGTTTATTCGCCTATTCTAACTATCTCCTTAATTCTGGTTAATATCACTATTACCAGTAGTACTTTATATTTTATAAAAACAGGGAAGCTTGAGGTTGTAGCGCTCATTAGCATGGGTATTGTATTTATAATGTGTATTGCACTTACCTATACAGGCGGGAAAGAAAACACCGGGCTTTATTGGCTTATGTTTTACCCTGTTGTTAGTTTTGCATCTTTAGGGGCTAAACATGGAACATGGCTTGGCTCATGTCTATTAGTCTGTTGTTCGTTTATTTTATATGGCCCCGATATAGGTCAAGTTAATTACCCAGAGGTAGAAAAATCGCGTTTCTTAGCTGCTTTTACTTTAGTTTTTGTGTTTTCTTTTATTGGTGAATACTTTAGGCACAAAAGCCATATGGACATTGCAGGTATAACACTTGAGCAAACACAAGATGCTTATACCGATCAGCTCACCGGTGGTGCTAACAGGCGTTTTATAACCTCACACTTTTTAAAGTTGGTTGATGAAAACCCACACGAATACTTGCCTTTTTCAATTTTATTACTCGATTTAGATAACTTTAAAGCGATGAACGACACGTATGGCCATGACTTTGGTGATACTGTTTTAATTGAGTTTACGAAATTGCTAGAGTCGCAGTTTCCAAGCTCGGCTGTTAAAGCGCGTTATGGAGGGGAAGAATTTGTAGTTATATTGCCAAATGAGCGAAGTCAAAGGGCAGCTAAATTAGCGGATAAGTTTAGAAATCATGTTAGTGAACATGTTATTTTAACTAGTGATAAAGCAAAAGTCGCATTTACGTGTAGTATAGGCGTAGCACAAGTTAATAATGTGGCCGAGTACGATAACGAACTAAAAAAAGCTGATGAGTACTTATACCTTGCAAAAGAACAAGGTCGTAATAAGGTTATGTCAGCACATAGTTAAGGCAAAGTATGACCCAAAGTAAACTTATATATATTCATGACCCTATGTGCAGCTGGTGTTGGGGTTTTTCACCTACCTGGTTAAAATTAAAAAGCGAGCTAGAAAATAACTTTAAAGATATATTATCGATTGAATACAAAGTAGGGGGATTAGCACCGGACAGCCAAGAACCTATGCCACAAAATATGCAGGATATGCTACAAAAAACATGGCATAAAATTTCAGAGCAGTTGGGTACGCAATTCAATTATGACTTTTGGCGTAAATGTCAGCCAAGGCGTTCAACGTACCCCGCATGTAGAGCAGCACTTATAGCGCGCAAAGCAAATAAAGAGGCCAACATGGTCGCTGCTATTCAACATGCTTATTATCTCAATGCTCAAAACCCATCTGATGAAAGCACACTCATATCACTTGCACATGAGATTGGTCTTGACGCAGAAGCTTTTGCAAGTTCACTGCAATCACATCAAATTAATGATGAGCTTAATGCTGAGCTTGCATATGCGCATAGCTTACCCATTCAAGGCTTTCCATCATTAGTGCTTATTAATAATGATAAAGCTTTTCCTATTGCGATTAATTATACCGATTGGCAGCAGTCATTTAATAAAATTAGCGCGCTTTTAAAATAATTTTTTATAAATGAGTGTTTTGTCATCAAACACTCATACCCTTTTTATATCACTCAGCACACTTTTAGCCTATTAAGTCGTAATTATTACTGTTGTCATAAAACCGACTTTTTTGCGCAACATGCTTGTCATTTTTCATCTATACAATTTCGCTCATTGAAAATCTTTAGTCTTTGAATTGTTTGCATTGAACAATTAAAGCTAAAAAACAAACTAGCAAATCCGCTAATTAACGAGTAAAGGTGTATGCGATGAAAGGCGTTAAACCATTAATCTTAGCTGGTATTGTGGCTGCAAGTGCTGCTGTACACGCAAACGATTTAGATAAGGTTATCGATAAAAGCAGCGAAATAAATAAGTCAGCTGCGCAATCACAAACAAAAATAGACAAGATTGCAGACTCAATGCAAGGACGTCTTCAACAATTTAAAACGCTTAATAAAGAAATTGACGGGTTAGCTGTTTACAACGCGCAATTAACTAAGCAGTTAAATAACCAAATTGAAGAAATGGAATCACTTAACCTGTCAATGGATCAAGTTTCTATTATTGAGCGTCAAATTACCCCGCTTATGCTGCGTATGATCACAGGTCTTGAGCAGTTTGTAGCACTAGATGTGCCATTTTTAACTGACGAACGCACAAAAAGAATTACCTCTTTAAGTGAAATGATGAACCGAGCAGACATCAATTCAAGCGAAAAATTTCGCCGTGTACTTGAAGCTTACCAAGTTGAAGTTGATTACGGGCGCACTATTGAAGCCTACACCTCTTTATTAGATATAGACGGTAAAGAGCGCGAAGTAGATTTTTTACGCATTGGCCGCTTAGAACTTATTTACTTAACACGCGACGGTAAAAAAGCAGGTAGCTGGAATACAGACACTAAATCGTTTGTTGCTTTGCCTGATTCTACAATAAGCCAAATCAATAAAGGTTTACGCATAGCGCGTAAGCAACTTGCCCCAGATATGTTAACTCTGCCAGTACACGCAGCAGAATAAGAGGTTAAAAATGAAATTGTTTACTCAAATGACAAAAATGGCCCTTTTTGCTGCAAGTATTAGCATTGCGGGTACATGTGTAGCGGCAGAGCCGATGAATTTAGACTCACTACTTAAAACCCTTGAAGAGGGTAAGTCAGCCCAAAACGCACAAAACAAACAACGTGAACAAGAGTTTGCAGCTCGTCAAAACGAGCAAGTACAAATGCTCAAAAATACACAAGCAAAGCGTAATCAAATGCTTGTTGAATCTGAACGTTTAGAAACTCAGTTTGAAGAAAACGAAGTAAAGCTTGCTAACTTAACCGATACATTATCTAAACGTATGGGATCTCTTAAAGAGTTATTTGGTGTACTACAACAAGTAGCAGGGGATTCAAGCAATAAGTTTGCAACCTCAGTGGTATCAGCCGAGATTGCTGGACGTAGTACATTTATGGATGAACTGGCTCAAAAAATGGGTTCAACATCTAAATTAGCCTCTATCGAAGATATTGAAAAAGTGTGGTTTGAACTACAACGTGAAATGACCGAGCAAGGTAAAGTAAGTCGTTTTGATGCAAGCGTTATAATTGAGGGCGGCACTAAAGCACAGCAAGAAGTTGTACGTGTAGGTGCATTTAACCTTGTATCAAACGGTAAATATCTAGAGTTTAATCCAGCTACTAACACACTGAGTGAGTTAACACGCCAGCCTGTATCTCGTTTTACAGCCACGGCAGATGAGTTACAAAACACTAAAAACGGTGTTGTACAGTTTGCACTTGACCCAACTGGTGGCTCTATTTTGGGTTTATTAGTACAAGCACCCGATACGCAAGAGCGTGTGCACCAAGGTGGCACAGTTGGTTACGTTATTTTAGGCGTAGGTGTAATAGCTTTACTTATCTCACTTGAGCGCTTTTTCTCGTTAATGATTATGGGTGGAAAAATCCGTCGTCAACTTAAAGATGATATAGCACGCGACGACAACCCACTTGGCCGCGTTATGAAAGTAAAAGATCAATTCCCTGATGTTGCCCACGACACATTAGAGCTTAAATTAAGCGAAGCTATTTTACGTGAAATGCCAAAAGTAACGCGCAATTTAACGCTTATTAAAATCATCTCAGTGGTGGCACCGCTACTTGGTTTACTCGGTACAGTAACCGGTATGATCAACACCTTCCAAGCTATCACGCTGTTTGGTACCGGTGACCCTAAATTAATGGCTGGTGGTATTTCTCAGGCATTGGTAACAACGGTCCTTGGCTTGGTTGTAGCTATTCCTACGGTATTTTTATACACCTTACTTAATACTCGCGCTAAAAATATATTACTTACTATTCAAGAGCAAAGTGCAGGCATTATTGCCAAGCGTAGTGAGAAAGGAGCATAAACCATGGTGCTATTGATTGACTCAATCAATGCTATCCGTGATTTTCTCGACACTGGTGGCCAAGTTCTCTTGGTCATTGGGGTGTTAATCTTCGCGATGTGGTTATTGATACTCGAGCGATTTATTTATTTTTTTAATGGTTTTCGTAGTTATAAACATGGCGTAAAGGCCGATTGGACTAATCGAGCAGAGCGCAATAGCTGGAATGCAGAGCAAATTCGCCAAGCAATGATATCGCGTGCGGGTATGCGCTTAAACACAAACCTTGCGTTAATTAACGTAATGGTAGCGCTTTGCCCACTCCTTGGTTTGTTAGGCACAGTAACCGGCATGATTGAAGTGTTTGATGTAATGGCAATTACAGGCACTGGGAGTGCGCGTTCAATGGCATCGGGTGTTTCTAAGGCAACTATTCCAACTATGGCAGGTATGGTCGGCGCACTTTCGGGTGTATTTGCCTCTACGTTTTTACAACGCAGAGCTAAGCGCGAAGTGGAACTACTTGAAGACAGCATGGTTTTAGACCACTAAATAAATATAGATAAGCGGCTAACTATAGCGCCGCTTATCATAGGAGAATAAAAATGAGAGCCCCGTTAGGAAACCTATTACAAGAAGATGAAGCAGAAGAAATTAATATGACCCCAATGTTAGACGTTGTATTTATTATGCTTATTTTCTTTATCGTTACTGCATCATTTGTCAAAGAAGCAGGTATTGATGTAAACCGTCCAGAAGCAGCCACAGCAGTTAAAAAAGAGCGTGCCAATATCTTAGTCGCGATTTCAGACAAAGGTGAGATTTGGATTAATAAACGTCAAATTGATGTGCGCGCAGTGCAAGCGAATATTGAGCGCTTAAAAGCTGAAAACCCTCAAGGGAGCGTGGTTATTCAAGCCGACAAAAAAGCCACGACTGATATGTTAATTAAGGTAATGGATGCGTCGCGCGCTGCAGGTGCGTTTGATGTATCTATTGCTGCTCAAGATGCGTCGTAAGGGTTAGTTATGTTGCGATATTTAGTTGCATTAGTTGTAGCCGGTGTAGTGACCTTCATGCTGTTTTTAGGCATGCAGGCACTTATTACCGGTGGTGAAGGTGCTATGTCGGAGCCAGTAAAAGGTAACGTTTTAGACTTTGTACGTTTGAAAAAAGAAGAAACAGTACAAAAAAAAGAACGTAAACCGCAAAAGCCACCCACACCAAAAGAACCTCCGCCGCCAATGGAATCACCACAAATGCAAAGTAGTGATGCAACGGCAAACGCAAACAATTTCGACTTTGGTGCCAATGTAGATGCCGATGTGAATTTATCAGGCGGTTTAGCGCTGGAAACAAGCGACGGTGAATACTTACCGATTGTTAAAGTAGCGCCTGTGTATCCGCGTCGTGCGTTATCTCGTGGTATTGAAGGCTATGTAATTGTTGAATTTACAGTGACTAAACAAGGTACAGTGCGCGACCCTCAGGTTGTAAAAGCAGTTCCTGAGTCACTATTTGATAGAGCAGCAATGGATGCTGCCCTTAAATTTAAATATAAACCGCGCGTAGTAAACGGTGAAGCCGTTGAAGTGGCGGGTGTACAGAACAAAATATCTTTCCAAATTAGTGGTTAATTTAGTAATTAACCACGAGTAAACGGACAGAAATGCGAGGCGATTATGAAATTACTACCTACAGCTAAATTTTTTAAAATAACACTATTTTGTACTGCTGCAGTAAGTGCCAGTATTGTTGTACCAAGTACGTTAAGCTTTGTGCCTGGCCTTAACGTAGCCACTGCACATGCAGAGCAAAAAACAAAGCGTGTACCTGCGCTACGTGAAAAGGTTTATAGCCAGCTTGCTCGAGCGCAAAAACTCGCTGACGATGGCGATGTTAAGGGTGGACTTGAAGCACTTAATAGCATTCAAGAGCGAGCTTCAAGTATGAACTCGTACGAAATTGCAATGATGCATAATTTTTACGGCTTTATTTATTACAACGAAAACGACTTACCAAAAGCGATTGCCTCGTTTGAAAAAGTGGTAGCAGAAGAAGCCATTCCTGAGTCACTTCGTTTAAGTACTACATTTAGCTTGGCGCAATTGGCAATGGCTAATAGTGATTATAAAAAGGTAATTTCGTTTTTAGATAAATGGGATGCAATAAATACTAAACCTAAAACAGAAGGTTATTATTTATTAAGAGCACAAACGTATTATCAGTTAAAGGATTACCAAAAAGGGCTTGAGTATATTACTCAAGTTATTTCACTAAGTGACAGTGAGGGTAAAACCCCTAAAGAAAACTGGCTGGTGTTACAACGTGCAATGTATTACTCACTTAATCAAACAGATAAAGTGGTTGATGTACTTGAGCGTATGGTAAAGCTATACAATAAGCCTGAATATTGGGTTCAGCTCTCTGGAATGTATGGCGAAACGGGCAAAGAAAAACAACAGTTAGCAGTGATTGAATCAGCTTATCAACAAGGTTTTTTAACTTCTAAGTCTGATTTACGCCAGCTTGCTCAAGTTTATTTATACAATGGCTTGGCGTTTAAAGCTGCAGTCGTTATGAGTGAAGCTATTGATAAAGGTATTGCTGAAAAAACAGCAAAAAACTACGCTTTTGTAGCCGAGGCAATGATTCAAGCTAAAGAAGATGAAAAATCTATTACCTACTTTGTAAAAGCGGCTGATTTATCAGAGCACGGTAAATACGAACAACGTTTAGCTGAGGTTTACGTTAACACAGAGCAATATGAAGAAGCTGCCGATGCTGCGCGTAAAGCACTTGATAAAGGTGGCCTTGATTTTGAATCAAATGCATTTGTTGCCTTAGGTATGGCTCAGTACAACATGCAAAATTTTGATGCGTCAATTTTAGCGTTTGAGCAGGCAGAAAAACATAAAAAATCTCAGCGTTTAGCACAGCAGTGGATCAAATATGTAAAGCGTGAAAAAGTGCATGCAGAAACACTCAAAACAGCTTTATTATAAATTTTGAAGCGCTTTACTAATTTAAAAAGTAACGCGCTTAAAACTATTTCATAATCGCAACACCAAAACCGCCTTAGGGCGGTTTTTTTTGTTGCTTTAAGTAGCCAATTGTTTGATTTTTAATAAGTTATCATTGTCATCTTATGGTTATCAAACTGTAACTACTTTGTCATAAGTCTCCCGTATTGTTACCGCAGCTAAACTCAAGTGACCTTAAAGCATTGTTTAAGTGTTTTAAGGTGACTTGAGTTTATTTAAGCACCTAAAAAATAATTAAATACTTTAATGGAGTGAACAATGAAATTATCTGACTTATTCAAAGTAAGTTTGATTGCAACTGCAGTATCTTTAGCAGGTTGTGGTGGAGACTTAGTAGTATCTGAAGGCGACACGACTATCAATGAAGGTGATACAGTAACTAACGTTGTTGAAGGCGGTGACGATACAAGTGATGAAACGTCATCACGTGATGATTCACAAAATGCGACTACTGGCTTTCCTACTAATATCGATAATGCACTTACTCAAGGTTTAGCAACTGATGTTTCTAGTGAGTTTTCATCTATTACAGATAAGCCAGTTTATCGCTTAGCTGCAGATACCGTGTTCACTACTGATGTATCGTTAACAAACGATGCACACTGGATATTAAATGGACGAACTGCCGTTGGTAATGATCGCGCAGATAACGCCAAACTTTATATTCAACAAGGTACAACGATTATTGGCGAAACAGGAGATGACTTCCTAGTTGTTCGTCGCGGTTCACAAATTGAATCGGTAGGGACTGTAAGTCAGCCCATTACAATGACCTCAATTCAAGATGTTACAGCTCAAGAAACAACGATTGGCCAGTGGGGCGGTTTAGTACTATTAGGTAACGCGCCAGCAAATTCTTGCGGCGACCAAGAAGGTGAAGCAACAGCTGATGAACTTGCTAATTGTGGTGTGTCGGCTGAAGGTGACGCAGGCCAATTTGGTGGCGATATCAGTGATGATAATTCAGGTACTTTAAAGTATGTACTTGTTAAGCAAGCCGGTAAAACGTTAGGTAATGGTGATGAGTTAAATGGTATTACGTTTGCCGGTGTTGGCTCTGCAACTACAGTTGATTATATTCAAGTACATGAAAATCTTGATGATGGCATCGAGTTTTTTGGTGGCACCGTTAATGTAAGCAATGTTGTACTTACAAATATTGGTGACGATTCGCTAGATTGGTCTTTTGGCTGGACGGGTTCAGCTACTAATGTTTACATTCAACAAGCGGCTAACGTAGGCGATAACGCTATTGAAGCTGATAACTCTGAATTTGACTCAAGCGCCACGCCATTAACATTACCTTCTATTTCAAACGTTACAATTGTAGGTGCTGAGGGCAATAACGGCATTCGTTTACGTGCGGGTACTGCAGGGGTTCTTAAAAATGTATTTGTAACGGGCCCAGCTACTTATGAAAACTGCTTACGTGTAGGTTCAGATTCAGTACCTCGTGCTGAGGATGGCACACTTACGATTACAAACTCTATTGTTGCTTGTCAAACTGCAGCGAATAACTTTGGCAGCGAAGTTATTAACGGTGGCGATGTACAATCTTGGTTTGAAGGCCAAGACGCTAACCAAACACTTACTCCAGCTGATTTAATGCTAGATGACAACGGTTATACACCACTTGCTGGCTCGCCCCTTATTGCAAATACGCAAATTGGTGCATTTGATGGCTCAACTAACTGGATGGAAGGTTGGACTGTTGGTATTAATGGTGGCTTCCCTATTGATATTGATAATGCGCTTGCACAAGGCTTAGCATCAGATGTTTCTAGCGAATTTCCGGAAATTACAGATAAACCAGTATATCGCTTAGCTGAAGATACAACGTTTACAGCGGATGTAACACTTACAAATGACGCACATTGGATTTTAAATGGCCGTACTGCAGTAGGTAATGACCGTGCAGACGCTACAACACTTTATGTTCAAGCAGGCACGACATTAATTGGTGAATCAGGTGATGACTTTTTAGTTGTTCGTCGTGGTTCGCAAATTAACGCAAATGGTAATGCAACTGCACCTATTACAATGACATCTATTGAAGATGTAACAGGCGCTGAAACAACAATTGGTCAATGGGGCGGTTTAGTACTTTTAGGTAATGCTCCTGCTAACTCGTGTGGCGATCAAACTGGTGAAACGACGGCTGAAGAACTTGCTAACTGTGGTGTATCTGCAGAAGGTGATGCAGGACAATTTGGTGGCGATATTAGCGATGATAACTCAGGTGTTCTTCGTTATATTGTTGTTAAGCACGCAGGTAAAACTCTTGGTAACGGCGATGAGCTTAATGGTATTTCGTTTGCGGGTGTAGGCTCTGCAACAAAAGTAGAATATATCCAAGTTCATCAAAATCTTGATGATGGCGTTGAGTTTTTTGGTGGTACTGTAAATGTTCGTAACATAGTACTTACTGATATTGGTGATGATGCCTTTGATTGGTCGTTTGGTTGGACAGGTCGTGCGCAAAATATTTATATTCAACAAAGTGCTGTTGGTGGTGATAACGCTATTGAAGCGGACAACTCAGAATTTGATTCAAATGCTATACCTTTAACAAAGCCACTAATTTCTAACGTAACAATTGTAGGTGCTGATGGTACTAACGGTGTTCGTTTACGTGCAGGTACAGCGGGCGTTCTACGTAATTTAGTAATTACAGGGCCTGAAGGTTACTCAAACTGTTTACGTGTGGGTTCTGACTCTGTAGCAAATGCAGAATCTGGTGAACTTTCTATTGAAAACTCAGTAGTGGCATGTAGTGAAGATAATAACTTTGGTAGTGAAGCAATTGGTGGTGGTAACGTTCAATCTTGGTTTGAAGGCCAAACAGGTAACCAAATGCTTACAGCTGCTGCTCTTAGTTTAGCAACCGATGGCTTTACACCTAAATCTAGCTCACCATTATTAGGTTCGGGTGTTGATTCGTCAGACCTTGATTCGTTCTTTACTAAAACAGATTATATTGGTGCGTTTGATGGCGATAATAACTGGATGGATGGTTGGACAGTCGCTATAACACCAAGTTTTCCTGATGATATTCAAAACGCCTTAGAGCAGGGTTTTGCTACTGATGTATCAGCGAGCTTTCCTGAAATCACAGACAAGCCAGTTTATCAGTTAACTTCTGATGTTGTATTCACTTCAGACGTAACATTAACTAACGATGCCCATTGGATTCTAAAAGGCCGTACAGCCGTAGGTAATGACCGCGCTGATGAAACGACTTTATATGTTCAATTTGGTACTACGCTTATTGGCGAGTCGGGTGATGACTTTTTAGTTGTTCGCCGTGGTTCTAAAATAGAGGCCGTGGGCAGTGCAACTCAGCCAATTACTATGACGTCTATTGAAGATGTTACTGGTGGCGAAACGACTATTGGTCAATGGGGCGGTTTAGTGCTTTTAGGTAATGCACCGGCTAACTCGTGTGGCGATCAAGAAGGCGAAGCTACCGCTGATGAGCTTGCAAACTGTGGTGTGTCTGCTGAAGGTGATGCTGGCCAATTTGGTGGTAATGACCCAGAAGATAACTCAGGTACTTTAAAATACGTGGCAGTTAAACAAGCAGGTAAAACGCTAGGTAACGGAGATGAGTTAAACGGCATTACGCTTGCGGGTGTTGGTAGTCAAACAGAGCTTGATTACATTCACGTTCATGAAAACCTGGACGATGGTGTTGAATTTTTCGGTGGTACTGCAAACATCAGTCACCTGGTTTTAACTAATATTGGTGATGACTCACTAGATTGGTCATTTGGTTGGACGGGTAAAGCGCAATACGTACTTATCAAGCAAGCCGAATCAACAGGTGATAATGCAATTGAGGCGGATAACTCTGAGTTTGATTCAAGTGCAACACCACTCACAATGCCTACAATTTCTAATGTTACTATTATTGGTAATGTAGGGGTTAACGGTATACGTCTACGTGCAGGCACTGCGGGTATGCTTAAAAACGTGGTTGTGACAGGTGGGGCAGATTATTCAAATTGTTTACGTGTAGGTTCAGATTCAGCTCCTCGCGCAGAGGATGGTACATTAACTGTTACTCACTCAGTTGTTGCATGTGAAACGGCAAATAACTTTGGTACGCAAGCAATTGGTACTGGTAATGTTGAGTCTTGGTTCTTAGGCCAAACAGGTAACTCTGTGCAAGCAGCCACAGACCTTGGTTTAGCAGATAACGGATATATGCCTTCTGCTGAGTCATTACTGTTAGGTAATGGTTTTGATTCTTCAAGCCTAGATAGTTACTTTGATTCAGTAGATTACATTGGTGCAATGGATGCACAAACAGACTGGACAGCAGGTTGGGTAAAAGTAGGCCTTTAACCCAAACCACATTATAGCCGAGCGAAAGCTCGGCTAATGTCTTGTTTTGTTTCGGAGTATAAAAATGAAATCTTTTAAACCCTCTTCTCTTGTTCTATGTAAACTAAATTGCGCAGTTATCGCTGCAATTATGGGGCTATCAGTAAACACAGCTATAGCAGCCGAAGCCGAAGAGCAAGAAATAGAAGAAGTAGTTGCTGTTGGCCAGCGACTAAAAGGTAGTGCAGGCGCAGTACTACAAGAGCGTCAAAATCAGGCATTTGTTGCTGATATTATGGGTGCTGATCAAATATCACGCACAGGTGATGGCGATGCAGCTTCAGCGCTTCGTCGTGTGACTGGTTTAACTTTAGTCGATGGTAAATATATTTATGTTCGTGGTTTGGGTGAACGTTATTCAAGTACCCAACTTAATAGCATGTATGTTCCAAGCCCAGATCCCACTCGATCAGTTGTTCCACTGGATTTATTTCCATCGGATATTATTGAAAGCTTAAGTGTGCAGAAATCGTTTTCTCCTGATATGCCAGCGCACTTTGGTGGTGGTAATGTAAATATACGCACCAAATCTATTCCTTCTGATTTTTTGTTTAAAATACAGTTAGGTACTTCATATAACACCTCTAACAGTGACACCGGTTATTTTTACAGTGGTGGTGATGATGATTGGGTGGGGCGCGATGATGGTACACGTGCTTTACCTTCATTAATTTCTACAGCGCTTAAAAGTGATGCAGGACTTGAAGGTGACAGCAGTACTTCGCTTGAGCAGCGTCAAGCGCTCTTACAATCTCTAGATTGGCAAGTTGGACCTACTGAGAAAGACGTTGATCCAGGCATGAATTTTTCAGTAGCACTAGGTGATAGGTTTGAGTCTGAAGTAGGTACTTTTGGCGTTCTAGCCGCTGTTTCCTATGACAATGAATGGGAAGTAGTTAAAGAGCAAAGCGGTACAAATTTAGGTAGTTTGGGCTGCGAAGATAAATGTTTTGCACAAACTTATGATGGCATATCTACTGAACAAACCGTTCGTTGGAGTGGCACATTAAATTTAGGTTATGAATTTAATAATAACCATAAATTTGAACTAACGAATATAGCGCTTCATGATATGAGTGACAGAGTGCGTAATCGTGACTTTTTCGATGCTAACGAGTCTGAAGAAGGTGTTACTGAGTTACGCCGTGTTGACGTTATGTATGAAGAGCGTGAAATGTTCTCTACGCAGCTCAAAGGGACGCATAATTTTCCTGAATTAGAAAATTTATTTTTTGATTGGTATGCAGGTACAAGCCGCGCCAACAGGGATGCTCCAGGTGCGTTAGATGTTGTTTTTCAAACTAACTTAAATGATGGTGTATTTGAATCAGAGCAGTTACAAGATGTTGCTGCTACTAACGTAACGCGTGATTATCAAACTTTGCATGATGACGTAGATACGTATGGTTGGAATATGGGCATCCCGTTTTATGGTGATGGCTATGAGTTAGAGCTTAAGGTGGGTGGCGATTTTTCTGAAAAAAAACGTGATGCAAGTAATATTCAATTTGGTATTACGCACCGTGGTATAACAGATGAATATACATTTGGCTCAAACATAGACCAAATTTTTTCTGACGAAAATTTAGCTAATAGTGAGTTTTATACAAGTATTACAGGCTCTGGTATTTTTGATGATGGTACCGCAGATGGTGATAAGTACAGCGCTGCACATAAGTTAGACGCTTATTATTTTATGGCCGACTTTTTCTACGAAAACACATGGCGTATAACCGGTGGTATTCGTTGGGAAGACTTTTCTCAAATATCAGTGCCTTTTCAGGCTCATACTAATTTCTTTGATGGAACAATTGAAGAAGTGAGCGAAGTTGCAATAAAAGAAGATAACTTTTTTCCTTCTTTAGCAATTACTTATATTATGGATGAAGAAATGCAGTTTCGCTTAAACTTAAGTGAAACGACGATTCGCCCAGATATGCGTGATGTAAGCTCAACTTATTATGTTGACCCACTAACAGAGTTTTTAGTGCGAGGCTCGCCTACACTTCAAAGCTCTAAGCTAAAAAATGCTGACTTTAGGTTTGAGTGGTACATGCCTTCAGGAAACAATCTATCAGTTGCTTTGTTTTATAAAGATATTGAAAACCCAATTGAAATGGTTGAGTTAGCGGGTGTTGGTGGAGCTGCTCCGCAATTACTAACAGCAAATGCGCAGTCGGGTGAACTAACAGGTATTGAGGTAGACTTTTTAACTGACTTTAGTTTTATTCATAATGATTTATCTGCCATATTTTTATCAGGTAACGTTACTCTATCGGATTCAAGTGTTGAGCTTGGCATAAACGATGCTGATGGGGTTGATTCATTATTTGAACAACAACTAAAAGAGGCGTTGGAAGCAGACTCTGTTTCTAACATTGTTACTAATAATAAACGTCGTTTAGTTGGTCATTCTGAATGGGTAGCAAACTTACAAATGGGTTATGACTCTGCTGATGGTTTTCATTCTACCTCAGTTGTTTATAACGTGTTTGGGCCGCGCATAATAGTACCAGGTACGCGTGGTAACGAAGACGCAGAAGAAAAGTCATTTCATTCTCTTGATTTAGTTTATTCTTACTTCCCTAATTTTAATACTAAAGTTAATTTTAAAGTTAAAAATATACTTGGCCAAGAAAAAGAAATTGAACAAGAAAACTTAACACTTTGGCGTCAAGAAGAAGGCACTGAGTTTAGTTTAAGCTTTAGCTACGAGTTTTAATTTTCTACCCAAGGAAGGGGGATATAATAAAAGCTAATTACCTATTAGCCCTGTATTTAATACAGGGCTTTTTTATGACTATGAAAAATATTTAAGTTCTACTTTATTCACTAGTTTTAGCGCGCTGGTGGTGTTATTTTGACGTTAATGAAAATTAAATCTCACGCAATGAATTTAATTTTTAATGTATTAAGGCATCTTTTATGAATCAAACAGTGGAACAAACAATGAAAAAAGTAGGATTAGTCGGTTGGCGTGGCATGGTTGGCTCTGTGTTATTAGAACGTATGCAGCAGCAAAGTGATTTTGCCCATATCGACACCACCTTTTTCACCACCTCACAAGCGGGTCAACTAGGCCCTAATATAGCAGGCGACGCAAAACCATTGCTAGATGCAAGTGACATTAGCGAACTTGCTAAAATGGATATTATTGTTACTTGCCAAGGCGGTGACTACACCAATGCGGTATATCCAAAATTACGCGAGTCGGGTTGGGATGGTTACTGGATTGATGCAGCTTCAGCACTGCGTATGAGTGAGGACAGCATAATAGTGCTAGATCCCGTAAACAAAGATGTTATTGAACAAGGCTTAGAGCAAGGCGTTAAAACGTTTGTTGGCGGTAACTGTACCGTATCGTTAATGTTACTTGCTTTAGGTGGTTTGTTTGAGCAAGACCTAATTGAATGGGTAAGCCCGATGACTTACCAAGCAGCCTCTGGTGCTGGTGCACGAAATATGAAAGAGCTTATTGCACAAATGGGCGCTATTCATGCAAGTGTTGCTGAGCAATTAGATAACCCAAGTTCTGCTATTTTAGAAATTGATAAAATAGTCAGTCAAACAATGGCGTCAAATGACTTACCACAAGACCAATTTGGTGTGCCACTAGCGGGCAGTTTAATCCCGTGGATTGACGTACCTATGCCAAGCGGTCAGTCTAAAGAAGAATGGAAAGCGCAAGTAGAAGCCAATAAAATTTTAGGCTCTTCTAAGCAACCAGTGCCAATTGATGGTCTATGTGTTCGTATTGGCGCTATGCGTTGTCATTCACAAGCGATGACCATTAAATTACGTGAAGATATTAGCGTAGAAAAAATTGAAGAAATTTTAGCGTCTCATAATGAGTGGGTTAAGGTAATTCCAAACGAGCGTGAAATTAGTGCCACAGACTTAACACCGGTTAAAGTAACGGGCACTTTAAGCATTCCTGTTGGGCGTATTCGTAAATTAGCTATGGGACCAAAATACATTAGCGCATTTACAGTTGGCGATCAGCTTTTATGGGGCGCGGCAGAGCCACTTCGTCGTATGCTACGCATAATTGTTGATGGTGAGTAATACCAATTCGCAATAATACTTAATCAATTTGAGGGGTTAAATCTGACGTTAACTACGTTAAATATTTCTGATATAGAACAACTAAATAACGAAATTTTTGCCTTGTTATCGACACGATTTTCTTCCCTCAAAATAGATCACTTAATTAAGCGAATTGGTATAATATATAATCAGTATTAACAAAAAGGGTTGGCAATTTGCCAGCCCTTTTTAGTTTAATGGCTTATAAAACCGCTTAAGAGGCTAAAACAATACTTTTTTATGAATGTTCACTTTTGTTTATTATTGAACTTAAGTAAACTGTTTACATTGTGCAACAGCCTATTCAAGTAACATTAATGACCTCTCACACAAATAACTTTGCCAATAAGCGATTAGCATTTGTTAGCTCCTATTTTAGTTCTGCAATTGCTATAAACACGGTTGTTTCTTGTTTTCTTATTTTTAGCAGTATTAACCACAGCGCCTCGCAAGAAAAACTTTATTGGCTTTTTACGTTATCATTTATTTCATTACTTCGAATAGCAAGCCATGTATTTGTTAACAACACCCATGCTTTTAAATATCATCTGTATTTTATAGGTTTATTATTAACGGCTTTAACATGGGCTGGTTTTCCTATTTTGTTTTATGAAAACATGCAAATGCAGGAAAAATTTGTATCATTGGATGTTTTTAGCTCCCTTGCTGGTGGAGGCGTTAATGTTTTAGCTTCAGATATTCGTTCCTCCTTGTCGTATATAACCTGCTTATTGGTTCCTTTTAGTATTTTATTACTTTTACAGCCTATTGAAGATGAGAATGTACTAGGTGTTTTAGGGCTCGTTTTATGGTTTATTTTGTGTTTTGTTACCGCTGTACGTTCTGCTAAAGATGTAAAGTCATCAATTAATAATGAACTTAAGTTAGATCAATTTATTGAAAACTTAGAAAACGAAGTGCAACTTCGTACCGAACAAATAATTTCTTTAGAGCAAAAAGACAACCTAACTAAATTGTTTAACAGGGGGAGCTTTGTTTCTAATGTTGAACTTGATTTAGCCAATCAAAATGATGATATTAAAGCTGTTTTATTTTTAGATATGGATGACTTTAAAATCATCAACGATAAATACGGTCACGATTTTGGTGATTTTGTGTTGGCTCAAACAGGTAAACGATTAGTTGAAACACAAACCCAAGGCGACTTTATTGCTTGTCGATGGGGAGGTGATGAGTTTATTTTTTATTCTCGTAGTAACACCGAAGACGAACTTTTTGACTGTGTTTTTAGATTAGTTAAAACCTTAACGAAAACAGTAAGCATGGACAGCTATCAAGTAAATCCCTCTTTTAAGGTTGGGCTGTATTTTACGCGCGAAAATTTTAATCTTGCAGAGGCGATTAAATACGCTGATGTAGCTATGTATGAAGGTAAGAAAAGCCGTAATGAAATATCGGTATTTGACGAGCGAATGCATGAATCGCTTAAAAGAGAAGAAGTACTTCGCAGCTCAATTAAAGAGTGCGTAGAAAAAGGTGACTTTCATCTGTGCTATCAACCTATTGTTGATATAAGCACAAATGAAATAACTACGTTTGAAGTACTACTTCGTTGGCAGTTTAATGATGAATTTATTCCCCCTTCAGAATTTATAGATATTGCAGAGCGATATGGAAAAATTAATATACTCGGCGAATTTGTACTAGAGCAAGCTATTGCGAGCTTAAGTAGGCTAAATGCCGTAAATAGTAATATTGGATTGTCGATTAATGTGTCGGTGTTGCAACTAGAAAACCATAACTTTTTAGATTTTTTAGTTGCGCTTTTAAATAGATACGCAGTTAAACCATACAATGTGCATTTAGAAATAACAGAAACAGTCATGATTAAAAATTTACCGTATTTGTCTAAAGTGATTACGGCCATAAAAAATACTGGAGTGCGTATTTCTATTGATGATTTTTGTACTGGGTTTTCTTCTATATCGGTTTTAAAAGAGCTATCAGTTGATTACATTAAAATAGACAAATCTTATATTGATAATATTTGTGAGTGCTCAAAAGATAAAAGTATTGTTTCTGCGGTAACTAACATGTCGCATATGATTGGTTGCCAAGTAATAGCGGAGGGCGTAGAAAACTCCGCTCAGTTAACGTTATTACAAAGCTTAGAAATTGATAAATACCAAGGTTTTATATTCAGTAAACCAGTTAGATTTGATCAAGCACTATCCTTGATATATTAAAGGTACTCGCTGTTTTTATTTAGTTAAGCATTGCTGCATAAACCCAATTTTTTGTAGCAATTTTAAATTGGTATAACCTTTGCTGTTAATACTTAAATTAGCCACTTTAACTTCACTTAGGCTATTAACGATGTATTTTAAATACGATTTACGTAGTGTTGTTACAATTTTGCGTAATTCTTACATGTTTAAAATGCTCATTTGAAAGTATTAGGTAAAGGAAATTACAATGAGCTCGGTTTCTAATGTATTTCATAGCAAATGGTTTAACTCATTAGCGGTTATTTTATTAGTCCTTATTATTGCCAGAATAGCCGCACCTTATGCGCTTCAGCAGTATGTAAATTATCAGCTAAAACATACGCAAGGTGTTACGGGGCATGTTGGTGATGTAGATTTGTTTTTATATCGCGGTGCCTACGCGATTGACGACGTTGAAATTTACGCTGTTGATGCAACTTCAGCTCCTAAGCCTTTACTGAGTATTCAAACTCTCGATTTTTCACTTGCGTGGTCAGCCCTTTTAAAAGGGAATTTAGTCACAAATATGGCTTTTACGCGTCCTGAGATAGTTATTTACGATAAAGACCCCAATGCTTCTGAGCAAAATAAACAAGTAAAAGATGAAACCACTTGGGTGGGGCTGGCGAATGACTTAGTACTGTTTTCTATTGATACCTTAATAATTGAGCAAGGCAAGTTAACCTTAGTTAACTCAACCAATAGCGGTGAAAAACCTACTTTTATATCAAATATTAATGCCAAAATTGAAAATATAACGAATGCGCAAAACCTATCAAAAACACTTGTGACTAGTCTAAACGTAGAGGGGGCGTTAATGGGGGAGGCCGCATTAAAACTTGATGGCAAACTAGACCCTTTTAGTAAACATGCTAATTTTGATTTTAACGCAGAGGTGCAGCGCTTCTCAGTTAAAAATCTCGACACTGTATTTAAAGTGTATACACCGTTTGATATTGAAGCGGGGGGGATTGATGGCGCAATGGAACTTGTGGCTAAAGATAATAACTTAAATGGTTATGTAAAAGCGGGTGTTCAAAACCTGAGTGTATTTTCTTGGCGAGAAGATATAGAAAAAGATGATGACGGCATCTTTACTGCTATATTTGAAGGCAGTGTAGATTTACTGGGCTCTATACTTGAAAACGATGAGTCTAAGCTTGTTGCTGCACGCATTCCTATAGAGGGGCAATTAGATAATACGGATGTTTCGACTTTCCAAGCCGTTATTTCGGTTTTAAAAAATGCTTTTTTTGATGCGTTTAAAATGAAAGTGGATAATGTTATTTCTTTTGAAGATCCAAAGAGTGATGAATCTTTAAGTAATAAAAGTAATTAATGTATTTATATTTCCCAAATTAAACGTTTAACTCTAAGTAACACCAACATTATTGATATTGGTGTTACTTAGTCTAGATATTTCTATTTGTCTTTACTTAATAGCGCTTTAAGCTCTGCAATTTGAACTTGTAGCTCATTTACCTGACCTTGTGTTGCAGGTAGAGAATCGTTATCCGCAAGCTCTTCTCGGGCATTTCGGTGCTCCTCACTCATTACCTCAAGTATTGCACCTACCATCATGTTTAAAAATACAAATGCAGTTAAGAATATAAACGTAAGGTAATAAATCCAGCTTAATTCGTACACCGCCATTGTTTCGTACATTATGTCGGTCCAATCTTCAAACGTTGCTATTCTAAACAAGGTAAGCATTGATATTGAGACGTCTTGCCAAAGTACGGGGTTGATTTCAGCAAACATCATGCTACCCATTGCAGCGTATATATAAAAAATAACAAACATTAACAGGGCTATATAACCCATTTGCGGAATGGCTTTGAGCAATGAGTTAACCAATAAGCGCAGCTCTGGGATCATCGAAACCAATCGTAACACTCTAAATATGCGCAACAGCCTAGCAATTAACATTGTAGAGCCAGCAGCAGGGTATAAACTGCCCAATACTATGATAGTGTCAAATATATTCCATCCCTTAGAAAAGAAGTCTTTAATGCCTTTACTTGCAACAAAGCGGATTATTAGTTCAATTAAAAAGAATGCAGTAATGCCAACGTCCATCCAATTTAGAGCAAGCTCTACGGTAGGATGTAGTGAGTAAGTGTGTGCACCTACTGTAAGGGCAGAAACAATAATTACAGCTATAACAAATGATTGAAATATCTTGCTTTTGTCTATACGCTGAAACAACTTTTGTAACTGCGACATCATAGTAATAGATCCTTTGGATATTAAGATTTTATGGCGCTAATATACAATAGTATCGTAATAATTTAACGCTTTTTCGATATAGAAGTGTAAGGAAATTTAATGTTTATCAATAAACTAAAAAGCAGCGCATTACTTATTATTGGATCATGTGTTTTGGCTGGCTGCAGCTCTGATGCACGTTTTCATGAATTACAATCGGCGCGCCTTGATGAGTGTAACTATAAAGCTGACAAAGAATATTACGAATGCCTAGATAAACAAGACTCTAACTACGAAGAGTTTAAAAAACAGCAACAAGCCCAGACTAAATAAGTAACCTTTATATTTATGACTAAAACTCAAAAACAGCGCGATAAGCAAATTCGCTTAGCGCTTACTAATGCATGCGAAGCAATTAAAGAAATGGTAATTGGTTTTGATTATCTAACGCATACAGTTGATTTAAATAACGAAGTAAACACGTTAAAAGTACAATGTTACTTTATTGATGAGATAGCCCGTGAAGATGCAAAACCGCAACTTGATGAGTTAACGCAGATTATACTTAGCCAGCTAGCAGCTATTAAGTTGAACGAAAAACCAGCACACATCTCATTTTTAGCCAATTAACAGCGGTTTAGTTGGTATGACATCACATGGACGTTATAATTAGATAAATTATTTTTAGGGTTTAAATTATGGCTGTTCCTTCGCGTTCGCAAATTTCACCAGGTACCACAGTAAATATTGTATTAAAAGAAGATCAACGCAGCGGCACATTAACAGAAGGTGTTGTTGAGCGCCTTTTAACAAAATCACCAAATCACCCACACGGTATTAAAGTACGTTTAGAAGATGGTCAAGTTGGCCGAGTAAAAGAGATTTTATAATGGCAACGTTAACAGAGCAGGCTTTTTGGGATTTAGTAACAACGCCGGATTTAGGGCTCGATCCGCAAAGTGTGAGCGATAACCTAAAAACTAAACTTAATGATTTAAGCGATCAGCACCTTATTGATTTTGATAAACACTTTGGCATACATATGCGTAAATGTTTTACCTGGGATTTGTTTGGTGCCGCTTTTGTGATGGCTGGATGTAACGACGATTACGGTTTTAGCGAGTTTAGATGTTGGTTAATTTCGCGCGGTAGAACAGTATTCGAAAACGCTTTAGAAAATGCTGATTCGTTAGCGCAGTGTACACCTGTTTATTACTTAAACGAGCAGCCTTACCCGTATATTGATGAGTATGATTTAATAGCCGGTTTATTATTTGAAGAACGCAGCGAAGACGAATTACCGTTTATTCCATCAGGCAGTGATGAACCTAAAGGTAAACGTTTTAAAGACAAACCTAAGTTCTTAAAGCAAAGCTACCCTTTATTATTTGCAAAGTACTGGCAATAAAACAAACAGTAATTTGAGCGCTATTCAAACAATTTTATGAGTTCAATTTCCCTTCAAGTAAGCGCATTGATATAAATCGTTTTGCTGTTTAAGCACGTATTAACTAAAGTACTTAACAGCAAAATGGTTTGTAATGCAGTATCTAGGATGAATCTTTGTGGATTTAAATGTGTTCAATCTAAGGGATTTATTTGCGGCACGAGGTTTGTAACCTAATGGGCTCGGTAATTGCTCTTGCGTTATCTTACTGGCTTATACACATGTAAGAATCAGTATAGTCGAGCAAAGCTCCCTTAGCTGCTCGTGTCTTGGTTCCTGAATACGACTTCTCTCCTTTTATAGTAAATCTCTGTTATAGTTGTTAAAAGTTATAAAAGCTAAGTGATTAGGCATTTTGCTATTATTTAACACGCTGACTCACGAGGATACACCCACGAAATGAAATATTTAACACTCGCTTTATTAACTGTCGCTTTTACAAGTGCAAATGCTTTTTCTGAGCCGAGTAATAAAACACGATTTATACCGCTTTTAAAGTCAAAATTGGGGGCCTACGAAGTTGTGTCGAGCAACTCAGGGTTATGCGTTAACAGCAATTTGAGTTTGACAGATGAAAGTGATTTAAGTGCGGGTTTTAAACTTGGTGAGCAAATTGTATTTGGATCGCTCCACAATGGTACCCGAACCATTAAAAAACCAAACTTTTGCTTTATAACCAGCACGCTTAAATATAAAAGTGATGGCCTTGAAAACGGCTTAAGAATGAGCCGTTGTGAAAGCCCTGCAAACGAAAAAACAATCAGTCAAAGTATCAAATTTTTAGCTGATAACACACTCAAATATACATTGAGCGAACCCAATGTAGAGTGCACATTTAAAAAAGCAGATGAGAGTAAATAAAGCATCTAGTAAGTAGTAAGTAGCAAATCATTCGCAGTATATTTTAGGGATATCGCGCCAACGCGTAGTGTACTGCGGCGACAAAAAATCACGGTTCATGTGCCACCGGTCATTTAATTTACTACTTGCAAGGCTTAGCATTCCTTTTCCGTATCGATTGTTAATTGTGTCTAAGCATTGCATAAGTTTTGGATTATCAGGGCTTTTATTAAATAAGTCATTTTGCTGAAACTGTTCTGATATTAGCTCTACCGCACCCACACCACACTTATAAAACCGTATACCGGGTTGGTAAATCTTATTAAATACCTCAGATACAGCATTAGCCATCACGCAGGTGTCGTTAGTGGGTGAGGGGAACTTATACACAAAAGACTTTTTATAATATCTATTTTCGTGCGCGCCACTGGCTGCAAAAATATAAAGCTGGTGAGTGAGCGAGTGTTGCGCTCTTAATTTATTAGCCACTGTGGTTACATGGTTAATTAGCGCTGTTTTAAGTGCTGTTGGCTCACATATGCGCTCTCCAAAACTACGGGTCGAATAAATCTCCCGCTTATTTTGTCGTACATCATCCCAGTTTAAACATGTTATCCCGTTAAGCTCGCTTACTGTGCGTTCAACAACCACACTAAATGCACGGCGCATTGCTCTAGGGTTTTGCTGAGCAAGATCCCAGGCGGTGTGTATATTCATTATTTTAAGTTTTTTAGCTAGCCGCCGGCCTATCCCCCACACATCTTCGCAGCTCATTCTTTGTAAAATAGCTTGGCGAGTTTGTTCGCTATTTATTACTGCTACACCATTAAAACCACTGAGCTTTTTAGCGGCATGGTTAGCGGCTTTTGCTAAAGTAGGGGTCGGGCCAAAACCAACACCTACAGGAAGTTTTGTTTCGCGCCATACTGTGCGTCTTATTGTATGACCGTATTCATGCCAGTCTTTAATTAATGATGTGTAGCCATCAAAGTGCAAAAACGATTCATCAATACTGTATATGTGCTGTGTATCGCAAAAGCGAGCGATGATGTTCATCATTTTGTCGCTTAAATCAGCATAAAGCTCGTAATTACTAGAGCGAATAACAACGTTGTTTTGCTCAAGTAAATGCTTAACTTTAAAGTACGGGCCAAATTTAGGAATATTTAAGCGCCGAGCAATAGGGCAAATAGCGCATACACAGCCATCGTTATTGGTAAGTACAACCACGGGTTTTGATCGAATAGCAGGGTCAAATACTTTTTCGGCACTGGCATAAAACGACACAGCATCAACTAAGGCATACATTTTAGTAACTCTGGGCTTTGCCTGTGCATTCTTATTGATAGCGTTACTACGCCTTCGAGCTGAAACTCGTCTGCAGAGGTGAGTTGTACAGGCTTATGTAAAGAAGACGCTGAAAGCAGCCGCGCATTGGTTTTATCAAGCAGTTTGCATACAAAAAGACCATTTAAGTTAGCAACAATAACGTCACCATTTTCTGCAGGCTCTGCACGGTCGATAACTAATAAGTCCCCTTCAAAAATTCCGACTTCTTGCATAGAGTTACCCGATGCTAGGCCAATAAAGGTAGCATTTGGGTGCTTTATTAAAAGCTCATCAAGGGTTACACCTAGCTCGGTGTACTGCGCTGCGGGCGATTCAAAACCACACACGCCTGCTTCTATATAAATGGGAATGACAAACATAACACAACCTAAAACGCATATACTGTATAAGTGTACAGTATATGCGTTTTGTGTAAGTTATGCCAAGAAATGTATAACCGATCAATCCATATTTTTGATCATTTGCTGTGCGATATCTAAAAAGTCTTTGATTTTCTGAGGGTTTAAGTTTTTACACATTTGATTATTTATTTTCTGCTCTGAGGCTAATAACTTATCAAAAAGAACTTTACCTTGCTCTGTGAGCGACAAAATAAAGCAGCGCTTATCGTGCTCACTTGCCTGTTTATTTATTAAATTTAAGCCAATAAGATCTTTAATTAAACGTGCTATTTGCGCTTTGTCGCGCTGCGTTTTAGTAACAATATCGTTAGCCGTACAGTTATTTACGCTCGCAATAATATGTATGCAGCGTACGTGCATAGCATTAATACCAAGTTCGCCTGCGTTAATTGCTTCACGAATTGTAACGCGGTAATTTTGCATCAATTCAAATAGCGTATTTGATAAAGGTGTATTCATAAAACTCTCAATATAGTTGACAAAGTCAATTAATTTGTTATAGTTGATTTTATCAACCAATGGGGCGTTGTGCAATGTCTGCTTTTATAGCAGCCAATTATTATACCAATCTGCTTATATATGGGGTCTATTTAACGTTAAGAAAATTACGCTAGAACTAGGCTAAAATTTTTGTATCTAGTTGTTCTAAATAAAAAATTTTTAACAACGTTATAGTGCAATTTAATTCGTTAAATTGATCAAAGATTTATGCAAGTTGGTATTAAAGTCCAAGTTTTGTAAAACGAGGTAATGCATGGGTAAACAAATTCGCAAAGCTAACATATTAAGTACGCAGCAAATCACACCACACCTACAACGCATTGTTGTAGGCTCTGATGATTTTAACGACTTAACCTCACAGCACATTGGTAACTATGTAAAAGTACTGATCCCAAAAAATGGTGAAGTAGATTTTAACTTAAAAACAGCGTGTATGCGATCTTACACAATAAGGCATGTAGATGCACAAACAGGCGCGTTAACACTTGATTTTGTTATAAATATGCACCAAGGTCCGGCAACTGACTGGGCTAAAATTGCAAAAGTAGGTGATGAGGTAGGTATTGCAGGCCCAGGCCCTAAAAAGCTAGATAATTATGGGCATTCGCATTATGTGTTGCTAGGGGATTTAACATCGGTAAATGCAATAAAGGGGTATATACAGCAATTACCTTTATTTTCAAAAATTGATGCCTTTGTACATGTACCCACCGAAAAAGACATTATTGATTTAGAAACAAGCCGCGATGTTAATTGGCTTGTTACCGACAATGCTGACGAAGCGCTACTTAGCGCGCTTCAAAATTTGCACATTACAGCAGAGCCTCCCATTGTATTTATGGCATTGGAAGCTGGGCTTGTTCGTAAAGCAAAGACATTGTTAACAGAGCAATTTAATATACCACGCGGTAGTATTGTTTCCTCAGGGTATTGGAAAAAAGGCGTGGATTCAGAAGGCTATAAAGAGCTGCGCCAACGTGATGCACAGCTTGCTTGAATACCTTAGAGCAAAATAACATATACCTATTTTGCTTTAATACCACTGCGTAACTTGAATTGACCTAATAGCAGACCCATTTAAGTGTTTTATGCTAATGATGTAATACATTGTTAGCATGCATTTTTAGGAGCTACTATTTTGTTGAATTCCATTCCTTTTTCGTTATTAGAACTTGCCCCCATGATTAAAGGGGACAGCGTTACTAACACTCTTCATAAAAGTACTAAATACGCCCAACGTGCAGATGATCTTGGCTTTAACCGTTTTTGGCTTGCTGAGCATCATAATATGCCAGGTATAATTTGTGCGGCCACTTCAATTTTGGTTGGTCACATTGCAGGTAATACCAAAAAGATACGCGTTGGGTCAGGCGGTATTATGCTGCCAAACCACTCCCCATTAGTTGTTGCTGAACAATTTGGTACATTAGAGAGCTTATATCCTGGGCGAATAGATTTAGGACTAGGGCGTGCCCCAGGTAGCGACCCCGTAACGAGTCGTGCACTAAATAACGATATGAGCCGTGCAGAAAACTTCCCAGGTGAAGTAACTGAGCTGCAAACATTGTTAGGTCCTTACAATGGTACGCATCCTATACGTGCTATACCGGGGGAGGACACAAACGTTCCGATTTGGTTATTAGGCTCGAGTTTATTTAGCGCGCAACTAGCGGCGCAAAAAGGGTTACCGTACGTATTTGCAGGGCATTTTGCACCGCGCTTTGTACACGATGCAATAGCGTTGTATAAGCGCGAATTTAAAGCATCAAGCGTACTTGATAAGCCATACGTAATGCTTGCACTGCCTTTAGTGGCTGCAGATACCGACGATGAAGCGCAATACTTGTCGACTACTTCTAAGCAACGTGTACTCGAACTTATACGCGGTAATGAGCTGTGGCTAAAACCACCTGTTGAAAGCATGGACGGGTTATGGAGCGAACAAGAGCGCGCCCATGTAGAGAACTTTTTAAGCCTAAGCGTAGTAGGCGGACATGTAAGTATTAAACACAAGTTAGAGATTATAGCTAAACAGCTAGAAGTTGATGAGTTTATATTTACCAATGATGTATTCGATAGTGAAAAACGCCACCGTGCACTCGAAATTTTAATGGAAATAAAACACTAAAATATAGTTAGTTAAGCAAGCGTACACTCTGGGCTTGTTAATATACAGACATCATCAAAAGTTAAACTTTTTTAACTCATTTTATTAACTTTAAGTGATGTCTGTATTTGTTATTTAAATATTAAAAGTAAATTTGATTTCTATTTTTAGTACATATTTTGCTTTATATACCGTTCTGTTTTTTCAATTGAACTGATTTAAATAATCAATTTTAAGATATCACTTTTGTTTTTTATAATGTAGCTATTAAACCAGACATCATAAAATTAAAGGCAGGTACACCGTGAACTCTCTAAACACCGCAACAGCTAATTCAGTTAACAAAACAGCGCAGCCAAAAGTTGCACTGATTGCTGAAGGTGGCGGACAGCGAGGGATATTTACAGCCGGTGTACTGGATGCGTGGTTAGAGCAAAGCTACGACCCATTTGATTTATTTATTGGCACTTCTGCAGGTTCGCAAAACCTAACTAGCTACTTAGCTCGTCAAAAAGGCTATGCTAAACGCCTAATTAGAGGGCTTTCGCGTAACAAGCGTTTTTTTCAGCTTGGTCGTGGGTTAATGGGTAAGCACATAGTTGACCTAGATTGGTACTTTGACAAAACCACTGAAGTAAAAAGAGCCATAGATTTTAAAACGGCAAAAACCAGTTTAGGTGAGCGTGAACTGCTTATTACAGCAACAAATGCACGAGACAGAAAGCCGTATTATTTATCACCAACAGGTGAAGATAATCAATGGCGTGATCTTTTAAAGGCGTCAAGCGCACTGCCATTTTTGTACAAACAAGGCGTAAAATTGACACCTTGGTTAGATGCAAAAGCAGCGAACGAAGCTCACTTGGTCGAAGAGAAAACACAAGCTGATTTTTATCTCGATGGCGGCTTAGCAGCACCATTGCCTGTACGTGAAGCTTACAACCGAGGTGCACGTAAAATTGTGGTAATAAGAACGGTTGACGCTAACTTTCAAGCGCAATCTGCATGGGTACAAAAGCTAAGAACATTTGCTATAGCATCGGGTTATTGTCCAAAAACATTAGACTACTTAATACAGCACGAGAAGGCTTATTTAGATGAGCTTGAGTTTATTGCAAATCCACCAGATGATGTAGAAATAATCCAAATTTTTGCAAACGAAAAACTGCATAGCAAATTATTAGGTAGCTCTAATAACGATTTACGCTTTGATCATAAATTAGGCTTGGCTGCAGGTCGATCTTATTTAGCACAGCAAAGCCAATTCGAGATCAGCAACACGCATAACTATACGCAAAGCGAATATAGTTACAATTAAACCAAATTCTTGTACCTAGATTGCAAATAGTACTGCAACTTAAAATTGCAGTACTATTCTTCATTTAAATGACACCCACCTAAATTTGTATGTTTATTAACCCCTAGATTCTGGCGCTTCAATTCTTTAAAACTATAAATGGGTGTCATTCTAAATTTTTAAATTAGCTAAAATTATTGTGAACACTTAAATAATATAAATGGGTGTCATTTTAAACCTAAAAATAAACCTAAGTTGATGAGAGTAATATGCTCGTTTCACTATTTAAAATACCGTCTATTTCTCTTACTTGCCTAAGTACTCCATCAAACTCACTTAAATTCGCGGCCTGTATCTCTGCTACCAAATCCCAAGCACCATTGGTAGTGTGCAATTTTGTAAGTTCGGGTATACCACGCATAGTTTTAATAACTTGAGAAGTTGATTTACCAATCACTTCCACCATCATAATTGCACGAACGGCTTCGGTTTCTATGTGTTCATGCACCCTTATGGTAAAGCCTAAAATAGCGCCTGAGCTCACTAATCGATCTAATCTATTTTGCACTGTCCCGCGTGACACATTTAAAGAACTTGCTAAAGCAGAGATAGAGGCGCGACCGTCTTTTCGTAATTCAGCAATTAAAGCGTTATCAAGGGAATCGTAAATATAGGGAGTCATAAATCAAACCTTTTAGAGCATGGCCTACTAAAATACACAATTTGTATATACCTGCATAGCAAAGTGATAAAAATTAATAAAATTTGTATAACTAATTGCCATATTAAATAGCATGCGGCCTCGCTAAACTTGTTTTAAATTAACTAATACATTTATTTAAGAGGTTTCAACATGAGTCATTTTATAGCACAGCCAAAACAAGGCGTTCCGTTTGTTAGCGTTCAGGCAATGGCTAAGCTTATAAATAGCTTAGGTATCGAAAACGTTTTGTTAGAGCTAACACATAAATTAGAAACCGACTTTGCCCGTTGGAAAGAGTTTGATAAATCACCTCGCTATGCAGCACACTCACCAGAGGGTGTAATAGAGCTAATGCCTGTGAGTGATGGCCAGATGTTCAGCTGTAAATATGTAAACGGTCACCCAAAAAACACCTTTCGAGAACTTCAAACAGTCGCTGCATTTGGTATTTTAGCCGATGTAGATAGTGGTTATCCGGTAATGATCAGCGAAATGTGCCTACTAACAGCGCTACGTACAGCTGCAACTTCTGCAATGGTAGCTAAATATTTAGCACCTAAAAACTCAACAACCCTTACTTTAATAGGCAATGGCGCTCAATCAGAGTTTCAGGCACTCGCTTTTAAAGCGGTACTAGGTATTACGCATATTCGTTTATACGATATAGATAAAAGCGCCTCTAAAAAAGCATTTGCTAATTTAAGTGCATGCGGGTTAAACGTGGCTATTTGTAATAGTGTACAAGAGGCAGTAAAAGGGGCAGATATTATCACTACCTGTACTGCTGATAAAACTAACGCCACTATTTTAACAAATGACATGATCCCACAAGGTGTGCACATTAATGCCATAGGTGGTGATTGCCCAGGTAAAACAGAGTTAGATGCTAAATTACTCGAGCGCGCTAATGTATTTGTAGAGTACGAGCCACAAACTCGAATAGAGGGCGAAATACAACAAATGAGTGAAAGCTTTGTTGTAACTGAGTTTCATAAAGTCGTTAATAAGCAATCGCTTGGCCGTACTAGCCAAGACGAATTAACTATTTTTGATGGTGTAGGCTTTGCGAGCGAAGACTTTACAGCGCTTGTATTTATACGCGATCAACTTATTAAAAGCGGTGAATTTACATTGCTCGATTTAATTACACAGCAAGCCGATCCGCGCAACTTGTTTTCGGTACTTAATACAGAGCAGACATCAGCACAAGAGCACGTAGCATGAGCCACGTAAATCAAGCTCCGAGTGCGGTTGTTATGGTACGTCCGCATCACTTTACGTCTAACCCACAAACAATGCTCGACAATGCATTTCAAAGTGAATGCTTAGCACCAAATCAAAGTGAACAAGCATATAACGAAGTCACAAATGCAGTAAAATTATTAAAAAATGAAGGGGTAAAAGTTCACCTTTTTGAAGATGAGCAAACACAGACTCCCGACTCTGTGTTTCCAAATAACTGGTTTTCTACTCATCAAAGTGGGGAATTATTAATCTACCCAATGTTTGTAGAAAACAGAAGGTTAGAATATCGAAAAGATATTATTGATTTTTTAACGGATCACTATAAAGTGACGGTTGTGACTGATTATGCGCATTTAGCGAAAGAAAATTCATTCCTGGAAGGTACGGGCTCACTGGTTCTCGATCATCAATATAAACTGGCTTATGCAGCAAAATCTAAAAGAACAACTCAATCGGTTGTTAATACAGTTTGTAATTTGCTCGCATTAAAACCCGTTATATTTAATGCATATGATGAAAAAGGTACAGCGGTATATCACACTAATGTATTAATGTGCGTTGCAACTGAGTTTGTAATGGTTGGCTTAAACATGGTGCCAAGTGAGGAGCGTAAAGCGCTAGTTACTCATTTTTTACAAAGCCACCACGAAGTAATTGATTTATCACTCGATCAAATTAATCAATTTTGTGGTAACGCCATAGAGTTACAAGGTAACAATGGCCGTATTTTAGCGTTATCGCAAACAGCATTTAATGCGCTCACAACCGCACAAATAGCAGCCATACAAAAAACGGCTAAGCTTGTACCGTTACCGATTCCTACCATTGAGTCGGCTGGTGGATCAGTTAGATGCATGATTGCAGGAGTTCATTTGCAAAACAAATAATGTATAGTTTTAAGGCAGCAAAAAGTATGGCTGCCTTATTAGTACAAAATTTAAGTCGATGTCGTAAGCAAAAGCCGTTATATCCGCAACAGGATACTAATATAAAAATATAAGAAGGAATTAGCAATGTTCGATACCGTCGTCAAAAGCGTAAACAACCTTTTGTGGGGAGAAGGTCAGGTACTTATTTATATACTCTTGTTTACAGGGATATGGTTTTCAGTACGACTAAAAGCAATTCAAATACTTAAATTTAAACATATGTTTAGCCTTTTAAAAGGCAGCAGCAAATGTAAAAAAGACGACATTTCATCATTCCAAGCATTGTGTACAGGGCTTTGCGCACGAGTAGGCACTGGTAATTTAGCCGGTGTGGCTGTGGCAATTTCACTTGGCGGCAGCGGTGCAATATTTTGGATGTGGGTAATAGCCATATTGGGTATGGCTACAGGCTTTGCTGAAAGCGTACTTGGTCAAGTATATAAAGTGCGAGATAGTGGCGGCGAGTTTAGAGGCGGCCCTGCGTATTATATTCAACAAGGTTTGGGTAGTCGAGCATTCGCAATTGTGTTTGCCGCGTGTTTGTTTTTAGGTTACGGCTTTACGTTTAGCGCAATGCAAACTAACACAATTACCGACGCACTTAATTACGCGTTTGAAGTTCCTACATTTTATTCAGGCCTGGTTATTACCGTACTAGCCGGCTCAATTATACTCGGTGGCTTTAAAGCAATTGCCCGGTTTGCAGAGCGTGTTGTGCCAATAATGGGCATTGTGTTTGTACTTGCAGCCCTAATTATTACTATTATAAATTTCACGCAAGTACCTGCCATGCTTAAAGATATATTTTTATCGGCGTTTGGTTTACAAGAAGCAGGGGCAGGGGCGATGGGCGCTGCCATTAAAAACGGTATTCAACGTGGTTTATATTCTAATGAGGCCGGTGCAGGTAGTGTGCCGCATGCTTCAGCAAGTGCCAGTCCAATTCCTAATCACCCTGTTACGCAAGGTTACATACAAATGCTAGGCGTATTTTTCGATACAATCGTACTGTGTAGCTGTACCGCTGTGATCATTTTATTGGCCGATATAGACATTAGCGGCGAAATGGAAGGCATTCGTTTAACACAAAGCGCGATGACCGCTCATTTAGCACAAGGTGGTGTTTACTTTGTAGCAGCCGCTATAACCTTATTTGCTTTTACATCGGTGGTGGCAAACTACGCCTATGCAGAGAGTAACTTGCATTTATTTAAGCTCGACAACAAAGTAGGGCGCGGCATTTACACTTTGCTTTATTTATCAATGATGTTGTGGGGCGCGTCGGCCACATTAAAAGAAGTCTGGGATTTAGCCGATATTGCCTTAGGGTTAATGACAGTGGTTAACGTTATCGCTATTATACTGTTAACGCCGACTATTTTGTCTGTTACGAGCGATTACCACGCACAAAGAGACAAAGGTTTAGAGCCCGAATTTAAAGTAAAAGATGTAAAGGTACAGGGCAAATGCGAAGACGGCATTTGGGACTAACTCACGTATTTTAAGCACACTTAACTATAAAAAGCGGTTTTATGGCAACATAAAGCCGCTTTTCATTTTGCATAAGTATTCACTTTCAGTGTTGTAAAAATAACTGAAAAAACTAAAATTAAAGGCATAATTTTTTAAATGATCGAGATTCACGCAGGGAAAACAGCGGCTAAAATTATTAACGAACAGGGCTTTAAACCTGAACTTTTCACCTCTTTTTTAGGGGCAAGTGGCGGGCCTAAATGGTTTGCTTTGTAAAGCCAAACACCGACATTGTTTAAAAGAATTTTTTGAATTGTAAAATTCTCCCTATCTTCTTTAAAATCATTAAGATAATATAAGTAATTGGAGGAGGTCATTGTGGATCCTCTTTGAGGGTGAATCTAATAAATAATATAAGTGAAAGTTTATATTTGCGTGAAAACGTAGACCCATTTACTGGGTGTTAAAGTATCTAATTACTTACCTCCTCCTTTTTTAATGGATTAAATATGTCAAAATTATCAGATAAAATATGGTTCACTCGAAAGGCTAGGATTCAGGCTTCTGAAAGATTGCTAATGAACAATCAACACGCACAGTTCACACTTATCCTATATTCATTAGTTAATGTTGCACTTTCAATTTATATGTTGAAAGAATCAAATCCCGTTGGAAGAAATTCTGATATCACATTAACAATCATCTCTGTTTGCATATTAGTTTTATCACTTTTTATATCAAATATCGATTTCAAAGGGCGAGCTGAAAAATTAAAGAAAAATTACCTGAACTTGCACGAATTGTATGAAAAATCTGAACTACCTAATGCTGATGAATTACAAATTAATAGTGAATATATAAAGCTTTTATCTGACTCTGAAAATCATAAAACAATTGACGATAAATTTTTTAGGGTGACAAACTATAAATCTCTATCTTCTAGAAAACCAACTATTCCAGATTTTATCGAGGTGATTTTTTATACTTTTATAAGAAAGTTACTCATAATTTCTATCTACACAGCCCCATTTGCTTTACTGATATTTAACAAATGAGCGCATACCTTAAATTTAATAAACTTTTCAAAGTTTCATCACTTAAAAAAACTTATGAAAACAATGTTCAAAATAGCTTAGCTGTTGGTCTTGATAAAACAACTAGAACAACTTTCGAGAACAATATAGATAATGAACTCTTAATAATAAATAGAAAGGTCAACAATGGCAGTTATGCTTTTACGCCCTATAAGCAAAAGCTAATATCTAAGGGTGCAAATAGCCTTCCAAGAGCAATATCGATACCTACATACAGAGATAGGGTTACATTGAGGGGAGTTTGTGACTTGTTATTTCACGTTTTTTCTGAGGAACTAGAAGTTAATATCCCGCAGGTAAAAATAGAGTATATAAAATCGAATATTATAAAGCCTGAATTTGATACATTTATAAAACTAGATATCACAAATTTTTATCCTAGTATTGATCACTCTGCATTAGAAAAAACCTTAAGAAAAAGAATTAGAAAACCTGAGATCATCCAATTAATTTTAAAGTCGATTAGAAATTCAACCGTATCAAAAGCTGTTAACGGTGAACGTAAAATCAACTTGGTTGGTATACCGCAAGGGCTTGCAAATTCTAATGTTCTTGGTGAAATATATTTATCTGCAATAGATCAGAAGTACTCTAATCGAACAAACATATTTTATACTCGCTACGTGGATGATATTTTAATTTTTTGCTCTGATGACGATACTGATGATATTTCAAAAGAATTAGTCGAAGACATTGAAGATCTATCTTTGAACATCCATCCTCTCGATGAGGAAAACTCTAAATCATATACTGGTGTATTAACAGAACCATTTGATTATCTAGGGTACTACTTTAAAAATAGAGCGGCGTCATTAAGAATTTCTAATAGACAAAGGTTTGAGGCTTCAATTGCTAATATATTTACTAATTTCAAATATAAATACAATTCAGCTAAGACTGACACTAATAGAGAAAGAGCGTTAGAGATTTTAAGGTGGAGACTAAACCTTAAAATAACTGGCTGTATCTATGAGAAGAAAAAACGTGGTTGGATATTCTATTTTTCACAAATTGACGATAAACAAATATTATTTAAAATTGATTCATCGATAAAAAATATGGTTAAGAGGTTCAAACTAGAGGGTAAGGTTAAGCCTAAAACATTAATAAAATCTTTTCACGAATCTAAGAAGTCCGATAAAGAATCACATAAATATATTATTAATTTTGATTCTTTTGATACAAACCAGAAACGAAAGGTTTTAGAAATTTACCTTGGTAGTGGTAAGCTTGACGGGAAAAAAGACTCTGAGGTTGAAAGGCTGTTTAATTATCGAATACGCAAAGTAATCGAGGAGCTGGAAGAAGATATCCAGAATGTGTCTTAAAACCCTAAAGAAAAATAATTATGCTAGAAATATACGCAGGCTCCAATGCCTTAAAAACCATACAAGAACAGGGCTTTAAACCTGAACTTTTCACCTCTTTTTTAGGTGCAAGTGGCGGTCCTAAATGGTTTACATTATTTGGGTTAGATAAATATATTTTTGGTGAATTTTTTAAAAACCGTACCCAACCACTTAATTTAATTGGCTCATCTGCCGGCGCTTTTCGCTCTGCGTGTTTTGCACAAAACGATCCCGTTGCTGCCATTGAGCGATTAGCAAAATCGTATTCGCAAACTAGGTACTCAAGTAATAAACCAACACCAAATGAAATAACAATAAAAGCGCGCGCATTACTTGAAGATGTTTTTGGCGATAACGGCGTAACCGAAATTATAACTAACCCAATATTTAAAGCGCACTTTATAGTAGCAAAATCGAATGGCTTTATTGCCAGCGAAAATAAATTAATACAGTTAATGGGTTTATCAAAAAGTTATATGTTAAACCGCGTTAACCGAAAATTATTAGGCTCGCAATATGAGCGTTTTATATTTGGCCCAGCAACAAGTGACTTATCAATTACCGACAGCTACAATTTTAAAACGCAAAACATAGCGCTTACTCAAAATAATTTAAAAGATGCATTACTTGCATCGGGTTCAATACCGCTTGTTATGCAAGGTATAAAAAATATTGCAGGCTCACCTGTTGGCATGTATCGCGATGGTGGAATTATTGATTACCACTTTGATTTAAAAATTAATAATCCAGGACTCATTTTGTATCCGCATTTCAATTCAGAGCCAAAAGCAGGGTGGTTTGATAAAAACCTAAAGCGTAAAGTATCGCCACTTAATTACGACAACGTGGTAATGCTAGCCCCATCCAAAAAATTTGTAGCAAGCTTACCGTATGGAAAAATTCCAGACAGAAATGATTTTACCGATCTTGATGCAGACACGCGTATTAAATATTGGAATATAGTTTTTAGTGAAACAGAAAGGCTAGCTGAAGCGTTTGATAAAAAGTTAAAAAATGTTATTAATTTTTAAAAATAAAATATAGTTTTATTAGTTGCTATAAGAAGTCAGTTAACATAATTAATTTTAATCGTGTTAACTGACTTCTTATATAACATTTAACCCAAGCTTTTAAAGTCGTAAGAATAGATGTAAATAGTTATTTAGATATCTCTTCAATGTACTCCTGAAGTTTATTTTCAGCATTATCCTTACCAAATAGAATTTGGCAGACTTCATGTAAACCAGGATCTGAAAGAATATCTTCTTTTCTTACAACCAGTGAAATTTTAGAACGTCGACGTAAAAAATCACTGAGTTTAGTTATCATTTCCCGCTCAGCAGCGTGTTCAATTTCCACACGTAAGTACTCCGAATTCTTAATAAGGAGTTCGCCTTTTTCAGGTGCTTCACGAATTTTTTCTAGCATGTTAATCGCATTTCTGCCGTAACGTCTCCAAAACCGCTTACTAAGTACCTCTGTAGATGTTTTAGGTGTTAAACCATCCAAATTCATTAATTTTGCACGATGCATGAACTCATTTTTAACGGTGTCGTCAGGTTCACCGTACCATTTGTAATCTTCATAAGGTAACTTAATACCTAATCCAGTGACTAAATCAGCCACTTCATCGCCTACATTAATACAATCTGTTAGTTTTCCGCCAAAGATAGAAAGATATTTTTGATCACTATTTGTATCTATAGCGTGCTTGCGCGATAACTGCACCCAGTCAGCCTTACCATTACCGTCTTTTTTAATTGCTAATGGTCTAACTCCACAGCGCTCGGCTATAATATCATTTTTTGTAATTGGCTTTTCTAACTCTAATAATTTGTTAGCATTATCAAGCACAAAGTTTCGATCCTCATCAGTCACTTGTGAGTGCGGACTATGAACTTGTGTATCGGTTGTACCAATACACGTTTTTGGGCCCATGGGGATCACAAAAAACAACCGACCATCATCTGCAAAAAACGTCAGTACTTTGTTACTGTTAGTTATCTTATCAACAATAAGGTGAATACCTTTTGAAAATACATGGTGATGTGCTGTGGTTTGACTATTTGTATTGTTAATAGGATCAACAAATGGGCCTGCTGCGTTAATAATAACTTTAGAGCGGATAGTAAACTTCTCTTTAGACATCTCGTCTACTGCATTTGTAGTCCAAATATCATTAGAGCGAGTAGAGCCCTGCGAACTTACATAGTTAGCGGCAATACACCCATGGCTCATACTAGAGCGAATAAAATTGAAAACAAAACGAGCATCGTTATCCAATAAAAAACTGTCTGAATATTCAAATCCAGCCTCTACATTTTTTGTGTTAATGACTGGCTCTGATGATTTTATTTTTTTTGCATTGAGGTATCTAGGAGATTTAGTAAAAAAACGGCCCATAAACCAATAGAGAATAGTACCTAAATAAACAAAGAATGCCGGAAATCTAAAGCCTTTTTGGATACTTGTAAAAAAGCGAATTTCTTTAACAGTAGAAGGATAGCTACGCATTAAATGGTTTCTACTTTTACAAAGTTTATTAACCAAATTATATTCATGACTTTCTAAATATTTTATGCCACCCCAAGCTAAATTTGATGAGTTTGAACTAGTGAAACCAGCAAAATCACCTTTGTCTATCAAGGCAACTCTAGCGCCCTTAGCGGCTAAAGCAGCAGCAGATACAGCACCGTTAATACCCCCTCCAATAATCAAAACATCATAAATATCTTGAGGAAGTTTTTTAATATTGTTGTCTCTAAGTTGACTCATTTGTTGAATTACCTATTTTAATATCAAGCTATTTAGACCAGCTCAATTAAATTTAAAGTATTAATGTCCTAAACGGTATTTATCGTGCTATCAAAATTTATACTAGGCATGCAGGTAAGTAAGTATACGAGTAATAATAAAAATACTTTCGATATTTTTATTATTTAACTCAAGATTTGTTACCTAACATTTAAGTACTTGACACAAGTAAGCCTTCAAACGAAATAAAAAATTAATTGATCTGATTAACAAGGATGACCAAGCTACTGCAGATAACTATTGTATTTTAAGACTCTGAATAGCTATAACAGTACGAAGTTATTATTTACTTCGATTTTCTTTTTATTAAAAATAACATTTAATAACGAACATTTGCAAACATTAAAGTACATAAATGAAAATTAGTCTAGCTATATCAAACCCACCGTAAAGCAATAAAAAACTTAGGAGTTTAATTTTTTCCGCTATAGTTTTTTGACACCCCATTGAATCAATAGTTACTACGGCGTTTTGATATCCGATAAATCAAGCTAGGCTGAGCCAGTTGGAGGTTTATTGTTAGCTATCGTTATTTTTCTTGATACAACAGCTATTGTCGGCTGAAAAGCGCTTGTTATATCGATTGTATGTCTCTTTGGCTTCTTATCATTAAAGCCACAAATAGTTTTACCATCTATGGCTATAACGCCAACGTTTGTTGCTATATGTGCAGCCTGTGTCCAACGTATAAAGTTTTGTTGTAATATCTATCCTATTAAAAGCATGATCATTTTATCTTCTTAAATAACTCTCTACGTTAAAAATTATTAATAGCTGGCAGCATAGGGGCAGGAGGGAGAGCAATACAGGAAAATGCAGAGAGTAATTGGAGATAACAACTCTATGTCATAATTTTGCTTTGTTATCGCGCTATTTCCTCAGCGCTATAATAGATCACTAATTTAATACAATAGGTATGACTTTTCAGATGATATAGGTGAATAGTACCATCTATAGTGTTGTGAACTGGAAGACTACTTTCAAATAAGACATATTTTTCAAGCAAATCAATCTCATTATGAGCAACGTATTCAATGCTTTTCATCCATCTTCGGTGCAGAACACACCTACAACGAGAGTGAATAAGATAGCATGAAGATTATATTCGACTCTAGATTGCAGTTGTTCGTCGGATATTATTGAAAAATGTTCATCAAAAATTAATTGTATGGGACTTCTGCTTATCAGAAGCCTATTCGATCATGCTGTAGCTAAAATGGAAAGCTCATGATTTCCCCATGATGAGGGAAAATCTATTTAACTGTTATGTTAAGCTTTTACTGAGCTATATGCAGTTCGACATCGTGCTCATTGAGTAAAGTAAGTATACTTTCGGGTGGCTGAGCATCGGTAATAAAGTTATCTGCCTGCGAGATATTACCTAATTTTACCATTGCATACCGACCGAATTTAGAGTGATCTGCAGCAAGTAAAACTTTACGTGAATTTTCAATGATTGCCTGGGCTACGCGCACCTCACGATAGTCAAAATCAAGTAACGCACCATTTTCTTCTATGCCACTAATACCTATAATGCCAAAATCCATACGAAATTGTTTAATAAAATCCTCTGTGGTCTCACCAATAATCCCGCCATCTCTGTGCCTAACTTCTCCACCTGCGATAAGTACAGAAAAATCTTTCTTAACACCTAATATAGCTGCAACATTAAGATTATTAGTTACAACTTTCAAATTTTCATGACCAAGAAGTGCTTTCGCGATTGTTTCTGTTGTAGTGCCTATGTTTATAAATAAGGAAGAGCCATTAGGTATCATACTAACTACATGCTGTGCTATTTTTTGTTTAGCTTCTAAGTCCATGATTTTTCTAGTTTGATATGCTGTATTCTGAATGCTTGAAATGGCACTAGCGCCGCCATGATGACGTCTCAATTTATTTAAATTAGCAAGATAAGCCAGATCTCGTCTTATTGTTTGTGGTGTAACTTCATAATGACTTACTAGTACTTCAATAGAAATTGAATCTCTTTCTTTTAATAATTTTAGTATGGATTCGTGTCTTTGGTCTTGAGTCATTTTTTTCGCATTTTAAATTTAGTTAATAGTAAATTATAGGTTAAGAGCTAACAAATGAAAATCACATATAAATAATTATATATTAAAGTTGTATTTTTGTTGTATGTAGCAATTAATCCATGTAATAGTACAAAAACGAAAATAACCGAAAGTAAAAGTGAAAAAATAATGAATAACTATATCCTTTCAATTGATCAAGGTACGACTAGTTCTAGAAGTGTGCTATTTGATTTAAATGGTAATATTGCATACCTAGAACAACAAGAATTTGACCAGCACTTTCCAAAAGATGGTTATGTAGAACATAAACCAGAAGATATTTGGGCTTCTGTGCAGCAAACAATGACAGCTGTAATGAAACACCTAGACCCTCAACACGATAAGGTTATTGCCATTGGTATTACTAACCAACGTGAAACGACAATAGTATGGGATAAAATTACTGGTGAACCCGTTTATAATGCGATTGTATGGCAAGATAGACGTACGTCAGAGTTATGTAATGATTTAAGGGCCGCAGAAAAAGAAGAGTTAATTAGAAAAAAAACCGGCCTTTTAATAGACCCATATTTTTCTGCAACTAAAATAAATTGGATTTTAGAAAATTGTCCCGATGCTAGAGAAAAAGCAGAAAAAGGCGATTTAATCTTCGGTACTGTCGACACTTATTTATTGTGGAAATTGACAGGTGGAAAAGAGCACCGCACAGACGCAACGAATGCTTCGCGAACTATGCTCTTTAATATTCATACCCAAGAATGGGACGCGGAATTACTTGAACTTCTGAATGTGCCAATAGAGATGTTACCAGAAGTAATGGATTCATCAGATGATTTTGGCGTAACAGATGAACGCTATTTAGGTTACGAAGTACCTATTCTTGCAATGGCAGGAGACCAACAGGCAGCGTTATTTGGGCAAACTTGTTTTCAACCAGGAATGGCTAAAAGTACCTATGGTACAGGATGCTTTATGATGGTTAACACTGGCGATAAAGTACTTGAATCTGAAAATAGACTTCTCAGTACAGTAGCTTATAGATTAAATGGGAAACCAACTTATGCGCTAGAGGGGAGTATTTTTATTGCAGGTGCTGCAATTCAATGGCTTAGAGACGGTCTACAATTAATCCAAAAAGCTGAAGAAACAGAGTCACTTGCATGCAATACCTCGCTAGATCACGGTATATATATGGTACCCGCTTTTACAGGATTAGGTGCTCCTTATTGGGATTCTAATGCGCGAGGTGCAATTTTTGGCTTAACCCGAGATACGGGTATAAAAGAGATCGTAACAGCTGGATTACAGTCAGTTTGTTTTCAAACTAAAGACCTTCAAAAGTCAATGGAAGCTGATGGCGTAAGACCACAGGTACTAAGAGTTGATGGCGGTATGGTAATAAATGGCTGGCTTATGCAATTTTTGTCTGATGTTTTAGGAGCCGAAGTCGACCGTTCGACCATAAGTGAAACTACTGCTTTGGGTGTAGCTTACTTAGCAGGTCTAAAAGCGGGTGTATTCCCATCACTTGAATCATTAGCGACTAACTGGAATTGCGATAAACGATTTGTTCCTAACATGACTAAATCAAAACGTGATGAATTATATGCCGGATGGTGTAATGCGGTAAAAAAAGTACAAAGCGAATAATAAGCCACTTAACTATAAAACCATAGCAACATATCTATTAAGGTTTATTAGTGGAGACTATTTTTATGATATCACTACATACTCCAAGCGTAAAAATAAATAAGTTGATACTTATTTTATGGTAATTTTCAGCTGTAAAAAAGTTTCAAAATATTCATGGCTTATACTTATGCAATAGATATCATTATTGAGGGTGGTTTTATGTTTATAATTAATAAGGAATATTAAAATGTCACCTTTCTTAGCAGAAATACTAGGAACTGCACTGCTTATTTTAATTGGGGGCGGAGTTGTAGCCAATGACATACTAAAGAAAACACTAGGCCATGGCGGCGGTTGGATGACGATTACCACTGCTTGGGGACTTGGTGTTTTTATCGGTGTGGTTGTTGCCGGTCCCTATAGTGGAGCACACCTTAACCCTGCAGTAACAATAGGCTTAGCCGTAGCTGGATCATTTCCATGGTCCGAAGTTCCAAGTTATATTTTAGCGGAATTTATTGGCGCGATGGTTGGCGCTTCGTTAGTTTATGCAGTTTATAAAGATCATTTCGATGCCACTGACGATCCCACCTTAAAACGAGCTGTTTTCTGTACATCTCCTGCTATACCAAATACGTTTAGAAATATACTTAGTGAAATAATAGGGACCTTCGTTTTATTAATTTGTGTTTTTTACTTCTCTTCAGCTGAAATTGACGATGGCTCTGGCGTAAAAATAGGCTTAGGTTCAATAGGCGCTATACCTGTTGCTTTTGTTGTTTGGGGTATTGGACTTTCTCTGGGCGGGACTACTGGATATGCAATAAATCCAGCTCGAGATTTAGGCCCGCGAATTGTACATTCTTTATTACCAATAAAAGGTAAAACTGATAGTAACTGGAGTTATTCATGGATCCCGGTAGTTGGTCCAATAATAGGGAGTGTTTTAGCAGCTTTATTATATATACTAGTTAAATAATTGAAATATAGTTATTTAATTTGACTAAAAAATGATTATACACAGACTACTTTTCTGAACACACAAAAGAAAAATATAATTTATATAAGCAATATAGTTAAATAAAAAAGGGCGTGTAGCCCTTTTTTATTTAAAGCTAAAGCTATTACCAATACAAAAATATAAATAAAAAGTATAAAAATTTATATATCGGAAGGCGGGACTATTGATTACCACTTTTAACTAAAAATTAATAATCTAGGCTTAATTTGATATCCACACTTTAATAGCGAATCGAAAGTAGGGTGGTTCGATAAAAATTTAAAACGTGAAGTATAGCCACTTAATTACGACAATGTAGTGATGCTAGCCCCATCAAAAGAATTTGTAGCAAGCTTGCCGTATGGAAAAATTCCAGACAGAAACGATTTTACCGATCTTGATGCAGACACGCGTACTAAATATTGGAATATAGTTTTTAGTGAAACTGAAAAGTTGGCTGAGGCGTTAGATAAAAATTTAGAAAATAAATCATTTAGTACCATAGATATTATGGGATAGGATTATTTATTTAGTTACTTGTTATAAATAAGAAATTAAAAAGGAGATTTTATGAAACTATACAAATATTTATCTGCTGATGCTGCTACGGCATTCTTAACAGAGCCTACACTTAGGCTAAGTCAGAACAATAGCCAGAATGATCCTTTTGAAGTTTTACCAACAGGAATAGATATAAATAAAATAAAAGATGTCAGCCAAGAGACTATAAAAATTTGTGGGAGAGAATTTAATTCGCACAGAGATATAAATCCATATTTAGATTTATATGGTTATGTGTCTTTAAGTAAAAATAAAGAAAGTATGCCAATGTGGGGTAACTATGCAACTAACAGTAAAGGTATATTAGTTGAATTTGAAGTTGATGAAGAAGATCCATTTTCTATTTTTGATATAAATAAAACTAATGATATTGAAGCCTACCTGAGTGACAATGTTATTTATAATAGAGAGCGAAGCTATAGCAAAAATATCACTACTTTATCAGATGAAGAGGTTAATAACTTTTCGAAACATTATTTCTTTAGTAAACATGAATCTTGGAAGCACGAGGAAGAATATAGATTTGCACTACCATTTACGAACTGCAATAAAGTCATAACACTTGGTAATTCAAATGAAACCAAAAATAAACTGAGCTCATTGGGTTATAAAGGTGATTTAAGAGAAAAAATCAATGATCTATCTAATGTGTTTTTTCTAGCAGGGTTTTGTGAAAATGACCTTTCAAGATGGAATTCAGTTTGGAGAAATTACGAAGCTTATCAAGTGATGTTCTTAATTAAAGTTAATCCAAGTAAAATATCTAAAATTTACTTAGGAGTAAATTCAGATGTAAAGAAAATGAAAGAAGCAATAATAGAGGGGACTAAGTTAGCATCTGGAAATAGAGGAAGGTTTTATAATAGCTATGAAAATTTTAGAAATGTCTATAAGTGTAAACTTGACAGCAATTTATTTGAATTGAAATATGAAAAACTTACGTAGAATACTTTAGCATAGAAAGATAGAACACAACCCATAAATTACGTTATGTTAAATTGAGTGGATTTTAATAAAGCGAGCGTGATTATACAAACCAGCTCGCTTTTAGGAGAGTAATTTGGTGGTTAATTAAGCTCTGAATCAACCCAAAACTTAGTTCCCTTTAATACAGCTTGTAGTGCAAGGCCATTTTCGGTTAAAGAATATACTGTAACCTGATCTGCAATAGCTTCGGCAACCAATGCACCGCCTTTATCTTCATATTTTGCTGCTGCATCTGCGTTTCCGCCAAATGCCCAACCGTGTTCAATAAATCTATTTACTGCTGCTTGGTTATGAAAAACCATAACAACATTAAAGTCTTTAACACCTAAACCTAAGCCTAAACCGGCTTCGCCCATATTCATGTAAGTTGATTTACCGGTTAGGTTATTTTTTACAACACCATAACCACCACCAAAACTGGCTAAAACAACATTGACGTTTGCGTTATCAAATACAGCATAACCAGCAGAGTTAGCAATTTGTTTTTTAACATCAGGTTTTTCAGCGTATAATTTATCTAATGTGTTTGCTTTCATACTTTGTACAAGTGAACGTTTTTCGCTTGGCGATGCACTACCTGTAGTAGCACACCCAGTTAACGCAACAGTTAAAGCAAGTACACTTAGTATAATTAGTTTTTTCATAATGTTTTCCTTAATAAGATATAGCAACCAACAACCATAGAATAATCACGGTATTAAAATAATTAGAGCTTTACTATGTCCAATACTAGACAGTATCGGACTTTAACGTTATTCTGTAAGTCTATTATTTAATTGAATATTTATACATTATGCTTGTTGCTTTGGTTGATACGTTAAAACAATTAAGATATCAAATTGCCCATCTAGATGACGGTACTCTCAATTCAGAATACCCAGAACTTGCATCCTTTATACAGGAAATTGGCTTGACTGTAACTGAATCAAAAGCCGATCTGACATTCTTGTATCAGTTTTTATATGTTTATGGCCGAAAATCAGAAGCCACTTATAGTCGTTTTCGAAATGAGCTTGAACGCTTTTATTTATGGTCATGGTTAATCGCAGAAAAATCAGTATTCGATTTAAAACGTGAAGATATTGAAGCTTACGTTGATTTTATGGTTGAACCCGATAAAGCATGGGCTGCAACTTCAGTGCAATGGCGTTATAAAGATGAACAAGGAATTCGTCGATTAAACCAAAACTGGCGCCCTTTTATGCTTAAAGAATCCATTGCTAGTCAGCAAACTTTATCGTCTATGTTTACAGCATTAAATGTGTTTTATAAGTTTGCCTTACTAGAAGAAAAAACATTTGCTAACTTTGTCCCTGTTGTTAAAAAAAATAGTCCGTACTTAGTTGTTCAATCACAAATTCAAATTCCAGACACATTAAGCGATATTCAATGGGAATACGTTTTTGGTGTAACGCGTGATTTATGCGAACATAACCCTGATTTAGAGCGAAACTTATTTACGCTTGCCTGCTTAAAAGGTCTTTATTTACGAATCTCAGAATTATCTGAGCGCCCACAGTGGTCGCCGGTGATGTCTCATTTTTGGCAAGATAATGATGGTTTCTGGTTTTTACGTATTATGGGCAAAGGTAATAAATTACGAGATGTAACCTTAAGCGATGATTTTGTTGAATATTTAAAACGTTATAGACTATACAGAGGTTTACCTGCCCTTCCCCGTGTTGATGAATCAGATCCCTTGGTTCATAAAATTCGCGGGCAAGGTGGTATGACCGTAAGGCAAATTAGGCGTTTAGTTCAACAAAGTTTTGATTATGCACAGCAATCATTACTTGATGATGGTTTTAAAGATGATGCTGAACAACTTGGCGCTGCAACTGCGCATTGGCTTCGCCATACTGGTGCCACACATGATGCGCAAACCAGACCGCTTAAACATTTGTCAGAAGATTTAGGTCATTCTAAAATTGCGACTACCGATCAAATTTATATTCAAACAAATATTAAAGAGCGAGCAAAGTCAGGACTTAAAAGGAAAATTTAATGGAGTATTTAGTAATAGCATTTATAGGCGGATTATTTTTAATTTATTCTTTAACACTTCGCCAGTTAGAAAAAACAGAAGTAACAGGCCCAATGTTTTTTGTTGTTGGCGGAATATGTTTAGCTTCAATGCTACCCAACGAAGGGCATAAAATAAAAGAAGGCGTTGATCTTTTATTACCATTTATAGAGCTTACGCTAAGTATATTTTTATTTTCTGATGCAGCTAAATCAAAGCTAAGTGTATTAAGGCATAGTTTTCAGTATCCTAGTTTACTGTTGTTTGTTGCCCTACCCTTAACTTTATTACTCGGTATTGCTGTTGCTTTATTTTTCTTTGCTGAGCTTTCACTTATTCAAGCGGCTTTGCTCGCTATTATTTTAACGCCTACCGATGCAGCTTTAAGTAAAGGGCTATTAGCAAGTACACAAGTACCTGAAAAAATACGCGAAGGAATAAATACTGAAAGTGGTTTGAACGATGGATTATGCGTACCCATATTTTTAATATTTATATTACTCGCTAAAAACCCTGATTCAGCAATTACTGCAACACAAACATTAAGTGTGTTTGGACGAGAGCTTGGCTTGGCTTTATTAATAGCTATTACAAGTATTGCTGTTTTTATACCGAGTTTAAACTTTGCAATGAAACGTCATTACTTTGCACAAAATACCAGTCCGTTTTTATTACTTGGTTTTGCTATGGCTGTGTTTTCTGTCACTCAGTATTTTCACGGCAGTGGTTTTATTGCGGTGTTTATTGCAGGCTTATTATTTGATAAATTTTCGACCGAAGAAGTTAGAACAGAATTAATTGAAGACTCAGAGCATATCGCAGATTTCACATCGTTAATGATTTGGTGCTTGTTCGGGTTTGTTTGTGCTTACTTAGTTATTCCTAAATTAAATACTGAAATTATAATTTACGCTTTGTTAAGTACAACATTGATTAGAATAATCCCAGTTATGCTGTCTCTGCAGTTTACGGCATTGAGTATTAAAGAGCGTTTTACATTTGCGTGGTTTGGACCAAGAGGATTAGCATCAATTGTTTTTACATTGATGGTGATAGATACGCAAATAGAAAACAAATATCAAATAGCGACAATAGCAATGACGACTATTTTGTTTAGTGTATTTATACATGGTATTAGCACTAAACCTATTGCCGATAGTTTTGTGAAAAAATAATTATTTAAACTAGGTAAATTAAGAATACGTATTAAATAAGGCGTAACGGTTATTTTCATCACTGATGAAGTTAATCGTTGCGCCTTTTTGTATTTAATAAATAATTTACTAAATTTGTATTTAGATAAAACTATTTAAGTACCTCTTATATAAGTGATCTTATTTAAGTACTCTTATTTTATAAAGTTATTTAAGAACCTGTGCTAGTAATTCAATTGGGTGTTTTGGTTTAAACTTTTCAAAGCGTTTAACTTGGCTACGACAAGAAAATCCCGTAGATAAAAGTTGCTCTGGTTTATTTTTATCAACAATTGGTTTCCAACTCATTTCGTAAAGTGCACGTGAGTTATCTTGATTTTGTGCTTCGTGTCCATAAGTCCCCGCCATTCCACAACAACCTGTATTTGTTGTTTTTAATGTTAAACCAATATCATTGAAAATTGTTTGCCATACATTTGCAGCTTTTGGCAGCGCAGTTGTTTCAGTACAATGACTCAGTAATGTAAATTCGGTATCTGTATTTTGTTTTGCGCTTAGTGATTTAAACGATTGTGTTTCGAGCCATTCATGGGCAAGTTGCACATTAAATTCACCACGGTTACTTTCTAAAATTGTATTATATTCATCGCGGTAACACATAACGAGTGACGCATCTAAACCGACTAACGGTGCATTAATATCATTTAATTTATTTAAAAACTCGGCTGCATTTTTAGCGGTAACTTTAAATTCATGTAAAAAACCTTTTACGTGTTGCGGTTTACCATTTGGTTTAAAAGGTAATAGTATTGGTTTTTTGCCGAGTTGGGTTATTAAAGTAATAAAACTTTCTACTAGTTCTGCTTCGTAAAAGCTCGTAAATGGGTCTTGTACTATTAATACATATTCACTTTGTTGCTCTGCATTTAATTTATTTAATAATTCAAAATTAAATTTATGTGCTTTTGCTACGCGCTTTTCAAGTGAAGGCACACTTAATTGGGGTGTATCCACATACCCTACTGTTTTTTTAATTAAACTACTTACTAAGTTTGTTTTAACAATTGGGTTGATCACGCGTGCAAATTTAGACATTACAGGCGCCGAACTTTCAATGTTAGCGACTAAATAATCTTTAAGTGGGCGCGCGTAATAACTGTGATAATAATTTAAAAAGCGTGCTCTAAAAGTAGGTACATCCACTTTTATAGGGCAAGATGTTGTACACGCTTTACACGCTAAACATTCATCCATTGACTCTTTTACTTCGTGAGAAAAATCGTAAACGCCTTTGTTTCTTTCTCGGCTATGAACAAAGCGTTCCCACCAGGTAATAACTTCACCTTTATTAAGTTCTTTTTCTACTTCCAGTAAATCTACATTTTTAGACTCTTGAAGTCGTAACCATTCGCGCATTAATGTTGCGCGCCCTTTTGGTGAATGCTTACGATCGCCGGTTACTTTATACGACGGACACATAGGTGAATTTTCGTCGTAGTTAAAGCATATTCCGTTACCATTACAGGTCATGGCGTTATTAAAACTGGTTTTTACATCGATAGATATTTGCTTATCAAAGTAAGAACGTTTTTGACTATCTACACTTACAAGTGAGTCTTCACTTTCAATGGGTGTACATATTTTACCTGGGTTGATTCTGTTATTAGGATCGAATGCAGTTTTTATTTTACGCAGTTGATTAAATAAATGTTCGCCAAAAAATTCAGGGCCATATTCGCTGCGATAACCTTTACCATGCTCGCCCCACATTAACCCGCCATATTTTGCTGTGAGTTTTACAACGTCATCAGAAATTGTACGCAGTAGTTTTTCTTGTTCTGGATCGCACATATCAAGTGCTGGGCGTACGTGTAAAACGCCGGCATCAACATGGCCAAACATACCATATTGTAAATTATGGCTATCGAGTAATGCTCTAAATTCTACAATATAATCTGCTAGGTTTTCTGGCGGTACTGCGGTGTCTTCGGCAAAGGCCAATGGCTTTTGGCTGCCTTTAACATTACCAAGCAAACCGACTGACTTTTTACGCATTGCGTAAATTTTTAAAATATCGCTTTTATCGTTGGTTAACTGATAACCAATTACACCGTTGGTTTGATTTGCTACGCACTCATCTAACAATGTACAAAGTGTGTTAACTTTGTCTTTTATGTCGTCGGGTGATACTGCATTAAACTCAACCATGTTGAGCCCTTGCATATCTTTATTTGGTACGTCGGTTATTAAGTCCGATACTGAATGCCAAATTATATCTTCGCGCGCTAAATTTAATACTTTGCTGTCGACTGTTTCAACAGATGTTGCGCGTGCATCTACCAAAAAAGGTGAATGACGAAGTGCAGAATCAAAACTATCGTACTTAATATTTATAAGTGTTTTAAATTCGGCTATGGGTGTTAAGTTTAATTTTGCCTCAGTGACTATACCTAATGAGCCTTCTGATCCGGTAATTAGCCTGCTCATATCAAAAGTTTGTAAGTCATCACTTAGCACATGCTCTAGGTCGTAGCCGGTTAAAAAGCGATTTAAACGCGGAAACTTCTCTAAAATAGCATCGCGCTGCGTAATAGAAATATCTAATACTGTTTTGTATAAGCTGCCTATAAGTGAGTCTTGCTCGGCGATAACTTTTGCTTTTTGTATGTCGATTGGCGAGGTAACCATAGGTGTGCCATCAACTAAATAGGTGGTTAAGCCTAAAACATGATTACTGGTTTTACCGTAAACTAGTGACCCTTGGCCTGATGCATCGGTGCTGATCATTCCGCCAATAGTTGCACGATTACTAGTAGATAAGTCGGGTGAAAAGAAAAAACCATAGGGTTTTAAAAAGTCGTTTAATTGATCTTTTATTACACCTGTTTGTACTCTTACCCAACCTTCTTCTACATTAATTTCGAGAATTTCTCGCATATAACGTGATAAATCAACAACAATACCAGGCGTTAGTGACTGCCCGTTTGTACCCGTACCGCCACCACGCGGGCCAAAAGTAAGCGACAAAAATGGGTCGCGAGATGCGGTTTGCAAAGCGAGCTGAATGTCTTTTTCGGTTTTAGGAAAAATAACACCTTGAGGAATTTGCTGATAAATACTGTTATCGGTAGAGGCAGTTAAACGCGTTGCATAGCTTGCATCGGTGTCTCCTCTAAAACCTTGATTTTTAATAGTACTTAAGTAATTTGCGACAAGTTCGGTCGCTGCATCTTGCTGTGTAATTGTTGCTATCATGACGGCGATAATTTAAGGCATTTGTGTAATTATATCATGGTGATGGCTAATAGAAATTGAAGATTTTACAGTTTGTAACACTCTTTTTGTCGTATTTTGAGGTTCTGTATTTATAATCAAGTTAAACCAATGTGTAGAGGTTTATATGAAAAAATTACTATTACAGATCATAGGTGTTTTGTTTATTTTGCTGGGGTTGTTTTTTTCTCTGGTGCCAGGCCCCTCGCTAATATTTTTTATGGCGGGATTACTGTGCTTTTCTTTTTACTACCCAAAAGCGAGGCATTATTTAAAACTATGCCAAAAAGCCTTAACTAAATCGTGTAATTATTTAGACAAAAAATTAGCACGCTAAATTATGCCACATACAAAAATGCCAGCTATTAAGCTGGCATTTTTATTAGTAACGAATAAACGCGATTATTTAGCAAGTTTGTCTGCTAGGTATAACCAAGTTTCTAGTACTGTATCTGGGTTTAGTGAAACAGAATCAATGCCCTGCTCTACTAACCATGCTGCAAAGTCTTCATGATCTGAAGGACCTTGGCCACAAATACCTACGTATTTACCTTTTTCTTTAGCTGTTTTAATAGCCATTGAAAGTAGCTTTTTAATAGCAGGGTTACGCTCATCAAATAAATGTGCGATTAAACCTGAATCACGGTCTAAACCAAGTGTTAGCTGAGTTAAATCGTTAGAGCCGATAGAAAATCCATCGAACATATCTAAAAATTCATCTGCAAGTAATGCATTTGAAGGAAGCTCACACATCATTATTACTTTAAGACCATTTTCGCCACGTTTAAGGCCATGCTCTTCTAGTAATTCGATTACTCGTTTACCTTCTTCAAGGGTACGTACGAATGGGATCATGATTTCGATGTTGGTCATATCCATGGTGTTTCTTACGCGTTTTATTGCTTCACACTCAAGGGCAAAACAATCACGGAAGTCTTCAGAGATATAACGTGCAGCACCACGAAAACCAATCATTGGGTTTTCTTCTTCTGGTTCGTACTGCTCACCACCTACTAAGTTTGCGTATTCGTTTGATTTAAAATCAGACATACGCACAATTACGCGCTCTGGTGCAAAGGCACAACCAAGTGTAGAAATACCTTCTACTAACTTAGAGATATAAAATTCTACAGGTGATTCGTAACCGGCAATAATATCGGTAATTTCTGCTTGTAGAGCGGGTGTTTGCGCATCAAAGTTTAAAAGTGCTTTAGGGTGCACACCAATCATGCGGTTAATAACAAACTCAACACGGGCAAGGCCAACACCTGCATGCGGTAAACGTGCAAAATCGAATGCACGATCTGGGTTACCCACGTTCATCATAACTTTCATTGGTAGTTCTGGCATTTTATCAACACGCGACGTTAGTATTTCAAAGTCTAAAATACCTTCGTAGATGTAGCCTGTATCGCCTTCAGCACATGAGACTGTTACTTCTTGACCCGCTTTGATTAAATCGGTTGCATTACCACAACCAACCACTGCTGGAATACCTAATTCACGTGCAATAATTGCAGCATGACACGTACGACCGCCACGATTTGTAACAATGGCTGCAGCACGCTTCATGATTGGTTCCCAATCTGGGTCGGTCATGTCGGTCACTAAAATGTCACCTTCTTGTACTTGATCCATTTCTTTAATTGAATCGAGTACGCGTACAACACCGCTACCAATTTTGTGACCAATTGCACGGCCTTCAACAATTACGTTGCTAGTACCGTTTAATTGAAAACGTTCCATTACGTTTGCGTCTTCGTTTGAGCGCACGGTTTCTGGACGCGCTTGAACTATATATAGTTTGCCGTCGTTACCGTCTTTTGCCCATTCGATGTCCATAGGACGACCGTAATGTTTTTCGATGATTACAGCTTGTTTGGCAAGATCTTGCACTTCTTCATCTGTAATCGAAAATTTGTTTGAAAGCGCTGGGTCTACATCAACGATGTCTACTTGTTTACCGTGCGCTTTATCTTTTGAGTAAATCATTTGAATGGCTTTAGAACCAATGTTACGACGTACTACTGAAGGTTTGTTTTTTAGTAATGTTGGTTTATGAACATAAAATTCATCAGGGTTTACTGCGCCCTGTACAACCATTTCACCTAAGCCATAGCTTGATGTAACAAATACAACGTCTTCAAAACCCGACTCTGTATCAATACTAAACATTACACCAGATGCTGATTTATCTGAGCGTACCATGCGCTGAATACCAGCAGATAACGCTACGCCACGATGATCGTAACCTTGGTGAACACGGTACGATATTGCACGGTCGTTAAATAAAGAAGCAAATACGTGTTTAATAGCGACCATTACTGAGTCGATACCTACTACGTTAAGAAAAGTTTCTTGTTGGCCTGCGAATGATGCATCTGGCATGTCTTCAGCGGTAGCTGATGAACGTACTGCAAAAGAAACATCTGCTGTTGTGTCACCGTGGAGTTGACTATAAGCGTCGCGGATTGCTTTATCTAGGTTAGGTTGGAATGGTGTATCGATTATCCATTGGCGGATATCAGCACCTACTTTGGCAAGTGTATTTACATCATCAACATCGAGTGTATCTAAGATGTCGTGAATTTTTGCGGTGAGTCCTGATTGATCTAAAAACTCGTTAAAAGCGTCGGCTGTAGTGGCAAAACCACCTGGAACCTGTACACCTGCGTTTGCTAGGTTTGAAATCATTTCACCGAGTGAGGCATTTTTACCACCAACACGAGGAACATCTTGCATACCAAGCTCTTGATACCAGAGAACGTATTCTTGCACGGGTCTTTCTCCAAAAAACAAATTGTAGTTGAAACTGTGAGAGTTAAGAAAGAAAACCTTTTATAAAGGTCACCTTCATTCTACACTGGCATTAGTCCTCACGTAAACCGTGAGTAACCCATTTTAGGGATTAAACGTAATAAAAAGGTTAACTATGAGAACTGCTTTTTATATATCAGACGGTACTGCAATTACCTCAGAGGTTTTTGGGCACGCGACTTTGTCGTTATTTCCGGTTGATTTTAATCATAAAACTATTCCTTTTGTTGAAACAGAAGAAAAAGCAAATGAAATTAAAGCGTTAATTAACGCAACTGCTGCAAAAGAAGGTGAGAAGCCATTTGTGTTCTTTACCTTCGTTAATCATAACTTAAGTGAAATTATTAAATCAGCCGATGCTGTTGCTTACGATTTTCTCTCTACTTATAGCGAAAAAATACAAAAAGAGCTTGATGTAGCACCAGTACCAAAAATGCACCGCACGCATTCTATTCACGAAAAAAGCTATGATTTTAGAATTGACGCCGTCAACTACGCACTAATGAATGATGACGGTGGCAACATTAAAAACTTTTCTGAAGCTGATATTATTTTAGTTGGTGTGAGCCGCAGTGGTAAAACACCAACCAGTTTATACTTAGCACTACAATACGGTATTAAAGCCGCTAATTACCCAATAACAGAAGACGACTTAGAAAGTGAGGGTTTACCTAAGTGTTTACTCCCTTACAAACATAAGTTGTTTGGCCTGACTATTGACCCTGAACGTTTAGCTGCAATAAGGCATAGGCGTATGGCTAATTCTAAATACGCGTCTATTAGGCAATGCCGAATAGAAGTGCGTGAAGTAGAAATGTTATATAAACGCCATAAAATTTCGTACTTTAATTCTACTCATCATTCGGTAGAAGAAATATCTGCTAAAATCCTAATTGACAGTAACCTTGAGCGACGTAAGTACTAACAAACTAATTTACTATTTTGCTAAAAAAAGCCGCAATATGCGGCTTTAATTTTTTACTTATTACTTACGAGCGTCTTTTAATAAATCAGCTACTAAGAAACCAACTTCTAATACTTGGTCTGCATTTAAGCGAGGGTCACATTGTGTTTTGTAACGCTGTGCTAGGTCATCGTCTGATAAACCGTAAGCACCACCTGTACACTCTGTTACGTGCTGACCTGTCATTTCTAAATGAACACCACCTGCATATGAACCTTCAGATTTGTGTACTGCAAAGAATTGGCTGATCTCGCGCATAATATTATCAAAGCTACGTGTTTTGTAACCAGATGTCGCTTTTTCAGTATTGCCGTGCATTGGATCTGAGCTCCAAATTACTTTACGGCCTTCTTGTTGAACGCGGCGAACGAGTGCTGGTAATTTCTCTGGAAGAACATCAGCACCCATACGCGTAATTAACGTTAAGCGACCCGGGATGTTATCTGGATTTACTGCATCAATTAAACGAATTAGGTCGTCTGGGTCCATGCCAGGGCCAACTTTAACACCTATGGGGTTTTTAATACCTTTGAAAAACTCAATGTGGGCATGATCTAGCTGGCGTGTACGCTCACCAATCCAAACAAAGTGTGCTGAACAGTCGTACCAATCACCTGAAAGGTGGTCACGGCGTGTTAGCGCTTCTTCGTAACCTAGTAATAAGGCTTCGTGAGAAGTGTATAAATCTGTTTCTTTAAGGCTAGGTGCAATTGTAGAATTAATGCCACACACTTCCATAAATTCAAGTGCATCTTGAATTTTGTCTGCAAGTTGTTGGAAACGCTCTTTTTGCGGATTAGCGGCAACAAAACCCATATTCCAGCGGTTTACCTGGTGTAAGTCAGCTAAGCCACCTTGTGCAAATGCACGTAGTAAGTTTAATGTAGCTGCACTGTTGTGGTAAGCCTTCATTAAACGTTGAGGGTCTGGTATACGTGCTTCTTCTGTAAATTCAAAGCTATTTACAATATCACCACGGTAAGATGGTAATGAAATTCCATCAATTGTTTCTAAATCTGCAGAGCGTGGTTTTGCATATTGGCCAGCCATACGTGCAATTTTAACTACAGGGCATTTACCGCCGTAAGTTAATACAACCGCCATTTGTAAAATGGTTTTAAATGTATCGCGAATATTAGCTGCGTTAAAGTCACTAAACGACTCAGCACAATCACCACCTTGAAGTAAAAATGCACGACCTTCGCACACATCTTCAAGCTGTTTAAATAAGCTTCTTGTTTCCTCAGCAAATACTAATGGCGGAGCGCTTTTTAATTGGCCCTCTACTGACTTTAACTCTTCTTGATCTGGGTACTGTGGTTGCTGCAGTATTGGCAGCTCTCTCCAACTATTTGGGTTCCACGATTGCATGTTCTTTCCTCATTCCTACATTACCTGATAAGAAGAAATTAACGTATGCAGGCACCTAAGTTCAAGGACTAAATTCACTATTTACCAATTATTTAGTTATGAGCTAGGTATATATAAATTTTATAACTTAAATAAGCTGTTCTGTATGCCATTTTTTTGTTTTATTTAAAATATTTATTCATTTAATAACAACAAGATAAAAGTAAATTAATTATATTTCGAGTATCTTATATTAAATTAAAGGCAAGCATTACATGTATACAAACAACAAGGGAACACATCATACTTAAATGCGTGGGTTTGTATTCTTAACTTTACAGGCTAAAATAATTAAAAAAGATAATCAGTATGAACGCAGGCTTATATATGCTAAGGGCATGGTAACTCTAATGAATTGCTAACAAAAATCACTAATAGTGTTTATGGGGCTTTAGTTTATTTAAAGCTAACTTATCCACTTAGCCGACTACGTACTTGATTTATGATTTATAATTTATACTAACCCTTCAGTGCACTTACGTTCATCTACTATGCAATGATTCCAGCACACCGAAAACCTTTGGCATACTTATATATGCTCTGTTTAGTTAAGTTCCATACATTGATACCGCTCATTTTGCCCTCTGAGTCCAAAGCCTCAATCATCCAGAGTGTAAATAATTAAAATATCTCACACTCATGATTAGCAGTTTATTATTTATCACTATAGTAGATTAGTGAGTTATATTCACTCATTGGATAATGAGATAACAGCTAATGTACCGGCTATTATATTAGCGATTTTTTTAATTAGAGTTTATTCGCAATTATATCAAGATCTCACAAATAAAGAACACATCATACTAATTCTAATTTAATATTTATCTGGGCAAAGTGATAAGATTAAAATTTTTATAAACAAGTAAAAGGTTATATGTGATAATTACAAAATTGTAAGATGTGTTCTTGGTTGTATATGGTTAGTAAAATACAAATTAGAAGTCAGTTTGATTTAATGAATGAGCTAACATTATTGTTAGTAGAAGAGCTAAAAGCTTGTGAGTACTCGAAGGCTGAATATTATCAGTTGCCTAATATTAGTAGCGCTGATGAAAGCATTGTTCCAGAGTCTATTATCACTAATAGGATTTCGGGTGATTTAGCACATAAATCTATCCTTAATTCATTCACTGATATTTATAAAAAAGATGGTTTAAGTAGTCGTGTTTTAAAGCGCCACCCTGGTTTACTTGTAATTAAAAATGCAGATAAAGAATCGCTTAATAATCGAATAGCTCAGGTGAATAAGGCTAAGGCTGATTTTAAAGCTTGTATTGTCGCGATAGATAATAACGATGCTCGTTTTGAAGCAGTACACAATGCAATGCCTAATTTAATTACTTTAGCTGCCTACAGAAAAATACATTCTGAGAGTGATTCGCCTTTTTCAGTTCGTTTTACGTGGATGCATAAGCACGCAACAAAAACACTCACAAAAAAAATGGCTTTAGAGATGCTTGATAAATCGGCCGGTTACAGAAACCCCAGAATGATTGATCAACAAAAATGGCAATCATTAGTTGCACAAGAACAAATGCGTGTAGCTAGTTTAGGTGAAAAAGAAAAATTAAGGATTAGACGCCCTACCCGTGTAAGCCCTCAAGTAAATGTTAGATACACAGCTCAAAATCGTTACCACGTTAGTGCTGCATTACCCTTTATTTTGATAAACCCAGAACCAGATGTAAAGCTTGGTATTTTACCTGATTATCAAAAGCCAGATGCTCACCCACGTAAGCGAGAGTATGATTTTTTAGTCGATAGGTTATATTTAGAGCAAGTAGACAAATAATGATTATGTTAAAAAGGCCACTTTATGTGGCCTTTTTGGTTTGGTGTTTAATTGTTTAAAATAAACCTTTTTATTTTTCTACTATTTCTTCAATTTTATCTTCATCAATTAAAACTGCATTCTCAACGATACGTTTACCGCCTTGAATTTCTATGCGTTTATTGTGTTTGTTTAATGTAAGTATCTCGTCGCAAAACTGATCCGATGGATGCATTTCATATGTGTAGTCGATAATATTTCCGGTTTTATCGTCTTTTACATTTGTGATGCTGTATTCAGATATAGCCCCTTTTTCGATCAAATCTTTCATTGTCGTAGTCATATCACGACGTAATGCCTTTAATTTATTCTCAGTAATATCATCGGTAGAATAAATAGAGCCATATTTTTCCATAATAGAAAGTAATCTAAAATGATACGTTTTACCTGGCGCCGCATATCGCCAAAGATGATACAAACGTAACATCATCCAACGTGATAAGCCGCGTTTTAATTCTTGAGCACTATTAAAATAATATCCTTTGTATTCAAGGTTATCAATCATGTTATGAACAAAGGCATTTAAACATGCAACACATTTAACATTGCCACCTTGACCTTTTTTACCACTAAAGTGTAGCGACGATAAAAAATTCATATTTGACTCATAAAAAGAATCGTCAATGTCTGAATTCTTAGTGTCGGTAGCAGAATATTTAAATGAAAGTTTAGAACCTTGAAGTGCTTCTAATGATTCTTTGATTGCTGGATAAGGCATTGACTGCCCAACCGCTTTAAGTTCCTGTGCTAATTCGTTCATAGAAAAAACGACAGCATATTGAATACCGGACTTAAAATTAATTTTTACTATTTTACCTTTAGAGGCTAAACGAATAAGTGCGCGCTCAACTTTTTCTTCTCTATCTGATGGCCATACTAAATATTCAACGTCTTCACCATCTTTGCGCGTACTAACAACAGCAGGCGTTATTTTTATTTCGCCATCATATAAAATACCATCTACTTTTTCAGATATTTTACGCGTTATTATCGTCTTTTTAGGAGCTTCTTCTAGTGGCAATTTTTTATGGCCAGAACGTACAAAGCGACCCCACAAATCATAATGATTAAATGTGTTAGAGTAAGCACGTAATCCATGAGCTGCATTTTCGATTGAAATTCGCACATCTTTATTATCTGTAAACAGTGCTAAACTTTCGTTATCGATTGCACTTTCCACCCCGTGGATTTGGCCCCTTAGTGTATCGGGCAAGTTATCTACCGAGATGTTGACCTTTCGGCTCATTGTTCTTATTTCCATTTTTATTGCGACAGCTAATAACAACACATAAAACGACAAAAGTTAAATGTTTAAGTTAGTATAAAAGTGATCCGAGTTTAAATAAAATGTTCAGATCATTATTTTACTAAGGTTAATGTATTTATCATGATTTTAGATCACTATTTTACTAAGAGTACAGTTATAAATCTAATTTTTACTAACTCAGGTGTTATTTTGTCCATCACATTTAGTTTTTTTGTAAAATTAGCACGACAAATTAGCCTTAAATTTTTTATCCCTGTGGATAAAGACTTATTGAGTTAGCATAGATCTGATCTGTACTTACTACAGATCAGATCTATACCAATTAAAGCCACGTTTTAAAGCACTGCTTGGTGTATAACTTTATAATTTACTTAGTAAAAAATTGATCTGTCGAGCTGTTTTTGTTCATAACTAATTGAGTAACTTGTGCATAACTCAATGTTTTAAATATAGCTTAGTAAAAAGGTGATCCAAGGGTAGATAAAGATCTGATCTTAACCAAGTATAAAGCTGATCTGCTTTTTTTTGTATTATTTATAATAATCATAGAGTTATATATAGATTATACACCCTTAACCTTTATTACCTTATATATTTAACCACCTTTAAACTTCTTTATTTATACTAAGCAATATTAATGGTGTAAAAATATTTTTGAATGTCTTGTTATTAAAATGCATGTCGTCTTAAATAGTTGTTTACAGCTAATTGAATGGACATTATACTTGCAGCCTAACTTTGAGGAAGAAAGTATGTCTATCAATAATAACGCGCTAAGTACCTACCGGCTTTTAAAAGCAACTGCCGAAGTTGCTGAAAAATCACTAGAAGGACGTATTCAACATTACCGCGCTCATCTTAAATCAGAAGAAAAAGAATTAAGAACCTACACTCAAAAAGCAGCAGCTGATTTACTAGGTTGTAATAATCGTACCCTAAAAAGACGACATGATAACGGTGATTTTGACGATCTTAATATAAAACGCGGTGCTAATGGCCACTATGCTTACACTTTAGTAAACATTTTTGCTATGGCTGATATTATGGATATTAAGCCAGATCACCGTACTGATGACGACAAATTACAAGTTATAGTAATTAATTCGCTTAAAGGTGGCTGTGGTAAAACAACGAGCATGGTTAATATTGCAGCTGCTTTAGCAACTACAAATATCAAACGTTATCGTATTGGTATAATTGATTTAGATCCGCAAGGTTCATCATCAAGCTTCTTTCCTTCAAGTGAGCACGATCCAATTACTGTTGGCGACTTAATGCGTGATTGTATTGATTTAGACGAAGGTGAAACTTGGCCAGAGTTTGTTTCTAATTCATTTTTACCGACCCATATTCCTAATATTCGTGTTTTACCATCAGGTATGGACGATTTTTATTTTGAGCACGAAACTGCTACTTTACTCAAAGATACCTCTAATTATGAGCAAACTCGCCATTATCATAAGTTACTTGAAAAAGTAATAAACCCCGTTAAAGATGAGTTTGACATTATATTAATTGATACAGCCCCTACCCTTAACTTTATGTTTTATAACGCCTTAATGGCATCTACTGCTATGCTTATTCCTGTTCATCCAGAAGCTGTTGATTTTGATGCTAACAATAAATACTTAAAACGATTAGGTGAGATTTATCATACTGTTGCAGCCCTAGGCCATAATGGTTGGGACTTTATGCAATTTTTGGTGACCAACTATGTAAAAGGTAATCACTCTCAACGCGATATAGTAAAAGATGTTCGCAGTGCTTTTGGTCGCCAAGTAATGAGTTATCCAATTAACCATAGCTCTGCAATTACCGCTAGTTCATCGTCTTTTAATACTATTTTTGATCAAAAAGCGTCTGATAGTTTAGCAAGCCGAGAGTCACTAATGCGTGCTCAAGAAAATATCAAAGACGTAGTAGATGAACTTGAAATGTTAATTCGATCAAATTGGCAGTCTACTCAATCATCACTCAATACCCCTAAGTAAGGATGTTAAATAAAAATGGCTAGAAAACGTAAAAACGACACCCGCTTAGATCCATTTGCAACAGCTGTAGGTAACAGCAGTCTTGATGCACTTTTAGAGCAAGCCAGCGCTGGCGATGTAATTAGAATGCCTGCTCCAAGTGATCCTACGCGCGAAATTACCCTAGTTTGTAAAGTGATCCCACACAGCGATATTGAAGCAAGTACCCAGGTTTATGGTAAAAACCGCCGTGTTCAAGCGCTGCTTAACGAAAAGTCGGTATCGGATATATTACCTGCTATTAGCGAAGATGGTCGTAACCAACACCCAGCACTTTTATGGGAGCAAAATGATACTAGCTTAGTACTAGCAGGCTCACGTAGACGAAAAGCTTGTATTTTAGGTAACGCCGATTACTTAGTGCTTAGCTCTACTGATTTTACAGATCAAGATGCTAAAATTTTAGCTGTATCGTCTGATCAATACATCGCGCCTAGCTTATGGGAACTCGGCCAAGCTTATCAGCAAACTAAAAATGAATTAATTGAGCAAGGTAAAAAAGGCTCGTACCGTGAAATAGCGACCATTGAAGGTGTTTCACATACTGCGATTGCTGATGCGGTAAAAGCATATGAGCAAATTCCTGCTGATGTTATTTCACTTTATCCTACAGCTAATCATGTTGGTCGTGAAGTAGCTAAAAAGCTGGTAATTGCAAAGGAGCGAGACGAAGCTGCGTTTAACCAGCTTGTTAATGCACTTGCTAACGATGAAGAGCTTAATGCTATTACAAGCGACGACAAGCGTGCTATGGCTATAACTAAGCGCCTAACTGCAGAGCCTGAAGTTGCTGCAAAACGTGAAGCAGTCCTTGAAAACAAATTTATATCAGTACAGCGTAATATTAAAAGCGGTGATGTTTCTATTAAAATAGATAATAAAGTTATGACTGATAAGCGTTTAGAACAGCTTACAAAGCTTTTAGGTGCTTTTAATTAGCTAGTATAATAATGATCTGCCGGTGCTGTTTAGTTAGTTAAATAGTGATCTGGCAGATACTTAAGTTGGTAAAAATCTGATCTTGTTGCCAACCAACAGCCTCAAAAATCCTTACGTACCCACCGAAGATCAATTTTTTACTAACTTAATTGTTACTTTTATTGCTTCAAACACGTTTAACCCACTGCGTTAGTAAAATTATGATCTGTAATGCCCCTTGTTTTGTTGTTAACTTGTATACAAGTTGTGAGCTTGCTGTGTTTTAAATTTCAGTTAGTAAAAATTTTTGCTCATATTTAGCTATAAACCGATTTTTTACTAACCTATCAGCTCCAACCAGTTTGTATTGCGTTAATATTGCTTTAGCTCAACGCACATAAGGCATATACTGGCAGAATTATTTTTAAAATTTAATGCTTAGAGTGACATGTCTGCTAACTTATCAAAAAATGATTTAATGGCTATTTTTGAAGAAATAAAAAATGAGCAGGCAACTCAGTTTCCCCTGTCTGAACGCTTTATAAAAAAGCTTTTTCGCGAAAGTGTTCTTGATAAAGGCAAAGAGTATTATAAAAATGGTCAAATTAGCTGGCTTGAGCACACACCAAACTTTTCTGTTGTGGACTCTACGGTTCAAGGCGATAACGGTTCATCGTTTAATCAACGTATTGAGATCAGTAAAGTACCAACTGGTTATTCTGTTGACACTCATTGTACATGTAACGCAAAAACCAAATGTCGCCATTTGGCTGCCATTTTATTTAAACTTAAAATAGAACACTCTGGTGAATACGGAGAAGACTACTTTATAAATGATTGGTTTAGCGAGTTAAGTGCACTTAAAAGCAACGATAAAAAAACGCCATCGCAAGTACTTTTATTTGTTTTAGATATTGAAAATAACAAAGTATTTTTAACACCAAAAATAGCTAACGTTGAAAACAAAAAAAATTACACCCTAGGAAGAAACCTTACCGAGCAACAGCTCAATAGCTTTGTTACTCCAAACGATTTACTCGAAAGCGATTTTAGATTATTTAGTTGGATCCGCTCGCAAAATGCAGTCGGAAACATTGAGCTTAAAGGCCAATGGGGCTTTAGTGCTTTGCAGCAGTTAATCGCAACAGAACGTTTGTTTTTTCAACGTTCTCGTGTGCCTATAAAGGCTCAAACTGGTCAAGCATTGAGTTTTAATTGGGAACAAAATAAAGACCTTTCGCAATTAGTTATCAAGCTTGAGCAAAGCCAAAATTGGGCATTGTTAAAAACTACGCCTCCTACATATATAGACTTAGACCATTTAAAAGCTGGGCGCATTCGTACTCCATTAAGTGGTGACGAAATTGCTCATCTACAAACCATGCCTGCCCTGCACGATGCTAATTTTGATCGTATTTATAAACAACTAGCGGATAATTTTGGTGTGGGTGTTATTCCGCATCCAACTAATTTACAGCCTAGTTTGCCTAAGCCTTCTAGTAATGCGGTATTAAAAATAACAATGGGTGAGCGCGGTTTATCGCTTTCATTATTATTTAAGTATAAAAATAAAAACTATTTAGCAGGCTCTGCCCCTGCTAATACAATAAATAGTGCTTTTGAAAATACAGTAACCAATGAGCTTACTAATCTCGGTTTCGAATTTTGTAAAGGGGGTTTACAAAGTGAATTTGTATTTATAAAACAATCTCCTATTCATTTGCACTGGCTTATATTTGAAGTGTTTCCTAGTTTTAAAGAGCGAGGCTGGCAAGTAAGTGTAAGCAAAGTTAGTAGTCCTAATCCTCAATCGGAAGTTAGCTTGCATGTTCATCGCGCTGCAGGGCATCAAATGCACTGTAAAGTTTTGCTTGGTGAAGCAAAAGCGACCCCTCTTTTTACTAATACTGATCCGCTATATCAGTCATTAAATCGACAAAGTGAATTATTTTATTACTACCCAGTAGGCCGACAATTTGGGGTTATTAATAAATCAGCAATTAACTTAATTAACGAATTTAAAGAACGTTTTGAATTTGTAAAAACGCGAGATGAATTTAATATACCGCTATCGTACTTACCTGAACTGGTAAAGCAAACAGCTATAAATGTAGAGCTACACGACGATTCTTTAGAGCGATATTTATTAGAGCTAAATAGCACAGACTACGCTATGCCTGTTGTTGCTTTACATGGGTTAAACGACTCCGTTACTCTTAGGGAGTATCAACAACAAGGCGTTGATTGGCTTAGCTTTTTAAAGCGCCATCAGTTAGGTGGGATTTTAGCCGACGATATGGGGCTTGGAAAAACACTTCAGGTAATCGCTTTTTTAGCGAGCACTTTTAACCGCCCTCAAGCTGGGCCTACACTTATAGTATGCCCTACGAGCTTAGTTAGTAATTGGCAAAACGAGATCACTAAATTTGCTAAAAGTTTAAAAGTAACGACTATTTTTGGTGCTCAGCGAAATGAGCCATTACAGCACCTAGCTCAGGCGCAGTGTATACTTACAACCTATCCGCTTTTAAAGCGCGACATAGCGTACTATTCACCGCTTTATTTTGAAAATATTATACTCGATGAAGCTCAATATATTAAAAATGATACAGCGCAGGTTTCGCGTTTAGTCAAACGCTTAAATGCCGAGTTTAAATTATGTTTAAGCGGTACCCCTATTGAAAATAACTTACTTGAACTTAAGTCATTACTCGACTTTGCTATGCCGTCACTACTTGGCTCGCAGGCTCATTTTAAACAACATTTTCAAACGCCTATCGAGCGCGAAGCTGATATGGATCGTGCAGAGCAGCTAAAAGCCTTAATTATGCCTTTTATAATGCGCCGTACTAAAGCGCAAGTTGCTCAAGAGCTACCAGAAAAAACAGAGTTAACAAAAGAGTTTGAGTTTGAGCCTAAGCAAAAAGAAATGTATCAAGGCATTACACGCTCATTGGAAGAAAAGCTTATAGACTTATTTGCAGAGCAAGGCGTGCAAAAAAGTAAGTTGGCTTTTTTAGAAGCGCTATTAAAGTTAAGACAAATTTGTTGCCACCCAAAATTAATAGACCCAGAAACCCAAGCAGGATCAGCAAAGCTTGAGTGGCTCGCAACACATTTACCGCTTATGTTAAGCCTTGGTCGTAAAATAATTATTTTTAGCCAGTTTACATCGGCACTTGATTTAATAGCTAAACGCCTTGAAGAAATACACATTAATTTTAGTATGCTAACAGGGCAAACTCGTCATCGCGATAAAGTAATAGATGAGTTTACAAGTGGTAAAACATCGGTGTTTTTAATTAGTTTAAAAGCCGGTGGCACTGGCTTAAATTTAACGCAAGCCGATACTGTTATTCATTTTGATCCGTGGTGGAACCCAGCTGTAGAAAAGCAAGCCACCGACAGGGCATATCGTATAGGCCAAACTAATCCCGTATTTGTATATAAACTAATAATGAGCAATTCAATCGAGCAAAAAGTATTTAAAATGCAGCAAGATAAGCAAGCGCTTGTAGATGCTTTATTTACCGAAAAATCTATGAGTTTTACACAGTTTGATGAGCAACAAATGTTATCACTCATTAAAAATTAAATTTTAATGAACTAAATTAAAAAATAAGCGTCTATTAATATGCTTGTTGATTAATTGCAGTTAATACAAGTTTTCATGTTGATTCCCCCCTATTTAGCTACTAATTTTAGTAGCCACTGAGCCAGCACTTTTTAGCTGGCTTTTTTATGCCTGTAATTTTCCTTAATTATTATATTTAAAATATTTATCATTATTTTTGAACTTAATTTAAAGTTGGGCGTCTACTATTATGCTTGTTGATTAATTGCAGTTAATACAAGTTTTCATGTTGATTCCCCCTATTTAGTTACTAATTTTAGTAACCACTGAGCCAGCGCCTTTTAGCTGGCTTTTTTATGCCTGTAATTTTTCTTAATTATTATATTTAAAATATTTATTTATAGTTTTGAACTTAATTTAAAGTTGGGCGTCTACTATTACGCTTGTTGATTAATTGCAGTTAACACAAGCTTCATGTTGATTTCCCCCGTTTAGTTACTAAGTTTAGTAATGATTGAGCCAGCCTAGTTTAGCTGGCTTTTTTTATACCTAAAATTTGCCTTAATTTTTATATTTAAATTTTTTACCTGCTATTTTGAACTTAATTTAAAGTCGGGCGTCTACTATTATGCTTGTTGATTAATTGCAATTAACACAAGCTTCATGTTGATTTCCCCGTTTAGTTACTAAGTTTAGTAATGATTGAGCCAGCCTAGTTTAGCTGGCTTTTTTTATGTCTAAAATTTTCCTTAATTTTTATATTTAAATTTTTTATCTGCTATTTTGAACTTAATTTAAAGTTGGGCGTCTACTATTATGCTTGTTGGTTAATTGCAGTTAACTCAAGCATCATGTTGATTACCCTTATTGGTTACTAAATTTTGTAATGATTGAGCCAGCCCATTTTGAGCTGGCTTTTTTTATGTCTAAAGTAAATGTTTTGAATAGTTTTTTGGTTTACACGGTCTACTGTTATACCTGCTGATAAACAGCAGTAGATTATTTTTCCCTTTGATTACTTAATTATGTAATGTTGAGCCAGCTTACCTCTAGCTGGCTTTTTTTATCTAAGTTAAAGCTTTAGTTACTTCCCCTACCCCGCATCAATGTTATTGGTTATGATGGCATGTCTCTAAATTTTATAAGTTTATTTTATGTTTACCCAATTACTCACTCATATTGACTGGTTAAGTCTGGGCGCTGGCGTTACCGCAAGCGCATTGCTTTATAGTCTTGTAGCTGCGCAGCTTCGTAAAAAATTAAATCAACAGATTAGCGAGCAGCAACAGCAACTTTCATTACTACAAAATCAGTTTGATAATAAACAGCAGCAATACAATACCTTACTAGAAGATCATGAACTGCTAGAGCATACCCATCAAGAGCAACGCGATGAAGCGCAGCATTTTAAAACTCGCTTTAGCGAGCAAGAAAAACAAAGTGTTCAATATAACCATTTTTGGCGTAAAGCCGAAGGCGAACTTAGTGCCTTGCGAGAGCAATATAACCAGCGCGATATTGAGCTTAATAATATGCGAACTACGCTTGAGCAAAAGCAGCAAAACTTTACCGAGCAGCTTGCACAAATAGAGCAAAGCAAAAATGTGCTTAAAAAAGAGTTTGAAAACTTAGCTAATAAAATTTTAGAAGAAAAATCGCAAAGCTTTAAAACCCTAAACCAAGAAAGCATTGAGCAACTATTAAAGCCAGTCCAAGGGGAGCTAAAAGGCTTTAGAGATAAAATGGAATCGATTCACGTTGAAGATTTAAAACAACGTGCTGCCCTTAAAACTGAGCTACTGCACTTGCAAGCTAAAAGCCAAGCTATTACCGAGCAAGCCGATAAGCTTAGTAATGCCTTACAAGGGCAAAAAAAGACCCAAGGTAATTGGGGCGAACTAATGCTCGAAAACGTACTCGACAGCGCAGGCCTTCGCGCGGGTACCGACTACAAACGCGAAGTATCGTTTAATACCGAAGACGGTCGACTGCGCCCCGACGTAGTGGTGTATTTACCTCAGGGCCGCCACTTAGTAATTGACGCTAAAACATCGCTAAATGCTTATACCCGCTACGTTAATGCCGAAAACGAGCTAGAGGCTAGCCAAGCAATTAAAGAGCATGTAAATGCAGTTACCGCGCGTATTAACGAGCTTGCCAGTAAATCGTACGATCGTCTCCCTGGTATAAATTCGCCTGAAGTAGTTATTATGTTTGTGCCTATAGAATCTGCATTTGTTGAGGCGCTTAAATATCAAAGCGATATTTACCAACAAGCTATCGAAAAAAACATTTTAGTTGCTACACCAACGACTCTGCTTACAAGCCTTAATATTGTTAAACAGCTGTGGCGCTTTGAAGAGCAAACCAAATACTCTAAAGAGCTGGCTAATCGTGCAGAGCGCTTTTACAACAAGCTCAATGGCTTTTTAACGAGTATGGAAGGTGTTGGCAAACAACTAGACCGCGCAAAAGAAAGTTACGATAAAGCCTTTTCACAGCTTTACCGTGGTAAAGGTAACTTAATTAAACAAGCTTCAGAATTTAAAGAGCTAGGTGTATCGGTTCAAAAAGAGCTACCAAACGAAAGCGTAGAAAAAGCCCAATTAGAGCTGGATTAAGTTCGATTTATCTCTACTGTTTTATACATTAAAAGGAAGGTTAATGGTTTTTCCCTTACTCAGTTCACAAAGGTTAGCGTTAACCCCTATAAATTATGAGGATAGAGACGCTATTTTTGCTCTTTTTTCAGACCAACAAGTTACTAAATACTATGATCTGGCGCCCTTAACCCAAATCTCCCAAGCTGATAAGTTAATTGATTTATTCAATTATAGATATAAAAATGGTGAAGGGATCCGCTGGGCTATCCGTTTAAAAAATACTGATGAGTTAATAGGTACTTGTGGTTTTAATAGTTGGTCAGTACCAATGAAGCACGCATTTATTGGTTACGACCTTAGTAGCCAGTATTGGGGTAAAGGCTATGCTTTTGAGGCCATTAGTATAATTATAAAAGCTGCCTTTCATGGATTGCTAAGTTGCGGGGCTTTAAATCGAATTCAAGCCGACACTGTATCAGGAAACAACGCATCAGAAGCACTTTTACTAAAGCTTGGCTTTTGTGAGGAAGGCACAAGGCGACAAAGTGGTTTTTGGAAAGGGCAATTTCACGACCTAAAATGCTTTGGACTTTTAAGCGCAGAGCACAATTTATGAAAACTGATGACGTAGTTTATAACTTATTCAACGAAATCAGCGTTCAATTTCCTGAAGTTAAAGCGTTAATGAGCATCTATGATGAAGATGAAACCACGTTTAAAATGGAGGCATTTGCTAAAGCCACAACACACGCTTTTGCTCTTGGCTATGTGGAGCAAGCCCAGCGTTATTTAAGTTTTATGGCTGAAAAGCTAATAAACGCTGATGCAAAAGTAATTGAATACATAGACGTATATTACGTAGAGACATTATTTTGGTGCGCAAGTTCTCATACTATTGCGGTTGGTTGGCCTCTAGTGCCTGGCAACTTACAAAAGCTTTATATCAATTTTCATGGTACAGCGCCGCAAAACTAATACAACTAAAGCTCACATGAACTAGCTTACGCCTTTAATACTCCACCTCATTCAATAACTCATTTATTTTTTCATCGCCAATACACTCTCCATTAGACCAGCTTGCATTAAGCAGTGTAATTAAATTACCAATACGCTCTGACTTACGCTGTAGCTGCTTTATTAGTGCATTAGCTTCATGTTGTTTTTCACCAAGGCGCTCAATAATGGCGTTGTGATCTAGCTCTTCATTAGGCTTACGCAGGGAGGGGATTTCTTCAAGCGAAAACCCTAAACTTTGTGCAAACTTAATCATTTTAAGCTGCTCTACACTAGCCTTATCGTATTGCCTATACCCGTTGTTATTTCGCGTACCGTGTGGCAGCAGCCCTATACTTTCGTAATACCGTATGGTGCTTGCTGCAATACCCGAGTGCTTAGCCAGTTCACCTATTTTCATTATTGCCTCTACTATAAAAAAGCGGGTTGACCTTAAAGCTGACTTTAAGGTTATAGTGCCTGTAATGTCAATTTATGGTTTATATGTATGTCTGAGTTTGAACAATCTGCTGTATTTACGCCCTTTACCCTACCAAGCGGTTTAACGCTTAAAAACCGAGTAGTAAAAGCAGCTATGGAAGAGAACCTTGCAGAGGCTAACCAAACGCCATCGCAAGTGCTTAAAAATGTATACAGTGAATGGGCAAAAGGCGGCTGCGGGTTAATTATTACCGGTAATGTTATGGTCGATCACCTTGCTATGACAGGTCCAGGCGGCTTAGCACTTGAGCAACAAACAGATATAACAGCATTTGCAGAACTTGCACGCTTGGCGCAGCAGAACGATTGTAAAATTGTTATGCAAATTAATCACCCTGGTCGCCAAGTGTTTAAAAATATGAGCGGAAAAGCCTTTAGTGCCTCAGACATTGCGCTTGATGTGGGTAAACATTCACATTTATTTGCTCAGCCAAAGGCAATGACACAAAGTGATATTAACGATGTAGTTACGCGTTTTACACAAACAGCCTTACAGGCTGAAAAAGCTGGCTTTAATGGCGTACAAATACATGCTGCACATGGCTATTTATTAGCACAGTTTTTATCTCCTCTTACTAATAAACGAGATGATAAATGGGGCGGTAGCCTTGAAAACCGCGCCCGCTTATTACTTGAAATTACCAAAAGCGTTAAAGCACATTGTAGCGAGAGTTTTTCGGTATCCATAAAACTTAACTCAGCTGATTTTCAGCGCGGTGGCTTTGAACCAAGTGACGCGCAAGCGGTTGTTAATATGCTAAGCGCATTAAAGGTTGATTTTGTAGAGCTTTCGGGCGGAAGTTACGAAGCACCGGCTATGCAAGGACAAACAGGCGATGAGCGTACACTTGCACGTGAGGCTTACTTTTTAGAGTTTGCCAAAGCAATTAGCGAGCAATCAACCATACCCATTATGACCACCGGTGGCATTAGCCGATTAGATGTAGCGAATAAAGTAATTAGCTCAGGCGTAGCGCTCGTTGGTATGGCCACGGCACTGGCTTATCAGCCTAATTTAGTTAATTGCTGGCAAACACAGCCAACGCAAAACCTGCTTATGCCGCGTGTTACCTTTAAAGACAAAACTATTGCCGGGCTTGCCACTATGGCGCTGGTAAAAAGGCAAATTCGCCGAGTTGGCCAAGGCAAACATGTTAAAGCAAATGCCTCCGCTATTTTTACTTTGATAAGCGATCAAATACGCACAGCTAAGCTTACAAAGCGCTACCGTAAGCGCTTTACTAAAGAGCTTAATTAAGCTTTTAGTTTTGCTTGTTTATTTTTTACCGTTTGTTTAGCTATGTATACATTGTAATAAATGTAACCACTTACATATTGTGTTTGTTGGAATTAAAAGGTGCACCAAGGTGGAAGTATACTTTTTTATCAAGCCATTAAAGTGCACCATTTTGTACATGTTTAATTACTGTACTAACAAGCGAAACAATCATTCAGTAATGTTAAATAAAATGCTTGTTCAGTGCCTGTTAATTTAACCCATCCTGTTGATAATGTTGAGCTTTATTGTAACTGCTTTTATTGTTTTTGCTTGAGTTTTATACTAGCGTATAGAGTAGATATTTAACGTTACTCAAGGAGAAAGGTTACATGGTATCTCGCAGAAGCTTTATAAAAGCAGGAGCGGCTTTAAGTTTGGGTTCTATTTTTAGTGCATCAGCATTGGCTGAGCAGCTAAAAGTAAAAATGTCTCAAGGGCAGCTTATGCCAACTAAGGGCCCAATTGATAAAAACGCAGCCCTTCCAACTAACGATGTTACGAACGCTAAACATTATCGCCCTGAAGCACGAATGGGGCTAGGTGGTTTAGCGGCTGGTAACGGCTTTAATACTATATCTAGCGATACAGAAATCTTAACAATGCTAAATGCTGCGTGGGATGCAGGCATACGGCATTACGATACTTCTCCGTTTTATGGTTTAAGCCTAAGTGAAAGGCGCTTTGGGGACTTATTACGTAATAAAAAACGCGAAGACTTTGTTTTATCCTCCAAGGTGGGGCGCTTGCTTACTCCCTCTGCTGAGCCTTTAGAAAATAGCTGGCACTGGGCCGACCATTCACCGTTTCATTATAAGTATGATTATTCAGCCTCGGGTACGCGCCGTTCAATAGAAGATACGCTACAAAGAATTGGCGTGGCGTCGCTTGATATTGTTTATATTCACGATTTATCGCCTCAAAATAGCGATATGGGTGATGATTGGCTTAAATATTTTGATCAAGCTGCTAAAGGTGCCATACCTGAGCTCACTAAAATGCGCGACGAAGGTATAATTAAAGGTTGGGGTTTTGGGGTTAATACGCCCCACGCTGTTTATAAAGCGCTTGATATGTCAGATCCCGATATTTGTTTATTAGCGCTGCAATATTCTATTTTAGATCACAAAGAAGCCCTTAATAAAACATTCCCAATGCTTGATAAACGCGGGATCTCTGCGGTTATTGGGGCGCCGCTTAATGGCGGTTTTTTAACAGGGCGTAATCGCTTTAATTACTCACCTAAAATACCAGCGCCTATGCAGCAAAAGTATAATGCAATAAGTGAAGTTGCTACTAAGCATGGCATCGACATTAAAACAGCTGCGCTACAATTTGCAGAAGCACCGTCTACTGTGGCCTCAATTGTTCCTGGGGCACGAACGGCTGAGCAAATTAACGCAAATGTAGCATCAATGAAGGTCGCTATTCCGGATACGTTTTGGAGTGAGTTAAAAGCTAAAAACTTGATTGAACAAAACGCGCCAGTGTAAGTTGCTATTTAGGTGTGCTACTTAAATGCGCCAGTGTAAGCACACCTATTTATAATTAATATTTAATTAAGCCACACTTGAGAGCGTTGATTGATGGGCGTTAGCATATGCCCAGTTAACGCACTCTTGCGCTAAAATAGCGATGGTATCTAGGCAGGTGTCTGGCGAGTGTTTAGTTTGTTCATTTAACACAAGTGGTATTTCGGTGCAGCCAAACAGCACGCAATCTGCACCTTGGGCAAGCATTGACTCGTAAGCCTTGCTTAATAAATTGCGCCCTGTATTTAAATCCCCTGCTTTTACAGCGGTTATACCATCCATAATAGCCATTTGCTGTTGTGTGCCTGGCTCAATAAAATCAATATTGTGCTGCTTAAACGCATTTTGGTAAATGCCCATATTAAGCGTAGCGGTAGTGGCTAAAATACCAACCTTTTGTTTGCCCGTGGCATTTACTTGTTTTATAACGCTTTTTACAATGCTAATGGTGTGTACATCGGCATTTTTAGTGAGCGCGTCGTACCAGTAATGCGCGGTATTACACGGAATAACAATACAACTTACACCTAAACTTGTTAGCTCTTTAAAGCCTTTTTTAAGCTCAAAAAATGGGTTTTCATCTTCAAGACCCATTAAAAATTTTGTTCTGTCAGGAATTTGTGGGATATTCCTTATAAACATAGGTATATGCTCTTGATCATTTTTAGCGGGCGATAGCGCAATTACCTGATTCATAAATGAGGCGGTAGCCAAAGGCCCCATTCCACCTAATACGCCAAGAGTTCTGAGCATGATTGCATTCCGGTTATTGAGTTTATAGGCTTAATTTATAGTGTTTTATTTAGTTTGAACAATGCTATTATTTTACCACTCATGCACAAATTGCATAACTAAGTGGTCGCTATGAATATTGAAAGTAAATGGTTAGAAGATTTTTTAACGCTCTCGCACACAAAAAGCTTTTCGCAAGCGGCAAAGCTTAGGCATATTACGCAACCTGCATTTAGTCGGCGTATAAAAGCCCTTGAAGACGCCCTTGGCGCAGCCCTAATCGACCGAGAAAACTTGCCTATTACTCTTACCCCAAGCGGTAAAATATTTCATATAACGGCGCGTAATTTAGTTAACCAAATGAATACCTCGGTTAGCATGCTTGAGGAGTTGTCGGTGCAGCAAAATTATTCTGTAAAGGTTGCGGCCGCACATTCTTTAGCGAGTTTTTTAACCTTACAACTCGCTAACTTTCAAACACAAGATGAGCGCGACATTGTACTTAATTTAGAGGCTATAGACGTAGATAAAGCCACCGAAGCGCTAGAGCAAGGTGAATGCGACTTACTTATTGCCTTTGATAACGAACGCCTTAAACTGCCGCCGTTTAGTCATCAAAAAATAGGTAATGCTAAGTTATTACCTGTTAGCGCCTGTGACGAGCAAGGCAAAGCCTTATATAACCTAGAAAGCGCAGCGCCTATACCGCATTTAGCCTACAGCCTCGACTCCTATATGGGCCGGCAGTTAGAGCCTATCATATCGGGCGCTAAGCTTAAAAAGGTGTTTGTTTCATCCATGACTGAGCTTTTAAAAGTGCACGCTGTTGCAGGGAATGGTATTGCCTGGCTGCCCGACTACGTTATATCAAACGAGCTTAAAAATAATACCCTAGTAGTTGTAGGGAGTGAGCACCACTGCTTGCCAATAACTTACTATGCGTATAGATATCATGCGGCTTTGCACCCCGGTGGCGAAAGTGTGTGGAATAAATTAACTGAGCTCAATATAATCTAACTGTAAACCCCCGTTACAGTTAAATAGGTGTTACTAATTTAAAACGATAACAGCTATGTACAATGGGATTTTAAGTATTTACCTATATTATTATGGAATTTTATTCCCATAATAATTGGGTGTTTTGTCTCTTTTTTAATAGTCTTGATAAAGCCAAAATAGCGTCATCAACACAGAGTATTAACTAGCTAACGAGGCAACTCCCATGAAAGCAATCGGATATCAAAAAAGTTTACCTATAGAAAACGAATTATCATTACAAGACATTGAACTTGAAACGCCAGCAGCACACGGCCACGATATTTTAGTAGAAGTTAAAGCGGTATCGGTTAATCCGGTTGATTTTAAAATTCGCCAAGCAATGCCAGCAGCAGATGGCGAATATAAAGTAATTGGTTGGGATGCAACTGGGGTAGTTAAATCAGTTGGCGAAAACGTTTCGTTATTTAAGCCAGGCGACAAAGTATGGTACGCGGGCGACATTACGCGCTCAGGCAGTAACGCGCAATTTCAATTAGTTGACGAGCGTATTGTTGGCCATATGCCAAGTTCGCTTTCGTATGGCGAAGCCGCAGCATTGCCGCTTACCAGCATTACTGCGTGGGAATTATTGTTTGACCGTTTAAACGTAGCTAAAAATGATGATTCTAAAAGCATTTTAGTTATTGGAGCCGCCGGTGGTGTGGGTTCAATTATGGTGCAGCTATTAAAGCAGCGTACTAAATTAAATATTATTGCCAGTGCTTCTCGTGCTGAAACAATTTCGTGGTTAGAAGATTTAGGTGCCGATACTATTGTTAATCACCGTAACCCGTTAAGTGAAGAGTTTGCAGCTAAAAACTTAAGCGAAGTGGATTACGTAGTAAGCTTAAACAATACAGAGCAGCACTTACCTGAAATTGAAAAAGTAGTGAAGCCACAAGGTCAATTTGCACTAATTGATGACCCTGAAACGCTTAACATTGTGCCATTTAAAAATAAAAGCGTGTCGGTACATTGGGAGCTTATGTTTACTCGCTCGTTATTTAAAACCGACGACATGCAAGAGCAACACGTTATTTTAAACAACGTAGCCACTATGATTGACCTAGGGCAGATTAAAACCACGGTAGGTGAGCACTTAGGTAAAATTAACGCTGCCAATTTACGCAAAGCGCATCAGCACCTTGAAACCCAAACAGCTAAAGGCAAAGTGGTTTTAGAAGGTTTTTAAGCTATCTCGTGTATAACGTTTTTTTGAGTATACCCAAGCCCCTTACGGGGCTTTTTTGTACCTGTTATTTATAAAGCTGTTTGTAATTAGGAATATGTTTTACCCAAAATGCAGAGCTGCCAATATACTCTTGTACAGTTTTTATAAATTCGCTCACCAGTGGCGTTTGTTTACGGTGAGGATACAGCGCATAAATACCGGTGCCCGATGCGCTGAGCTTATAATTAGTTAATAGCGGCACTAGCCCCATTTCGTCTATGGGTTTTTCTAGGTTAAATAAATCAAGCATCACATACCCTAAACCCGCTTTTGTGGCATCAAGCATGGCGCGTACATCGCTTACTTTATAATTGCCCTTCATTTTGTGGGTTTTGTATTCATCACCATGAGGCTGAGTGCTTAATTTAATTTGATCTAGGCTTACATCGCCATTGCCATAAACTATTGCAGGTAAAGCTAAAAGTTCCTCAGGTGTGTTTGGCATACCATGGCGTGCAATAAAGTCATTAGAGGCAACCAGTGCAAAGTGCATATCAGATATTTTTTTAGCCATTAAGTTTGAGTCGTCAAGTTTGCCAATTCTAAAAGCTAAATCGTAATGATCGCTAATAATATCGTTGCGCTTATCATCCAGCATTAGGGTAATTTTTACCTCTGGGTACTTTTGCATGAATATATTAATAACAGGCTGAATATACTGTTGCCCAAAAAACATGCCCGAGGTAATGCGTAAAATGCCTTTAGGTTTGGCTTGGTACGAGTCGGCAATGCTATGAATATCACTAAGGGTATCTATAAGAATATGCGCTTGTTGGAGTATTTCATCCCCTGCTGAGGTAAGCGAAAACGAGCGCGTAGAACGATTAAGTAATTGCACACCTAAGCTGCTTTCAAGCTTTTTAATTTGCTTAGAAAGTGATGAATTATCCATATCGTTTAATGCGGCGGCTTTAGCAAATGAGCCTTGTTGCACTACATCTACAAATAACGCTAATTGATTGGTTATCGACATGTCATTCTCCTAAATCCCAATAAGGCACATCGCCATAATAGCCACTTGTAAAATCAACAAATGCACGCACTTTACTAGGTAAAAACTGCCTGTTTGCGTACACCATGTAGAGCCCCATAGGCTCGGGCTCATAGTTTTGCAAAATACGCACAACTTTACCCAGTGCTAGTGCCTCACCAGCTATAAAGGTAGGCTGCATAGCAATGCCGCCGCCTGCAATGGCTGTATTTAGCAATAAATCGCCGTTGTTAGCTACTAAATTACTTTCAAGTTTAAACTCGCTTTTAAGCTCATTAACCCCTGTAAGCCTTTTAGCCGGCTCAGCGTTGGCGTAGCGTAAATAGTTATGCTGCTGAAGTTCTTGCAGTGTTGTGGGTGTACCGTGCTGCTTTAAATACGCAGGCGATGCAAATACAGCTAAGCGTATAGGCGCTATTTTTTTAGCAATAAGGGATGAGTTTTTTAACACCCCAATACGCAACGCTATATCAATGCCTTGTTCTACAATATCTACAAATTGGTCAGTGAGTTTTAAATCTAACTTTAAATTTGGATACTGCTTTTGAAACTCAACCAGCAGTGGTGCTAAATGCTTAACCCCAAACGACATAGGCGCACTAATACTCAGCACACCCGATACGTTTTCGCTTAAGTTATTAAGCGAGTTTTCTATATCGTCTATATCGCCAAGTACTTGTAGGCAGCGAGTAAAATAGTGATCCCCTGCTTCTGTGGTGCTTACTTTTCGTGTGGTGCGGTGCAATAAACGGGTAGACAGCCCCTCTTCAAGTGCTGATACATATTTACTCACCAATTGCGGCGATATATCGAGTTTATCGGCGGCTTTAGAAAATGAACCCTCTTGCACTACGCTCACAAAAGTTTTCATGGTGGTTAGCTTGTCCATAATTAACAATACGTTGTTTGTAATTTATAAATAAATAGCACATTTATCACCAAATTAAAAAGCAATAAAATGGCTATATCAAAATAGACTAACTAGGAAATAGCATGGCTCAGCCCGCTTTATTTATTTCACATGGCTCGCCAATAATGGCAATTAAGCAGTCGGCTACCTCTGATTTTTTAACATCGCTTGGTAAAACGCTTAAAACACCGAGCGCTATTGTTATTTTTTCGGCGCACTTTGATATGGCCCACGATGAAGCGGCTCATAATATTGTAATAACCGCAGGGAATGCGCCCGAAAGCATTCACGATTTTTACAATTTTCCTGCGCATATGTATAACATTAAATACCCAGCTTCAGGTCACCCTGAGCTTGCGGGTAATATTGCAACGCTATTTAAAAATAAAGGCATCACAGCAATACTCGATGAACGTCAAGGCTGGGATCATGGCGTATGGATACCTCTGCGCTTAATGTACCCACAGGCTAATATTCCTATAGTGCAGGTGTCTATAAATACTCGCTTAGGCGCAAAAGCTATGTACGAATTCGGGCAGTTACTCGCCCCACTTCGTGAGCAAAATATATTAATTATTGGCTCCGGCGGAATTAGCCACAACCTACCCGAAATATTTAAAAAGCCATCTACACCTAATCGCGTTCAAATGGTTAATGAGTTTACTCAATGGGTTGAACAAACGCTTTTAGCGCAAGACACAGCAGCACTGTTAGATTATTTAAACCAAGCACCCCATGTGTTATTTAACCACCCTACCCAAGAGCACTTTTTACCATTATTTGCCGCAATGGGTGCAGGCGGCACGCAGGTTAAAAAGCTCTTTAGTGATACCGAAATGAATATTTTAGCGCTCGATGCGTATAAGTTTTATTAATTTTAATCAGTACAGTGCAAGCACTTAGTAGTTTATTTAATCAAAGTGTAATGGGGGTTTACAAAGCGCATGTTGGGTTAAGAGCTGCAAAGCCCAACATAAATTTATAAAATAGGCTTTAATGCAGTTTTTTAATGTAATTTGATGTGGCGTTATTTTTATGTGCGTCACCATAAAGAATTGGTGACGGATAGTATTCTGCGTCTAACTGTATGTTTGAGGCTACATCATCACCATAATAATCAGCAATAAAAGCAAGGCACATATCCATACCTGCGGAAACACCAGCACAAGACCAAATATTACCATCTTTAACAAAGCGCTCTTCAATAACAGTCACAGTGCTATCTTTTTTAAGATGATCTAAAAAAGCCCAGTGGGTGGTTACTTTTTTATGCTTAAATAGCCCCGCTTTTTGCATTAAATACATACCAGTGCAAATAGATAAAACACTGTGGCAGTTTTCAGCTGTTTTTTTAAGATAATTAATAACTTCAGGGTCTTCCATTGCTATACGCGCACCATTGCCGCCGGGTACAATCAACACATCAGGCTGTAATGAGTCAGTAAAGTGATAATCGGCACTAAAACGCATGCCGTGCTCACCTGAGGGAGTCATAGAATTTAGCGATATTAATTTGGGTTTTTCACATAACCCCTTTTCTGCCAGCAGGCCTATTAGTTCCCATGAGCCAACTAAATCCAGCTCTTCAACTTTATCATAAATTAAAAAATATATTTTCATACTATGTTCCTTAGTCCTTTAATTTTTTTAGCTTTTAAATAATTTGCCTAACAGGGCTTTCACATAACTGAGCAAGCTTTTTTCTTTAAGCTATAGAGCCAGAATTTTATGCGTTTATTAAATCATTACTTGGGTCAATTTTATTTTTTGGGCACATTTCTCTTCCTGTTGGGTCTGTGCCTAAAACACTCTCATAAAGGCCACTTAATTCTTTAATCGGCCGGCCTTCATCATCGGTTATAAATAACCCCCAATTTACATATTCGTTATCTTCAACAACTTCGGGGTCATCCATTAGGTAAGTCATACTAAATATCATTTCTGCACCAATACATCGAGCGAACTCTGTAATCGCATTTTTGCTGACGCCTGCATCTATCATTTCTTTGATGGAGTGCATCATTCCGCTGTATGGGCCATTATCAGTTGGATCATAATTTTTTAAGATGTGCTGAATCCATTCATCGTTGTTTGGAACGACATTACTCCACGCACCCTTTAAAAATAAAAACCTAGCCAGCTGAGGGATACCTTCTTCTATTTCGCTCTCTGCCCACTGTTCAGGGTTAGAAGCTTTAAACTTTCGAAAGGTTTCGGTTAACTCTTGTTTGTTCATTACGGGTACTCTAATTAGTTGTTAGATGTGGCTTTAAACAATCTACTTTCACTTAATTTGTGATTCCACATAGCTTTAAAAAGTCATGTCGTTGTAGGTACAAGTGATCAATTAATTTTTACCACTGTTTTAGGATCTTTGTATCTAGCCTCTGGTTTATTTGGCTATAAAGTAGGGGAGCTAGATGAGTCGTAATTACCTTCGATAGCCGTCACCTGAGTATTTGTAGAGTAATTTACTTTTATAACCAGTTCCTGTGAGAAGGTCTTTTAGAAAGTTATCCAAATATATATTGTCAGATTCTGTACATGATTCTGGGTTTGTCTTTGAAAAAAATAGAGTCCACGCGCAATCTTTTTGCTCAGCAAACCTATAAATACTTCTGAGATCTTTATTAGGCAATATATCAAAATACCACTTGGGAGACTCTTTTATAAATTGCCCATACGTGTACTCGAGTTTCGGATCGCTCGATGGATCATCAATATTTTTGATCCCACCTTTATCCTTCCATTTGTATAATTTTCTGTAGCCCTTTTCAGCTAAATACGCATTAACGTTTTTAACTATATCTTTTTCATCACTACGGTCGCATATTAAACCATACTCAACAGCATCCATTTGAGACTCCATGTGTTTTAAATATTGGCATTTGTATTTATACAAAAGCTAGTTGCTCGAACTTATTGAAGGTCAGCATTTTCGTAACTATCTTATAGTCATAATTTTGGAGTACCAAGCGTTTGTTAAACTTTAAATCCCTAATTAATGCTTGTTGATTTTTACAATAACTCTAATAGTTTTATTATGACTTTATTCCACCGCTAAATTTACAACAATTGCGAACTTTAATTTAAAAGGTATTAGTTTTTAGCTCTTAGATTGAGTTAGACCTGCCTTAATTTGTGTCCTCTTACCCAAAATTAATTATGGGCGGCTACTAAAATAATCATCTATATAGATAAAATCCTTTCAATTATTATGATTTTAATGCTCTAACTTTTAAAACAGACAAGCTTTGTTAATTTGAGCAAGTGTTCAAAGTAAGTTAAGCTCAAAGCGACTAATCTACAAGTAATTTAAATTTATTGGGAGTAAACATGGCAACCACACTTGCATTTGACGTATATGGCACGCTTATAAACACTCACGGCGTACTGTCCTTACTTGAAGATATGATTGGCGATAACGCGCAAAACTTTTCAAATACATGGCGCGAAAAACAATTGGAATATTCGTTTAGGCGCGGATTAATGCAAAACTATATTCCGTTTTCGTTATGTACTAAACATGCTCTCGATTACGCGTGTTTATCGCATAAAACGCAGCTTAGTGACGATCAGAAGCAGCAATTGCTTGAGCAATATAAAATTTTACCGGCCTTTGATGATGTTAAAAAAGGACTTGAGCAACTTAAAGCACAAAACTACCGATTGTTTGCGTTTTCTAATGGCGCTGCTGATGCGGTTAATAAATTGCTCGAAACCGCTGGCATTAGTGAGCTTTTTGAAGGTGTTGTAAGCGCCGACGATATGAAAACATTTAAGCCAAATCCAGGTGTTTACAGCCATTTTTTACGCGAGACCAATTCAACGGGCGCAAACACGTGGCTTATTTCGAGTAACCCGTTTGATATAACCGGCGCTATTTCGCATGGTATGCGCGGTGCGTGGATAAAACGCTCAGAAGATTCTATTTTTGATCCGTGGGAAATTCAGCCTAACACGGTTGCCACTGATTTAGTAGATTTGAAAAATAAGCTCGAAGAGATCAATTAAGCTGCATTTTTACTTTTATACCCCTCTTTACCGCTTAAGTTGTAAAGAGGGTTTAGCCCTTATTTTGTTAGTCCGCCTAAAATACCCAAGCTTTAAATTAACCTTTCCCCAATTTTCAAACTAACAAATCCTTACTAATTAGAGTGCACTTTAAATATTTGCATAGCTCGTTTTATATACTCTGTTAGTTTTAAATGTAATTCCTTATAACTAATTACTTTGCCTTGAGTACGATAATAACCTTATATTTAGTCCTTAATCATTATTGATAATGCAAATTGTTACCATTAAGATCTTTGAACCCAAATAAGTACCAAGGACCGAAATATGTCACAATTACAAACCGCACAGCTCAGCTCTGTTCAAAACCAAACTTTATTTGAGCAAAATGGCCTACCGCCGCAATTTAATCTCGACCAGTTTATTAACTATCAAATAGCGTCGCTGCAGGGGCTTTCGGCTGTACAACAAGCTATGGCTAAAGCGCAAAAGCCGTTTTCTGGCGTGGCGGTTAATACGCTTGCCGCCACTGTAAATGATGTAGATTTAGCTAAACCTCTCGCTGATTTCCCGGCGGTATTAAACGAGCTTAAAAGTGTGTATTTAGATCACGCTGTGTATTTTCATCACCCGCGTTATATGGCGCATTTAAATTGCCCCGTCACGTACCCTGCAGTTGTAGCAGAGCACATCATTGGCGCAATCAATACCTCGGTAGATACTTGGGATCAAAGCGCTGGCGCGACCCTTATTGAACAAAAATTAATAGATTGGAGCTGTGAAAAAGCAAAGCTGCCAAGCACTGCCGATGGCGTTTTTACAAGTGGTGGTACGCAATCGAACTTAATGGCGATGCTTGTTGCACGCGAAGTAGCTGTAAGCCGTTATGCAGCAAATCATGAAGTAAAGCTGCAAGGCTTGCCTGATGTAGCCTCGCGTTTTCGTATTTATTGCTCTGAGGTTGCGCATTTTAGTATTCAAAAGGCAGCAGCATTATTGGGCTTAGGTTATAACGCGGTAGTACCTGTGGCTACAAACAATAAAATGCAAATGGATATGGATGCGCTTAACCACGCAATTGCGGATTCTAAAGCTAAGGGCGATTTACCTATCGCCGTGGTCGTTACCGCCGGTACAACCGATTTTGGCTCAATTGACCCAATTGAAGACATAGCAAAACTTGCTAAAAAAGAGCAGCTTTGGTGCCATGTTGATGGCGCATACGGTGGCGGATTACTGGTAAGCGAGCATCACCGTAGTGCCCTAAACGGTATAGAACAAGTAGATTCAATTACCATAGATTACCATAAATCGTTTATGCAACCGGTTAGCTGCAGTGCGTTTTTATTAAGTGACAAACGCCACTTTAGCCATATTACCCTTTACGCCGACTACCTAAACCCGCTTGCTGAGGCCGGCAATGGCACGCCAAATTTAGTTGATAAAAGCTTACAAACCACACGCCGTTTTGATGCCCTAAAGCTTTGGTTAACACTGCGCACCATGGGCGAAGCACCACTTGGGCGAGCGTTTGATAAAGTAATTGGCCTTGCTCGTCAAACCCATATTGTGCTTAACGACCACCCTGATTTTGACGTTATAAATTACCCAGAGCTTAGCGCACTGGTATTTCGCTTTGCGCCAGAGGAGCTAAAACATAATCCCGATTTACTCGACACCCTAAATCTGCACGTACGCCAAACATTTTTAAATACTGGTGAAGCCATGATTGCACGCACCAAAATTAACGGCCGTCATTATCTTAAATTTACGTTACTTAATGCCCAGTGCCAATTGTGCGATGTGCGCGCTGTGCTTGAACAAATTAGCACTATTGCGTGGCTAACGTATAAGGAGCAAAAATAATGAGTAACCAACCTTATGACTTTATAGCCATTGGCCTTGGTCCGTTTAATTTATCGTTAGCGTGTTTAAGTGAGCCACTAGAGAGCGTTAAAAGCTTATTTTTAGAGCAGCGTAGCCAATTTGATTGGCACCCCGGAATGATGCTAGAAGGTGTTACTTTGCAAACGCCGTTTATGTCTGACTTAGTGACCCTTGCAGACCCTACCAGCAAGTACAGCTTTTTAAATTATGCCAAGCTTAATAACCGCTTATACCCATTTTATATTCGCGAGAGCTTTTTTTTACTGCGTAAAGAGTACAACCTCTATTGCCAGTGGGTGTGCTCGCAGCTTAGCAACGTAAGCTTTGAGCAAAGTGTAACTAAGGTTGAGTTTTGCCCGCAAACTCAGTGCTATATCGTTACCTGTAGCACCCCAAACGGGGAGCAACACTATTTTACGCGCCACTTAGTGCTTGGCACGGGGCCTGCCCCATATATTCCTGATTGTGCAGTGCAAAGTAATTCTAATAACGTACTGCACAGTAGCGACTTTTGCCATCGCCTTGATGAGCTAAAAGCAGCTGAACGCGTAACGGTTGTGGGAGCTGGGCAAAGTGCTGCTGAGATTTATCACACCTTATTACAACAAGCCGTGCCACAAGGTTTGCAACTAGATTGGATTGCGCGATCGCCGCGTTATTTTCCGCTGGAGTACACCAAACTCACGCTGGAGATGACCTCACCTGAGTATGTTGATTACTTTTACAATTTAAAAACCGAGCAACGCGATTGGCTTAATCAAAATCAAAAAAACTTATTTAAAGGCATTAATGGCGATTTAATTAATGACATTTTTGACACTCTTTACGCGCAAAGCCTAGATGGGCCCATTTCTACCACATTTAAAACTAACAGTAAGCTTACTAATACACGTAAAAGTGCTGGTCGCTTAGTCACTGAGTTTTACCATCAAGAGCTAAATGAAGCCTTTGAAATAAAAACCGATTACTTAATTTGTGCCACAGGCTTTAAATACAAGCGCCCTGCTTTTTTAAACCCTATTGCGCTGCAGCTCCCAGAAGATGAACAAGGCCGTTATATAGTTAGCCGCGAGTATGCGATAGACACCGACCAAAAACGTATATTTGTACAAAATGCAGAGCAGCACACCCATGGTTTTGTAACCCCCGATTTAGGCATGGCGTGTTATCGCAACAGTATAATTTTGCGCGAAATACTCGGTTATGCGCCGTATCAGGTTGAGCAAAAAATTGCTTTTCAGTGTTTTGATTTAAGCGATGTAGAAACCCATTCACCGCAAAAGAGTAACGCCGCATGAGTTTACGTTTAGCACTTATTTTGCTTACGGTTATTTCGGTGGTGTGCGATACCTTATTACTGCCGTTTTATCCGCAGTTTTTTGGCAGCGAATTTTCTGTAAGTAACCCCACGCTTATTGGTGTGTTTGTAGCTAACTGTTGTATTACCGTTATGCTCGCACTGCCGCTGTGGGCAAAGGTTGCAAAAAAATATCACGAGCTGGCTCTTTGGCTTGTAACGCAAGTGATTGCCGCATGCTTTGGTTTGCTTTGTTATTTTGCAACTAATGTGTGGGAATTTTGGTTTTATTACCAACTTATGTTGGTGCTTAAAGCCAGTTACCTGCTTATTTACCCGTTTGCACTGCGTTTAGAGCAGCAAAGTAAGCACCTTTCTATTATTGGCTTGTTTTCAGTACTTATGCACTTTGGCGCCATTGGTGGCGCGTTAGTGGGCGGGTATTTTTTTAGTTTAAACGAACCGCGTTATGCATTGTTATTAAGTGCTGCGGGCGATGTAATACAAGTGCTGCTGTGTGCCTATTTAATGGTGAGCTTAAAGTTAGGTATTTATCAGCAAGCGATTGAAAGCGAAAAACCGCGTACTCGTACACCGTATTTTATCTGGCAATTTTGTTTTATAAGCGTGGTTGTTTACTTTAGTGCGTTTTTAATTAGGCCGTTTTTTACTACCCATTGGCAAGGAATGAGCGCGCAAAGTAGTGCATTCCAAAGTGCGCTTGTGTACGCCATTCCTGCTTTTTCAGCGCTACTTATGCTGCTGTTTAACCACTTTCGGCAGCACTTACCTCTTCCTACGCTTAGTCGCACCAGCACATTATTGTGTGCACTTATTTTTGGCGCTATTGGGCTTTATTTACAGGCGCAAGAGTCGGTGTGGTTAGTTGTCAGCTCTCGCGTTTTATACGGTATAGCGCTGTTTCAAGTCATGGTTTTATTAGAAGTGATGTTATTTGCTAAAAGCGAGCCTGCTCACTACGGCAGTGATTTTGCCAAAGTGCATGTTGCGCAAAATATTGGCGTTATTTTAGCGTCGTTATTAGTGGGTATGAGCGTGGAATATTTTAATACCACCGTGCCTTTTTACTTTGCTGCCATTGGCTTTGCAAGCCTTGGCGCTATTTTGCTATGGCGCGTTAAATTTGTTGGCCAAGCTGCACACACAGCCACTTAATAATTAAAAAGATTTAGGAGTTTTTATGTATTTTTCATCTTTTGTAACCACGTTACAGAACACCGGTAATGTGACTATGCGGTTACTACAACAAAGCGATATGCCCATAATTTGCCAGTGGCTTACACTGCCTTACGCGCATTTTTGGGGTATGAATAAACAAACCCCCAAGCAAATGTGCAGCGCCTACCAAGATATAATTAACAATCCGCACCATCATGCCTATGTTATTGAGCAAAATAATGAGCTACTTGCCTTAGTTGAGCTTTACAACCCTGAGCACGACAAACAACTCGCAGCCGCCTATGAGGTAATGCCAAACGATACCGGCATGCATATTTTACTTGCCCCAAATACACAGCCTAAACGCCATTTTAGTTTTGAAATAATGCAGTGTGTATTGCACAGTATTTTTACTCATAATGCCGACGCACGCGTAGTAGTAGAGCCCGATATTGCCAATAGTAAAATTCATACCTTAAATAAGCGTTTAGGCTTTGTGCATACTAAGCAAATAACCCTTGGTGATAAAAACGCCTACCTTGGGTTTTGTAATAAAGCTGCGTTTGAAACGCACGTTAATTTACATCACAAAGCGCAAACGCATATAAATTCTGACTATATAAAGTTTGACCACTGGCAGTGGGCTAACAGGCACTTACAAAGTAAAGCCATTAGCGAGCTGGTACACGAGCGCTTATTGGTTGCAGAGCAAACCCCACAAGGTTTTAAAGTAAATATTGAAGGGGGTTATTTTATATTTAATGGCCGTGCTATGGCGCTTAATCATATAGATATAGACGAGCCAAGCTTATGCTTTTATAACCTTAATAATGAGCAAGCAGAGCTTGATGTACTGCACTTTTTTAGCGTGCAAGGCCCTGCGCTGGGTTTAACTGGCGAGCGTTTAGCCACTTACCTTGAAGAGCTTAACGCCACACTTGCGAGTGCCTGTTATAAACGCGAAAACAACACTCTTAGCGCAGCCGAACTTGCGAAATTAGGGCTACAACAAATAGAGGCTGCAATGAGCGAAGGCCACCCGACATTTGTGGCTAATAATGGCCGAATTGGTTTTAGCAAAAGCGACTTTTTACGCTATGCGCCAGAAGTAGGCAAACCGTTTAAAGTGCTGTGGTTAGCGGCGCACAAAACAGTATGTGATTTTTCTCACAGTGAATACTTTAGTGACTACCCAAGCCATATTAGTGGCGAGCTTGATTTAACCACTCGTGATGAATTTAACAAAGCGCTAAAAGCGCAAAACCTAAACCCCGACGACTACCTATTTATGCCTGCCCACCCGTGGCAATACCAACATAAATTAAGTGTGGTGTTTGCCAACGAGTTTGCCAATAACCGCTTAGTTTACTTAGGTGAAGGCGACGATTTATATCAAGCGCAACAATCTATTCGCACGTTATATAACTGCTCGCACCCGCATAAACCTTATTTAAAAGTGGCGCTATCTATTTTAAATATGGGCTTTATGCGCGGGCTTTCGCGTGCTTATATGGCGCTCACTCCGGCCATAAATGATTGGGTGTTTAATAAAGTAAACCACGACCCAACACTTAGCGCGTGTAACTTTACAGCACTTAGAGAGTACGCCACTTTAGGATATGCGCATCACACCTTTGAGCAAAGTGCATTGGGCGATACGCCGTATCGTAAAATGTTTGCGTGTTTATGGCGCGAAAACCCAAACCATAATTTACAAAATAATGAGCAGCTCACCACCATGGCCGCATTCCTGCACCTAGATAACAACGGTAAAAGTATGGCAGGTGCATTAATAGATCAAAGCGGTTTAACCGCACATGTTTGGCTTAAAAGCTATTTTAACGCCTATCTTATTCCGTTAGTACATTGTTTTTATGCCCATAAATTAGTGTTTATGCCTCACGGCGAAAACCTCATTTTAAAGCTTAAAAATTCAGTCCCTGTGGGCGCCTACATGAAAGACATAGGCGAAGAAGTGGCGCTGCTTAATAGCACTGAACCTTTACCAGATGAGGTTTCGCGTATTCATATTGCTATGCCAAAAGAGCTTGAGCTATTGAGTATATTTACTGATGTATTTGACTGCTTTTTTAGATACCTAGTGGCTATTTTAGTGAGAGAAAAACGCATTACCGAGTTGGATTTTTGGAACGGCGTTGCGCAAAGTGTAAAAGTGTATCAACAAGCCAACCCAGCCTTAAACGAACGCTTTAAAGAGTATGACTTTTTTAGTAGTGAATTTGCACACTCTTGCTTAAACCGCTTACAGCTTGGCAATAATAAACAAATGGTTGATTTAACCGACCCAGCAGGCAGCTTACAGTTTGCAGGAAATTTAAATAACCCGGTATCGGCAAAGCTGTATGGCTAAACCTAATAACCTTTCGTACTTTTTGTTTTGCCCAAATGAGCCGGTTGCTGCGGCTCATCCAAGCTTAAATTTAGTGTACAAATTAGCGGTTCATTGCAAGGCGCATTACCCCCATGCGCCTACGCAATTTATTAGCCGGCATTTATATTTGCAGCTTTGTTGGCAAGCTATTTATGCCTATTGTTATTGGCTTACGTGCAAACGCAATGCGCATGATCCAATGCAGTTACAGCTCAAAATGAGCGGCGCGTATAGCCGAGGGTTTACCCTTATAGGCGCGCCTATATTAAGCAAAACTGAGCAAAATAATGCACTTATTGAGTTTATTAGCTGTGTAGGAAAGTGGATAAATACCGATTATGCGCTGGGAAAAAAAGAGCAAGGGCGCTTATTAATCGACACCCTTAACAGCGCATTTGAGCGCGCTCATAGCTTAAATTTAGCAAGCGCTGAGCACACTACACATTGCCATCAACAGCTACACAATTTAATCAGCAATCACTTTAATTTAAACACTCCATTTAAATTAACGGCCGAGCGCTTAACGTGCTGTCGTTATTATTTAGCAGGTTACAACAAATGCCAAACCTGCCCAAAAAAGGATATTAAAACCAATGAACACACGCCTTAAAACGATAGACCTTGCCCGAGGTGCGAGCGTTTTTATTATGATTTTGGTACACACCCTATGGATGTACTCGAGCACAACGCTTCAAAGTGAAAGCCTATTTGGCGCTGTTATTCATATTCTTGGTAAAGGCACAGCCTCGTTTTTGGTGGCAATGGGGTTATCTATGGCACTTTCGCGTAGGCAAACACCCATGTTATTAATTAAGCGCGGCATACAGCTTTTACTACTTGCGTATTTAATGAATGCGGCAAAGTTTTGGCTACCCATTGAGGTATTTAATACCATGCCCGAGGCATTTATAAATGCGTACGGCTGGCAAAGTCCGCTCAATGCGGGGCAATTACAATTTATGGTGCTTACAGGTGATATTTTACAACTTGCAGGAGTAAGTTTATTGCTGTTTGGGGCACTTAATATTGCCCGTTGGAAAACCGCATGGATTGCATGCTTAGCCATTGCTATTGCACTTGTAAGCCAGTTTGTAAGGGGGCAGCAGTTTGTACTTTCGCCTTATGTTAGCGATTTGTTTTTTGCTAATAACTACCAAGTTTATTTTCCGGTATTTCCGTGGATAAGCGCTATACTAACCGGTTACGTGCTTGGGCGTTTATACATAAATAGTCAGCATAATGCTGCGTACTTATTTAGTGTATGCGCAAAGTTAGGTGCTGCATTATTAATTGTTGGTACAGCGTGGCTTATTGCTGATTTTAAGGGACAGTTTGGCAATTTTTTCCATTTAAACGGTGGCGGCATTATTTATTTAATTGGTTTGAATTTATGCGCGTTAGCGGCCATAGAGTATGTGTTTGCTAATAAATTCAACGGCCCTATTACGCGGGCTCTTTTGTATGCGAGCAAACATGTAACGGCCCTTTACATTATTCAATGGGTGCTAATTTGCTGGCTTATGGGCGTGTTTGGTTATCACACACAGTCACTATGGCCAACACTGTGCTTAATGGGCCTTATGGGTTTACTAATCTTTGCAGTGCACAAAGTGTATTTGCAAGCTAAGCAAACCATACTCGCTATTAAGCAAAAGCCTAAGCGCACAGCATAAATTGTAAAGGGGCTTTACGGGCGCAGTTACACGCGCCCTAGCCTGCTTTTATTGCTTCAATTACTGTATTCATGCGCTTTGCCATTGGCCTGTTACGATGATGACACACATAAATATTTTCGCTGATTGGATTAGCTAAATGGTGCGTTTTTATAAGCGCTGGTTTATTAAATGCGCCCACCGCATAGGCAGGTAAAACAGTAAAACCTAGCCCTAAACTTACTGGTTCGAGTATTAAACTTATTTGGTTAGAAAATCCCGTACGCTTAATTTGATCAACATGTTCAAACTCGCTGTAGTTTTCGCTAAATAATAGCTGCGCGTGGTGTTTTGCATCGGGATGGCCAATAAAGCCAAGTTCACATAAAACCTCCCATGTTGGGTTTTTAATATGTGCGGGGGTTACTAATAATAAAGCTTCTTGGCCAATTTTATGGCTGGTAACTTCGCTAAGCGTGGGGGCTTGGGTTAAAAAGCCTATGTCGGCACTGTGGTTTGCCACCGCTTGCTCTACACTGGTATTAGGTGCAAAGCGATAATCAATATTAAGCTCGGTATGCTCAGCCTGTAATGCTAATAATTGGCTATAAAATTGTAGCCCACAACTACCAGGCGATTGTATTTTTACTAGGCCGCTGTAAGGCGAGTCATCTTTTAATTGTTGTTCTAAAAATTGCCATTCTTTTAATAACAAGCTGCCTTGCTGATACAAGTTTTGCCCATGGACGGTAAGGGTAAATTGTTTGCCGTGGCGCTCTAATAGCGCACATTTTACTTGCTGCTCTAGCTTTTTAATATGCTGACTTACCCCTGATTGGGTCATAAATAAGCGCTTGGCGGTTTGGGTAAAGTGATTTACCTCAACCAACGTACAAAACGTGTTTAACCATGTCGGGTTTATCATTACAAAACATACTCAAAATGATGATTAATGATAATTTTACTTAATAACGGTTAATTCGTAAACTAACTCCATCAACTAATTACAGTTAAAGAGGACATATTATGAGTCATACATATCCACGTAGTTTTTCGCACATTGGTATTTCAGTACCAGATGTTGAAAAAGCCGTAGAGTTTTACACTAAGGTGATGGGCTGGTACACCATAATGGAGCCTACCGTGATCACTGAAGATAACAGCCCAATTGGTGAAATGTGTACCGATGTATTTGGTCCAAATTGGGAAAAATTTAAAATAGCGCACCTTTCAACAGGCGACCGTATTGGTGTAGAAATTTTTGAATTTAAAGACCAAGAAAACCCTAAAGACAACTTTGAATACTGGAAAACCGGTATCTTTCATTTCTGTGTACAAGACCCAGATGTTGAAGGCTTAGCGGATCGTATTGTTGCTGCAGGCGGTAAAAAGCGTATGCCAGAGCCTCGTTACTACTACCCTGGCGAAAAGCCGTACCGCATGATCTACATGGAAGACCCGTTTGGTAACATCCTTGAGATTTACAGCCACAGCTACGAACTTATTTACAGCGCAGGCGCTTATTAAACTTAGCTAGTTTAAAAAGTTTAGCTAAAACAAAGGCCGCAGTATTTATTACTGCGGCCTTTTTGTGTTAAATCGGCTTGTAGATTATTAATTTGGCTAATTTAGGGATTTATAAAAATCAATCTCTTCATTTGATTGATTATAGGTACATTCATTGATAGCTTACTAATTACACAAAGTTGCTCTAAAGGAAAAACATGAATTTGTCATTGGAAGACATCACCGCCGATAACTACGAAGCCATATGCGAATTGGATGTTACTAAAACACAAGAAGAATACGTAGCGTGTAATATGTGGTCGTTAGTTGAGGCGCACTACAATAGCGGGTATACCTGTAAAGCTATTTACTTAAATGGTGTACCAGTAGGCTTTTTTATGTGGGTACAAGAAACTCCTGCTAAGGTTTCTATTTGGCGCTTTATGGTAGATCAAACTCATCAAAATAAAGGCATTGGGCGCAAAGCACTGGCTATGGCAATTGAAGAGATTAAAGCAACTCCTAAGCTTGAACAAATCGAGATTTGTTATAACCCGCAAAATCCTGTTGTTAAAAACTTTTATACACGTTTTGGGTTCGAAGAAGTTGGCCTCGATGAGGACGAAGACGATATGTTAGCGGTTATTAAAATTAGCAGCTAACTCATTTATAAGTAGGCCGTTAATATTAAGGAATGAATGTTAACGCGTTTTAGCAGGTAACTGAGCGGATGCTACTGCTGAATAAGTGAGTCCAATAATACCTGTTAGTGCAAAGGCTGATAAAATAAATGGGTCAACTAACAGATTATCTTTAAATTCAAAGGTGCCTGCTGATATTTCTCTACCTCCTAAAGTTCGGATAAGCCAAGCGCCATCAGACTCAGTAAAATACCTTGTTAACTATTATCAATATTTTATATGGCCTAGTGGCTAGAAAGTGCTATGAGAAGGCAATAAAATTTTTAATGTATGAAGTCAAGATTTGACCCCTTCGCTTTTAAGTAAAGCAATTAGAGTAGCGTTGCCATAGCAGTTTCGCTCGCGCGGAGAAAATTGCGATACTGAGAAAAAATCGATCGCAACCATCTTAAATGGTTTCAAACTAAGAACATACCCAAGACAATTTATTAAAAATTAGTTTTTACACAGTCTGGGCACAGAGCCGTCCTTCGGCTCTAACTTATTTCTGTCCAAATCCTAATCAGTAATACATCCACTATCCTCATAGTGACTTTTAAATAGGAGGTCACTATGAAACCAGAACTAAACCACAATGCTACTGGTGTGAAACGTCCTTTCAAGCTTGAAGAGATTTGGCGTATTCGCACTCGAATTGAAATTCAAAACAACTTGATGCAATTAGCTTTACTTAATTTGGCTATAGATAGCAAGCTAAGATCATGTGACTTACTCTCTTTAAAAGTTCGAGACGTCACTACTCTCGATCAAGTATTTGAAAGGGTTCAATTAACGCAGAAGAAAACTGGGATCGAAGTTCAATTTGAGATAACTCCGAGAACACAACAAAGTATTATCCATTGGATTCAAGAAGTTAAATTGCAACCCAGTGATTATTTGTTTCGGAGTATACGTCGCTCTAATCAACCAATAAGCTATTCATATTACAGGTCTATCATCAGGAGCTGGGCTGAGCAATTAGGACTTGATTCTGACCTTTATGGAACTCACTCAATGCGAAGAACCAAAGCGACTTTGGTTTATGCTCGAACCAAAAATATACGTGCCGTTCAGTTACTACTTGGTCTGTAGTGGTCAACTAATTTTGGCCACAGTTTTAGAATCTTGATATCTAACCTCAGATTCATTCGGCGCTAAACCAGCATTATAATGATGTGGTCTAACATTATTGTAATATCCGTTTATATAATCAC
>Ga0207878_100099_pt1 | contig 100689 bp, 89 predicted proteins | sample LinPmetageLP41_FD_184053 | JGI IMG/M metagenome (GOLD analysis project Ga0207878, IMG submission 184053) | Marine viral communities from the Pacific Ocean - LP-41 (SPAdes) | ecosystem: Environmental > Aquatic > Marine > Oceanic | place: Pacific Ocean | collected 2010-08-27
CACAGGCGTAGATTGCACCATTGCTGAGTTAGCATTAACCATGGCTGAGGTAGTTGGCTATCAAGGTAGTGTGACATTCGATGCGACCAAGCCAGATGGTGCACCGCGTAAGCTAATGAATGTCGATACCCTAAAACGCTTAGGTTGGTCTTATACCATTGAACTAAAAGACGGATTGGCCAGTACCTATAAATGGTTTTTAGCGCATCAGGATGATTTTCGTGGCTGATACCAAGCCGTTGTTAGATCGCGAGACGTTTAAAACCATTGTCGACGCGACACCGCTGGTATCCATCGACTTGCTGGTGCGTAATGCGGATAGTCAAATCCTTGTGGGTAAGCGAGTAAATAGGCCAGCCCAAGGGTATTGGTTTGTGCCCGGTGGTCGGATACTGAAAAACGAGCGTCTAACCGACGCTTTTTTGCGTTTAACAGAGCAAGAATTAGGCGTAGCTATTTCCATCGAAAATTCGCGCTATTTAGGTTTATACGAGCATTTTTATACCGATAGTATTTTTGGTGAAGATGTCAGTACTCACTATGTCGTGAACGGTTTTGAAGTGGTGTTGCCCAATGGCAACGCGTCACTGCCAAAAGAACAGCACAACGAGTATCGCTGGTTAAGCGAAATAGAATTTAGAACTAGCGATGACGTGCATGTGCACAGTCGTTGGTATGTTGATAAGATGAAAGGATTTAAGGAAATTTTATGATTCCAGTAATTACGGCCGGTGGATTCGGTACTCGTTTTTGGTTGCTTTCACGTAAGGCTTTTATTAAGCAACTGTTGCAGTTATATGGAATGGTAACTAAAAATGCAATTTAAGCGTCATGTATATCTTTTGGGCGGTGCTGGCAATGTACTCTTTCAATTGATGAAAATGAGATCAATTTCAGGTTCTCGATCTTTTTCTGCATGTCCTATTTTTATTAATCCTCTCATTCGACGGATATTAGGTCATACAGATCACCCTAATTTCTATAAAGATATAGTGGAGGTTGATACTGGAGGGCATATGTCAATGCCGTTTCTGTTATTAGATATATTTCTATATAAACTATTTAGTACCTCATTATTTACGGTTTTTGATATAAATAGTAAGAAAGCAGATGTTAAGCCTATTTTCTTTGATTGGCTGTATTTAGGATATTTTCAAAACGATGTAAATGTCTTTTCAGTGTATGAATCTAGAAGTGTAGTTAAGGAAAAAAATCATGAAGACGTTGCCTTCTCTTTGCATATTCGGGGGGGGGATTTCGTTTCAATAGATGATAAATTCACTTCTCCTTTAGATGTTGATTACTATCGTAAGGCTTATATTTCAGTATGTGATTACTCTGAGGGTATTAATGTTAATGTACCAGCACCTGTGGTTATTACAAATGATAGAGGGTTGTCTAAAAAAATAGTTTCAACATTAGATATATCTTTTAGCTTTTCTAAGGGGAGTAGTGCAGCGGAAGATTTTAATTTTCTTAATAGTAGTAAGATTTTAATATGTTCTAATAGTACGTTTGCTTTGATGGCGGCGCTAACGAGTAACGTAATTGAAGTATTAGTCGTTCCTTATTTTTTGAAGGAGAGGTTTAATAATTTTGAACATCTTCCATTTAAAATTATTTTTATATAGTGGGTTTTTAAGTGTTTACTAAAGATGACGTTGAAAAAATTAAACTTGAACACGATATTGCTATCCAATCAGTGTTTGATCAAATCAATAAAGTAGAAGAGCTGGTTTTAATAGCGAAGAATACGCTCGATAGTGGTGGTAAGGTATTATGGTGTGGTAATGGTGGAAGTGCAGCTGATGCTCAGCATATGGCAGCAGAGTTAATGGTACGTTTCAAAAAAGATAGACAGCCGCTTGCTTCAATTGCCTTGACTACGGATAGCTCTTTAATTACCGCTCATTCAAACGATTTCTCGTATGAAAGTGTATTTTCTCGACAAGTTCAAGCTCTTGGTCGTGAAAATGATTTGTTGATAGCTATGACTACTTCCGGTGCTAGTAAAAATATTTTGAAGGTAGTTGATGCCGCAAAATTTTTAAAACTGAAAGTGGCATGTTTTATTGGTAAGAAAGAGAGCCCGTTAACTTCTGTCGTGGATCTATCTATTTCAGTTGATTCTTTTGAGACGGCTCGCATACAGGAAGGCCATACTTTGATTGGTCATTTGTTTTGCGAAGGCTTAGATAGATTATATTGAGTAACTAATGTCTAGTTTTCTAAAGCGATCAGTCCTTATTACTGGAATGACAATTTCCAATAGTGCATTAGGATTTTTAGTACAATTGATACTGGCGAGGCAGTTTGGTGCTGGAGAAGAACTAGATTTATATTTCTATTATCTTAGTTATCCAACATTTGTCGCATCTCTCTTTGCTTCAGTCTTTAGCTATTCTTTACTGCCTATAATATCGAGGGTGCATAGTAAAATCGAGAGAGCTTCGATTCAGTCTAGTTTGCTTTGGTCTCTCATTGCTCCAATATTGGTAATAATTCTAATATTTTTATTCGTTATTTCTACAAATGTAACGTTAATAATATATGATTTTGCATTTTATATGTTGGTGTTGGGGATTGGTGTTGGGCTGGTGCAAGTTCTTCAGGCTCTAATACTAACATTGCTAAATGGATCAGAAAGACAGACTTTGTCCGCATTTTTACTTGCGATTCCATATGTATCGATGCTCTTAGGGGCTTCATTAATTCAAGTTTTTGGTCTGTTAGTAGTGCCACTATCTCTATTGTTAGGAACATTACTTTCATTTATTATTGGATGCTACCAAGTTCGAGATGGTATAAAACTAACCTTTGATTTTAAAATTATTTATACATTGTTTGGTAAGGGAGCTATCGTTGCCTTAGGAATGACTTGCTTTTCATCATACTCCATCGTTGACGCATATTGGGCGACTAGTGCGGGAGAAGGTGTTTTAACTACAATGAATTATTCTCAAAGGTTACTAATAGCAATAGGGAATCTTGTAGTGGTTGCACCGTCAGTATTGTTGATTCCGAGGATATCTACATTGCTGGTAGATGCTGATTATTATAAGGTAAAAAATTATATAAGTAGAAGTATTGTATATTTTGTTTTAATGAATTTAGTTTTATGGTGTTCGTTTTATTTTCTTTCTGATATGGTCATTGAGGCTCTATTTAAAGGAGGTCGATTTAGCGAAGCTAATGTAAATGTTCTAGTTGAAACTGTGCATCTAATGTTGCCGGGTGTGTTTTTTATGTTAACTTCCGTAATGTTGTTTAGAATTTTATTTTGTTTGCCTAACGTCGAGATAATTGGTGCTGTAATCGGTTTGGGATGGACTGCTTTATATTTTTATTTTAGTTCAATATATTATGTTGATTCTTCTAAAGGGCTTGCATTGGCTTATTCTTATTCATGGAGTATTTTGTTTGTAATTTTAACTATTACTGTTTTTCGGTGTTATAAAGAGTACTTTATTAATGAACGAAAATAAAAATACCATTTTAGTATGGCGTTCGGCTGCATTGGGGGATTTTATTCTTAGCACTCCAGCGTTGCGCCTAATTAGGGAGTATTTTCCTTATCATAAAATTTTATTACTCACGACGATCGCAGCGGACAAAGTACAACGAGAAAAAGTAAAGAAATATACTGGTGGAGAACAAGCTTATCCATGGTTGAAGCTGGCAATGCCTCATCTTATTGATGATGTAATTACAGTGCAAAGCTTTTCATTTAGCGAATTGCGTTCCCTGGCAAATCATATCTCAATGTTTAATATTGACTTTTCTATAATAATGGCTGATCCATGTGCTCCTTATCTTGGCCGTTTAAAGAAGGTTTTACTGTTAATGTTATTAACGAAAAGTGTGCGTATATATGGTTGGGGTGGATACGGGAGCTTAAATACTTCTAGAAAAAAAAGGATATTACTGAAAGAAAAAGGGTTATTGAGACATCACGTATTTGGTCCTGCCCGCTTTGTTTTAGATATGAAGTTGACTGAGGATATATGCGCCGAGGAACTGAAAGTAGATTTGAGAGTAAGTGATGAATCAATATTATCTTCTAAAAAGCTCTTGAATCAGTGGATCAAGAGGGAACTAGATAATGCTACTATCATTGCTTTTGCGCCAGGGACTGTTCAGCCACACAAAAGCTGGCCACTGGATAAATATAGAGAGCTTGCTGAGTTGATTTTGGGGCAATATGATGCCGAGATTGTCATTCTTGGTACTAGTGGGGATTTTGAACGAGCAAATCATATTGTTGCTGATCTAGCAAATGTACATAATCTCTGTGGAAAAACGTCGGTGGAAGAGTCTGCAGCAATTTTCAAGCGGTCTAGTATTGTTATTGGAAATGATGGTGGAGCAGTTCATTTAGCTGATGCAATGGGAGTTCCTGTTATAGCATTGACTCCAGGGCTGGAATTTGCTGACTCTATAGAGCCATGGAATAATAGATCAAATTCGATACGCATAGACATAGCTTGTGCACCGTGCTATTCATTTACTCATTGTCCAATGGGGCATAATCGATGTATGACTGATATAAGTGTCGATGTGGTATTGGAAAAAGTTAGTACTTTGTTACAACATATATAAACTTCTAAAGCTGACTCTAATTGGTAATTGGTATGGATATAGATTTATTGCTTGGATTTTTAGTATTTTTCTTTGTTTTCAGTAGTTTGGTACTGTTTTTTTCAGACATTCTTTTTTTTGGGCTTTATGTATTCCTATTTATATATGGCTTTTTTGCATTGCTTGGCTATTGGTATTTTCCGGATTTTTCGGAAGGGATTAGTGCGTATTTTGGACAAGATGAATATATAGAGTATTTTACGTTTTATTCGGCATCTTTATTTTTTTGCTTCGTCTCTTTTTTTTTGTTGAGTTTAATCACATCTAGAACTGGGGTGGTGCTTTATCGAGTTACGGATATAAAAGGCGGCGGCGTTACTTACAAAATATATGTTTTTTTATATTTTCTGTTTTTAATTGGTTTGAGTCTGTTGTTTATTAAAAGTTATGGTCAAGTTGATTACTCATCTGCTCCTTCGGGAAATTTTGCTTTACTAATAGCTATGTTTAAATATTTGACAGTGTTTTGTTTTGTTCATTATGCTTCTATTTTTGCAGGCGATAAGGTTGACTTTTTAAAGCATCATAAGATGGTTCTATTTTTAGCTATATTTAGTTTTATCTTGGAAATGGCAATTTCTTTTAAAATTGGTAGTAGAACTGACTTGCTAGCTTTAATCTTGGGTATTGTCTTTCTTCATTTATACAAATCATTGAAGCTGGGTGGTTTTGGGAAGATTTTTTTTCGTGTTGTAATTGTGATTATACCTATTATGCTACTCCTGTTCTCGATGGAGTATATTCGAGAGGAAAATGCTAGGTATAATGGATTGGCAAAGGCAGTGATTGTAAAAGATTATTTTGCGCCTTTACATATACTATTCGCCACTATGCATTATCAATTGGTGGACCCTTTGAATGTAATCAAATCTAATTTTTATAATACATTTGTCATGATGGGGTATCCTTATTTGCAAACTGGTGTTGGGAATATGTTAATCGAAGGCTCATCATCTAGAAGCACTGGCTTCGCAATGCATATTTTTTCGGAAGGCTATATGTTTAGTGGTTGGTTGGGGCTAGTTTACAATTGCGCTGTAGTTACTGTGGGTATATTTTTATGGCGATCATTGAGTTTGAGTAGTTCCTTTAGGTTTAATTGTTTTGCAATAGGATTGGTTGCTATGCAATTTGCTAATATATCGAGGGGGCAAAGTATGTACTTCTTAAAAGACATATATATGATATTTATTCCTGCTATTATATTGTACTTTGCTATTAGTGGGCAGCGGTTAGGGCGTTTAAAACTATGAAAGTTCTTTTAGTCAATGCGTTTGATAAGCTACCGGGTGAGAGTTTCAGGAATCAAAGATATACTGTGCTTTTTCAAAAATTTAAAGAAAAAGCAAATGTAGAGTGGTGGAGCGCGAATTTTCATCATTGGTCGCACTCTAAACGTTCAAAAAATGAACTTGAAGTATCGGGTGTATCGCTAATAAATGTTCCAGGTTACAAAAAGAATATCAGTATTATTCGATTTATAAGTCATTTTATTTTCAGTTTGAAAGTGTTTTTTCGCCTTTTACATCTTAAACATCGACCAGATGTTATATTAGCAATCGCACCAGTCGAGAGTCTTTTTTTTATAGCAATATATTGTCGTATCTTTAAAGTTAAGTTTGTTGTTGATGTTCTAGATCTTTGGCCTGATCTTTTTATTGAGGCATTTCCTTTAAGAGTACGCTGGCTTGGTAGGATATTACTTATGCCTATGCATTGGATGGCAAATTATGCATACCGTCATGCGGATCATATTACATCTGTTTCTAAAACTTATACTAAAATAGCAGTTGAACGGTCAGGTATTAAAGATAAGCCTTCTTCATATTACTATCTTGGGTCTCCTGCATTGGATAATACTCCCACTACTAAGAGTAAAACTATTCTTAAGTGCCTTTTTGCTGGTCAGTTTGAGTATAATTATGATGTTGAGACTATTTTACAAGTAGCTAAAGTTTGCCATGATAGTAATAAAAAAATAGAATTCTTTTTAGCCGGCAGCGGCTCTAAGATTGGTTCTATGAAGGAATATATTGATCTATACGGACTTTCTAATGTGCATTTGGTTGGTTGGCTTGGAACTGATGAATTGAATCGTTTAGCTTCAGAATGTCATGTTGGTCTGAATTCGTATAAGGGGCATGCAACTCAGTCTATTCCAACGAAGTACTTTGACTATCTATCTATGGGGCTAGTAGTATTTAATTCTCTGGACGGCGAAATGTCTGAATTGATTGCGGATGATAATTCTGGTTTTACTTATACATCGGAACCTATAGACAGTCTGTTGAGGTTGATCGATGATGCTTATGACAATCTAGAAGAATATTCGAAATGGGGTGAAAAAAATCATGGGCTATTTTTGAATCAATATGGTTTCGATGCTATATATGATCGCATGGTGGATAATATTATAAAGCTTTCTTGAATTTTTTTACTGGTTTTTATTTTTTTGGGAATGGATATGATTGTCAGAGACGCAACCGAAGATGATTTGGTGTCAATAGTTTTTGTACATAAAAATGCCTTTCAGGGTTTTTTTTTAACCATGTTGGGAGAAGGTTTTCTAGTTGAATTGTATCGGGCATTTGCATTTCGTGAAAGTGGAATTTTGAGAGTTATATGTGATGACACGGGCTTAGTTGTTGGGTTTGCAGCAGGTACTACTAACCCAGATGTTTTTTATTCTAAATTGAAAGCTGAGTGTGGGTTTGTTTTTCTTTTAAAAATGTTACCTGCTATGTTTAGAATGCCGCGACTGGTCTTTAAAAAAATTTGGTATGCAATTTCATACAAAGGTGAAAAGCCAAAATCATTGGTTGATTCAGGATTTTTGAGTAGCATTGCTGTCAATCGAGAATTTTCAGGGTTGAATTTCGGAAAAATGTTGCTATTGGATTTTGAAGATCAGCTTTTAATTAAAGCAATTAGTTCAGTATACTTAACTACTGATAAATTTAATAATAGTGGGGTTGTACAATTTTATAATCGAAATGGTTATTCTGTGGAGTCAGAGTTTATTCAGGCTGATGGTCGCTGTATGTTGCGTTTATTAAAATATTTGAACGGTTTATAAATATGAAATATTCTAAATTTTTACCATTCTCGTTACCTGAAATAGGTGAAGAAGAAATTGCGGAGGTTGTAGATTCACTTCGGTCGGGTTGGGTAACTACTGGCCCAAAAGCACGAGCATTTGAGAAACAATTTAGCGAGTTTCTAGGAGATAGCTTGTTGCATTCTATTTCTGTTAACTCGGCTACGTCAGGGTTACATCTTGCGTTGGAAGCCCTTGGGATCGGCATAGGTGATGAAGTGGTTGTACCAACTTATACTTTTACAGCGACTGCAGAGGTTGTTCGTTATTTGGGTGCGACGCCCGTATTTGTAGATGTTGATTCGCAGACTTACAATATGAGCGCAGAGACTTTTCGAGCTGCTATCACTGATAAAACTAAGGCCGTTGTTCCTGTACATTTTGCTGGGCTTGCTTGTGATATGGATAATATTATTTCAATTGCAAGAGAATTCAATATTGCAGTTGTGGAGGACGCTGCGCATGCATTGCCGACATTGTATAAAGGAAAGCTTATAGGTACGCTTGATTCCGACTTTTCCGTTTTCAGTTTTTATGCTAATAAAACTATGACTACTGGAGAAGGAGGGATGGTTGTGACTGCAAATCCTTCTCTTGCAAAACGATGTCAAATTATGAGGCTTCACGGTATTAGTCGAGATGCATTTGATCGTTATACTTCAGATAAACCTGCTTGGTTTTACGAGGTCGTAGCCCCTGGATTTAAATACAATATGCCAGATATTGCGGCATCAATTGGTATTCATCAGTTGAAGAGGCTGCCAATGTTTCATGCTAAGAGAGAGGAAATGGCAAAATTCTATCGTGAATCGCTATCTAAATTTCCGCTTGGGCTTCCTGAATTTGCTAAAGATGGTTCTAGTCATGCTTGGCATCTATATCCAGTTCGTGTTCTGAGTGAAGCTGGAATAACGCGAGATGAATTTATAATTAGAATGGCGGAAGAGGGTATTGGTTGTTCTGTTCATTTTATTCCTCTTCATAGACAGCCTTATTGGAGGGATACGTTTAGTCTGTCAAATGAGACATTCCCTGTAGCTGATAAGTTATTTTTAGAAGAAGTTTCGTTACCTCTTTATACAAAAATGACAATTCAAGATCAACAGCGCGTTGTAGATACAATTGTTAAGGTTCTTAACTGTGGCTAAGAGACTATTTGATTTAATTTTATCTGTGATTGGACTTATCATTCTATCTCCTGCGTTTGTTATTATATCATGTTGGATCAAGCTTGATTCAACAGGTCCTGTATTTTTCAGACAAGAAAGGGTTGGTCTAAATGGAAATATCTTTAGGATTCATAAATTTAGAACTATGCGTCCGGATTCTGAATCTAAAGGTAAGTTAACTATAGGTGCTGATGTTCGAATAACCAAATCAGGTCATTTTCTTCGCAGGTATAAAATTGATGAACTTCCGCAATTATTGGATGTTTTTATCGGAAGTATGAGTCTTGTCGGACCAAGGCCTGAGGTGAAAGAGTTTATGGATATTTATGATGATCATGTAAGAGAGAAAATACTCTCTATAAAGCCAGGTATAACGGATCGAGCTTCAATTGAAATGGTAAATGAAAATGATATTTTGGAGAAATACGACGATCCAAAATATGCATATATCAATTATATTATGCCAATTAAAGAAAAGTACTATTTGGAGTATGTGAAAGATCACTCTGTTATTGGAGATTTATATATCATATGGGCGACATTTATTAAGATAGTTTCCAGATAGTATTGTAAGTAGTTCTTTAGGGATCGCAGCACTTACGTTTGATTTTTTAACTATCATTGTGTTTATTCGGACTTTAAATAGAGTAAAAAGATGTATTTTTCGGAATTGCTATTCGATAGCGGTAAATATCAAAATATTAGCTAAAGTGAAGCAAATGTTCGATTTAAATTGTCCAAATAAGCGAACACACCCTGTTCTACGTTAGCAAATGCAGCGGTATAACCCGCGGCACGCAATGCACTGATATCAGCTTCGGTAAAGCTCTGATAAGCACCCTTCAAATGATCAGGGAATGGCATATAGGTTTTACTGCCTTGTATGCCTTTTTCCCCATGCCATTTAATCACCGCATCGGCGACATCATTAAAACTCTGACAATTACCTGTGCCTAAGTTAAAAATACCGCTCTGTGCTGGATTATTCCAGAACCACAAATTCACCTTAACCACATCGCCAACAAAAACAAAATCGCGACGCTGCTCGCCATCGCCATAGCCGCCGCTACCGCCAAACAATTTACAGATACCGTTGTCTTTTAATTGATTATTAAAATGGAAAGCAACCGAAGACATTGATCCTTTGTGTTGCTCACGCGGGCCATACACATTGAAATAACGAAAACCAACCACTTGGCTGGGAAACACATTGTCGGGATATGAAAATTTTAATTGGCGCACATATTGATCGAACTGCCATTTAGAGTAGCCGTAAACATTGAGTGGCTTTTCAAAGCGCTGCTCTTCTTTAAACACATCGCTGCCGCCGTAAACAGAGGCGCTGGATGCATACAAAAAAGGAATGCCTTTTTCTAAGCAGGCATGCAGCAAAGTTTTGGAATATTCATAGTTATTTTCCATCATAAATTTGCCGTCCCATTCCGTCGTGGAAGAACAAGCACCTTCATGGAAAATCACGTCAACATCATCAAGCAAACCATCATCTAACTGCACGCGTTGCAGAAAATCATCTTTATCTAAATAATCAGCAATATCGCAATCACTAATGTTATAAAACTGCTTACCATCACTAAGGTCATCAACCACAATAATATCGGTGCGGCCTTGTTCGTTCAGCGTTTTTACAATATTGCTACCAATAAAACCCGCACCGCCGGTTACGATAATCATGCTTCGGTCTCCTGAATTCGTTTTACAATCGCGCTGGTAGAGCAGTTGTCTTTAAAGCTCAAAATAATAACGTCTCCGCCATTGCTTTTTACGCACTGGCCACCGGCTACGTGTTCGACCTTGTAGTCACCGCCTTTCACTAAAATATCTGGGAGTACGCGGCAAATAAGTCGCTCGGGTGTGTCTTCAGCAAAAGGCACGACCCAATCGACGCTTTCTAATCCAGCCAGCACCGCCATGCGATGATCAATGGTATTAATTGGTCGACTTGGGCCTTTTAAACGACGAACCGATTCATCCGAATTAACCGCAACTAATAGTCGATCACCTAATGCTTTGGCTTCTTTTAAGTACTGCACGTGACCTGGATGAATAATATCGAAGCAGCCATTGGTCATCACCAAGGTTTCGCCGCGCGCACGCGCCTCTTGTACCAATGCCATTAAAGATTCTTCATCAAATAAACCTGCACCTTGCTGGCTTTCGCTACGCAGTTCACGCCGCAGCTCTTCCGTTGTTACGGTGGCCGTGCCTAATTTGCCAACCACAATACCGGCGGCGGTATTGGCTAAGGTCGTTGCTTGTTGAAAATTCTGTCCTGCAGCCAAGCACGCTGCTAATACCGAAATAACGGTATCGCCTGCCCCCGTCACATCAAATACCTCACGCGCACGCGTGGGTAAGTGAAATGGCTCGGTATCGCGCTCAATCAGCGTCATACCTTTTTCACTGCGCGTGACTAATACCGCCTGTAAATCGTAGCGCTGAATTAACCCCTGACCTTTGGCAACCAATTGCTCATCCGTTAAACAGGGGCCGACCACGGCCTCAAATTCGCTGAGGTTTGGGGTAATTAACGTCGCACCGCGATAGCGTTCAAAATCGGTGCCTTTAGGATCAACGAGTACGGGGATTTGCTGAGCACGCGCAGCAGCAATTAAACGCTGCGGATTACTCAAGGCGCCCTTGCCGTAATCCGACAAAATAATCACGCCGGCTTGAGCAAGGCGCTGATCGAAATCGTCATAAAGATTACTGAGGTCGGTCGCTTCAAAGTTTTCTTCAAAATCAAGGCGAATCAATTGCTGATGACGGCTAATAACACGCAGCTTGGTAATTGTCGGATGCTGAGGATGGAGAAGGAATCCACAATCGACGCCGGACTTGGTCAACATATCCGCCAAGGCTGAGCCATTATCATCATTGCCGATGATACCGAGCAAATCGACCTCAGCACCCAACGTGGCAATATTCAGTGCAACGTTGCCCGCACCGCCAGCGCGGCTTTCAATGTCTTGGATTTTCACCACAGGCACCGGCGCCTCAGGCGATATGCGCGACGTTGGTCCTTGCCAGTAGCGATCCAGCATAACGTCACCAAACACCAATACGCGGGATTGATGAAAATCGGGAAGTTCTAAATTATTCAATATCTGGAATTACCATTTAGTCTAGTGTAGAAGATATATCGTATTATTAATTTATTGTAGTTATATCACATCACAGTTTTTGAGCATTTAAAACCCAATCAGGACATCCTTCTTGTTTGTTGTATGCTGCTGGGGCTTCGAGTAAAAGACTAATAACATCTTCTACTTTGAAGTCATGGCAGGCTTTATCCAGTCGGTTTAAGAAGTTGTGTGTTTCGGGCCACGAGAGATGAACTTCATTTGCTGTCATAATTCGTGGGTGCTCCGTACCGGCGACGTTATCACCTACCAACAGTTCTTCGTAGAGCTTTTCACCTGGTCTTAATCCGGTAAATTTAATCTCTATATCACCGTCAGGGTTTTTGTCAGTTTTCTCTATCAACCCTGAAAGGCGAATCATTTTTTTAGCTAGAGCGGTGATTTTCACGGGTTCGCCCATATCGAGTACGAATACGTCGCCACCTTTTCCCATTGCACCTGCTTGAATGACTAACTGGGATGCCTCTGGAATCGTCATAAAGTATCGGATGATATCTGGATGCGTGACGGTAATAGGTCCGCCCTCATTAATTTGGCGGCGGAATAGGGGGACTACAGAGCCGGACGATCCCAACACGTTACCGAAGCGCACCATGCAAAATAAAGTGTCATTTTGGCGTTCATTGAGTGCTTGAAGAACAAGCTCTGCCACACGTTTAGATGCTCCCATGACGTTAGTTGGGCGCACTGCTTTGTCTGTTGAGACGAGTACAAATTTTTCTACACCTGCACTAATCGCAGCTTCAGCGCAGTACCAAGTGCCGAATACATTATTACGAACACCTTCGACGACATTGTGCTCAACCATAGGGACGTGTTTGTAGGCAGCTGCGTGATAAATTGTCTGAACATTAAAAGCTTTGAAGATAGTTTCTAATCGATTTTGTTTCTGTACGGAACCTAAAATCGAAACAATTTCCGTATCAGACTCAAGACTTAACACCGTATTTTGAAGTTCTTGTTCAATAGCGTACAAACTGTATTCATTTAGCTCGACTAAAATTAGCTTTTGAGGTTTTTGAATAAGGACTTGGCGGCATAGTTCAGAACCGATCGAGCCACCTGCACCAGTAACTAAAACTACTTTATCGGTAATATTATTGCTCAGTAACTCGGTATTCGGACTGACGCAGTCGCGTCCAAGAAGGTCATCGATTTCAACTTCTCTAACTTCTTCTATTCGGGCCTTGCCACTAATTATGTCGTTCACGGCAGGGGTCGTTAAGATTTCTAAATTAGAACTAGAAAGACTTTCAATTAAGTTTTTTCTTTGGCCAAAGCTCGTTTTACCGAGCGCTAATAACACTTTTGAAATATCGTAATGGTCGGTCAAATCTTCTATTTGTTCTTTTGATATAACACGCAGTCCATGAATCGTTGTGCCTTGCTTTAAGCGGTCATCATCGATAAATGCGCATGGACGATATAAATCACTACCGGCCAGAGCGTGGGCCAATGCTACACCTTGATTGCCTGCGCCATAGATGAGTACCGGTTCGCATTGGGCTTTACTCATTTGGCTAACTAGGCTGCGAATGAATAAGCGCGGTGTCCCTAATAGTGCAAATGCGGTAAAGAAATAAATAATAATACTGGAGCGGGGGAGGTTGGCGTGCGCTAAAAAAGACGTGCTAGTTAATAATATGCCCGAAATACTGATGCCGACTGCAAGGGTGGTGAATGCTTTGCCTGTCATGAAGCGAACAACGGCGCGGTACAATCCAATTTTAACGAACACGCCTAATGAAATAATGGTTGTTGCAAGTACTGCAATAGCTGTTTCGTGGGATATTTGGGGGTTCCATACGCCGTAGCGCAGAGCGAGGGCTAGATAAACGGCTGTAGGGATGGCAATAAAATCGTAACACGCAGTCAATAGTCGCTTGGTTGGACGAGATGCGTTAAGTAGATAGCGAATCATACGTTCCTGTATTCATCGTGAATTAAGATACACGAAGTTTAGCAAATAATCAGAAATTTGCCTTCAGTTCTGCGTAAAGTCATTGATAAATATGACAAAAATAAGTCGTTCAGGTTTTGTTTTGACGAAAATTATCCGAACGGATAAAAGAAGTGGCTCCCCGAGTTGGACTTGAACCAACGACCAATAGATTAACAGTCTACTGCTCTACCGACTGAGCTATCGGGGAACATCAGTAAGTGCTACGTATTATGCCAGCGGTTTTCTTGCTGTCAACAGCACTTTGCTTAAAAGTGTTTGATTTTGTTAGTTATTTTCAAAGCTAACAATTAATTTACAGGCTGTAGCCGTTTGGATTCTGTTTCTGCCAGTTCCACGTATCAACGACCATGTCGGTTAACGACAGCTCTGTTTTCCAGCCTAATATGTCTAGAGCCTTTTCGGCGTTGGCGTAGCAGGCGGCAACGTCACCGGGTCGGCGGTCGACAATGGTATAGGGCACAGCTACAGAGTTGCCTTCTGCGAAAGCGTTGACGAGTTGCAGTACGCTAACGCCGTCTCCGGTTCCTAAGTTGAATGCTTCAACGCCACTGACAGGGGCCGCTCCCAAGAGGTTATCAACGGCTTTTACGTGGCCTTTGGCGAGGTCGACTACGTGGATATAATCACGTACACCAGTGCCATCGACGGTATTATAGTCGCCCCCAAAGACCGAGAGTTGATCACGACGACCTACGGCTACTTGGGAAATATACGGCATTAAATTGTTTGGAATGCCTTTGGGATCTTCACCAATCAAGCCCGACTTATGTGAACCAACAGGATTGAAATAGCGTAATAAAATTACTGCCCATGGCGTCGTGGCGTTACTGAGCTTGTCGGCTTCCGGCAGATCGCGCAGCATTTCTTCGATAATGAGCTTCGAACGACCGTAAGGATTGGTTGCTGATAATGGCATGGTTTCTGTTAGCGGCAGTTGTTCAGGGTCGCCATACACAGTGGCTGATGAGCTGAAGACTAAGTTCTTAACGCCAAACTCTTCCATCACTTGTGCTAGTACGAGCGTGCTATTCAGGTTGTTATCGTAATATGCCAACGGCATTTGGCACGACTCACCAACGGCTTTTAGCCCAGCAAAATGAATGGCTGCATGAATTTGATTATCAGTGAATACGCTGCCTAATAGTTTGCGATCACGGACATCACCTTCGATAAAGGTCACTGTTTTGCCGGTGATTTTTTCGACACGAACTAACGATTCTGGGCTGCTGTTACTCAGGTTATCGACAACAACAACGTCATAACCAGCTTCGAGAAGTTCAATACAAGTGTGGGAACCGATATATCCTGCACCACCGGTAACTAAAATCGTTGCCATAATCGTGTCTCTATCCTTAATTTGTCGTTTTAATCTTTGGAAATCCGGCTGCCAGTCGCGCCAGTTTGGTCGCGGTATTTTGCGTTTGCGCGGGTATTGTACGGACGTAGAGCAGGGCTACTCAGCATCTCAAACGACATAGCACAGATCACCATGCCAGGCTTCAACGCTAGTGGCAGTTTGCCGTTGTTGTAAAATTCTAAAACAATCTGCCCATGCCAGCCGGGATCAATGCGTCCAGCCGTTACGTGTACCATTAAGCCCAATCGCGCTAACGAGCTACGGCCATCCAACCAGCCGACTAAGTCATTTGGAATCGTAACCGATTCCATGGTTGCACCAAGAATAAGTTCGCCGGGATGAATAAATAGCGCGCGCTCATCAGACACTTCGATTTCTTTGCTCATGATGCGGTCGATATCGCGTTCAAGCTGAGCGCGATCACCAGACAAGTCTAAGTGAGTTACCGAGTTGTTGCTGAACACCCGGAAGCGATGATCAAGGCGTAAGTCGACACTGATTCCTGCAATGGCATCCGCAGGCGGCTTAGGCTCGATAATGATTTGGCCTTCGGCTATTCGTTGTTCGATATCGCCATCACTCAGTCGCATGTCGTATTCCAAAAAATGTCGTTGTTAGCGGTGCCAAGCGGGTTAAAACTCAAGCTTGGTTGCATCTATCTGATAGCGAGTTTTGCCATCTTTTTTATCTGTCATGCGAATTAACGCATAGTGTTGATCAATTGCAAACCAAGCAAATATCTGACGACGTTTATCTGAGCGTAATTGTTCAACCTTTACCGCGCGGAACTTACCGGCAGGGGTTTTGAGTACTTCTTCGCCCACGACCTTAAAGCGAAAGGGCTTAGAGTTCTTCTTTTCGAATACTGGGTATTCAAACTCGGTTTGGCCGCTCGCCAGATCAACACTTGCTTGTAACATATAAGTAATGTTGTCTTGTATGCCGTCTTGCCATTGGTCGGTATAGAGCTTGTTTTTCTCATCACTAAAAACGGTCTGATCGTTAGCCTTAAACGTCAGCGTGCGGTCATCTTCATCGATTAGCCCAGAAGCTCGGTATTTGTAGGCGTTCGGCAGGATACGGCCATCTACGAACGTGAATTGAGAGGTTTCGCGTAAGCTCGCAACGCTCGCTTCAGCGTCGAATACTAATTCCCATTCGCCGTTGTCTAATTTTTTGAGGGTGCGAGAGGCATCGATATCAAACGAAAACCAACCGACGTGCCATTCACTGCGATAGCTGATTTTGAACGGCGTGAGAGTTTGGCTTACCGGTGCTGGTGTTGTCGTGACGTTTGTGTCTGAAGTTTTTGTCGGTGTATCGTCTGCGAATGTCAGTGGCATAACAGCTAAGAGCCCAAAGCCACACATCAACAAAATTGAACGAAACATCATAGTAAGCATTCCCTGATCGATGATGTGTAAGACAGTTGATTAACCTTGCAGTTGCAAACCTGTGCTCGGAAGTTTATTGCCATCCAATTCAGCAGCGTTCTTCACCATGCGTAAACGACCTTCCACAAACCATTTAACGGCAATCGGGAAAATCACGTGTTCTTGCTGTTGCACACGCTTTTGCAGTGTCGCAGCATCGTCACCGTCAAATATAGGAACAACGGCCTGAATAATATTCGGGCCGTCATCCAAAACTTCGGTCACAAAATGAACCGTTACACCGTGCTGAGTATCGCAGGCGTCGATGGCACGCTGATGCGTGTGTAGGCCTTGATATTTGGGTAGCAGAGAAGGGTGAATATTGATCATATGCCCTTCGTAGCGGTTAACAAACTCAGCCGTCAAAATACGCATAAAGCCCGCAAGCACAACCAAATCAGGTTCGAAGCTATCAATGCTGGCCATTAAAGCACGGTCAAAGTCTTCACGGCTGGCAAACTGACGATGATCAACAACGTCGGTAGGAATATTGCGGTCACGTGCTTTCTGTAGGCCGGCAGCTTCAGGGTTGTTACAAATAACCGCAGCAACTTCCGCATCTATCATTCCAGCACTGACCTGATCGGCAATGGCAGTCATATTGCTGCCACCACCGGAAATCAGAATCACAACGCGAGGAGTATCTGGCTCGGTTGCGCCATAAAGCGATGTGACTCCTTCACTCATGCGCGGTTTCCAAGAAACTCAACGCGATCTTCATTTTCAGCGCGTGCTTGTACTTCACCAATAAGCCATGACTGCTCGCCTTCGGCATTTAGAAGAGCGATGGCAGAATCTGCTTTGTCTTCTGGTAGCGCGATGATCATGCCAACGCCACAGTTAAAGGTGCGGAACATTTCAGATGTTTTCACGTTGCCGTTTTCCTGCAGCCACTTGAACACATCTGGCCACTGCCAGCTGTTGGTATCAATCACGGCTTTGCAGTCGTCTGGCAAAACACGTGGGATGTTTTCTTGGAAACCACCACCCGTGATGTGAGACAGCGCGTGAATGTCAGACGCATTGATTAGCTTCAATACCGACTTCACATAGATTTTGGTTGGTGCCATTAAGGCATCGGCAATGGATTGACCATCAAGATCAGCAGACAAATCAGCCTTCGATACTTCGATGATCTTGCGAATCAAGGAGTAACCGTTCGAATGAGGGCCGCTAGAAGCCAAGGCAATTAACTTATCGCCAGCCGCAACACGAGAACCATCAATCAGCTGATCTTTTTCGGCGATGCCGACACAGAAACCCGCTAAATCGTAGTCTTCGCCTTCGTACATACCTGGCATTTCGGCAGTTTCACCACCGACCAGAGAAGCACCTGCTTGGAAGCAACCTTCACCGATTCCCTCAACAACCGCAGCGGCAACGTCAACGTTCAACTTACCGGTTGCGTAATAATCGAGGAAGAATAGCGGCTCAGCGCCGGCAACAACTAAGTCGTTGACGCACATAGCGACTAAGTCGATACCAATGGTGTCGTGTTTATTTAGGTCCATAGCGAGGCGCAATTTTGTGCCCACGCCATCGGTGCCCGAAACCAACACAGGTTGTTTATAACCCTGAGGAAGTTCGAACAGTGCGCCAAAGCCTCCCAGTCCGGCTAGGACTTCAGGGCGACGGGTACGTTTTGCAACGCCTTTGATCCGTTCTACTAATGCATTACCAGCGTCGATGTCGACGCCCGCGTCTTTATAACTCAGGGATTTTGATTCGCTCATGCCGTTGTCACTGGGTGGCCAATGGAAAGGCGCGTATTCTAACGATTTGTGTTGCATCCTGCATCATGGAAATGCCGAAAAGCGTAAAAGAACACTTATCTTCACTGGTTATATTCGTTGCTCATGGCACAATACCGCGTCTGATAACAATCTAAGGAAGTAAAAGTGCGGATTGCAGCGCTTATTTTGTTGGGCTTTTTAAGCTTTACCACACATGCCGTCGTCGTTTCTGGATTGCACGACGTGCGCGTCGTGGTGACTGATCAGTCGGCGGCGAATCGTCGTGCCGGTATTGAACAGGCTTATCAGCAAGTATTAGTCAAAGTATCGGGCCACGCAGCCACCTTGCAGAATCCTCTGTTACAAAAAGAGCAGAGCAACGCTGAGTCTATGGTGAGCCAGATTCGCTACGTTCGAGGCGAGCAGAGCCAGTTATTCCTGCAAGTGAGTTTCTCAGCTAGTCAAATTCAAGCCCTGTTGAAGCGGGCAGGCGAACCAGTCTGGGGCAGCAGTCGACCTCTAACCTTAGTATGGTTGGCGCAAGAAACTGACGGTCAGCAGCGCATGGTGACTCAAGAAGATCTTATTGTGCGCAGCGCCATTCAAAATGCGATGGAAGAGCGTGGCATCCCAGTGCTATTTCCTTCCAACGACTTAGATGACGAACTTACTTTGCCAGTCGAGCGTTTGTGGGGCTTGTTCAGTCAGGATATCGCCCTTGCAAGTGAACGCTATCCTGTAGACGGCTATTTAGCAGGGCGAATTATTCCTAGCGCATCGTCTTGGTACTTTGCTGGTCAATTCAGTTACGGTGCCGATACCACGCAGTTTAGCGTGCAAGCTCCATCCCCAGACGTTCTAGCTTTGCAGGTTGCCGATAAATTAGCGGATACCTTAGCAAGTCGTTACGCCGTGACCGAAAATGCAGAACAAAGCTCAGATGGTTATGTTATTCGAGTGAATCATGTGGCGAACTTCAGCGATTACCAGCGTTTGTTGAACTACCTTAATGCCCACATAGCTATATCGAATACCCGAGTGCTCAGCGTTAACCAAGATGAAGTCACCCTCAGTTTGACGTTAGCAACCAGCTGGCCTCAGACATGGGATGTATTGGCTTTGGATAAACGTTTAAAAGAAACCGATCAGCCTAATACTTTGCAGTGGCAGCCTTAAGATTCAGTTATGGAACATCAACAGTTAACGCTTCCGGTTGTTATTCGCGACGATGCCCGTTTTGCTAATTACCATGCGGGCCCCAACGAACAAATCGTTCAATCACTGCAACAGCAGTGGACTACCCGCGGTGAGCCATTCATTTATTTATGGGGCGCATCAGGCGTAGGGTGCAGTCATTTATTGCAGGCTGCTTGCCATTATGCCGAAGGCCTAGGTCATCACAGCGTCTATCTACCGTTAGACGAGTTGGTCGAAATGGGCCCCGGCGTACTCGAGTCGATGGAGCAACTGCCGCTTGTTGCCTTGGATAATCTGCAAGTAATTGCTGGCAATGAAGAATGGGAAGAAGCCATCTTTCATCTGTTTAATCGAATTCGTGATCGACAAAGCCATTTGTTGATTGCCGCGAACGCCAACCCGCAACAACTTGGAATTCGGCTTCCAGATCTGACCTCGCGTTTGAGCTGGGGCATGGTATATCAGGTAGGGGCATTGGCTGATGAAGAAAAGGTACTGGCTCTACTACTAAGGGCACATCGTCGGGGTTTAAACCTAACGGATGATGTAGCGCGTTACATCCTTACCCGTGGACCGCGCGATAGCCAAGCCCTGTTTGATTTGCTCGAACGTTTAGATCAGGCGTCGTTAACCGCACAACGGAAATTGACGATCCCGTTTATTAAGGCCGAGATGGGGTGGTGAGGATTATGGGGCAGGGTGCTATATACATTAGATCGGTTGGACTAGCGGACCTGTAGGAGGGAGTCAACGAACGCTTTTTGTGCGTACTCCCGATTATGGCTTTGCATCTTTTCGTCACTGCTCGCTTAGGCTCCCTGAGTGACTCCTACAGAAAACGTATTTTTCGATCTAATCCGGCGTAACAAATAATTTCATCGCGACTATTAACAAAAAATGTGAACAAAAAACGTTCATTGAATCGTTCCTACAAATTCTCTTTTCTTGTAAATAAACTCCATAAAAAACGCGGCTAATAGGCCGCGTTTTTTAAATCCTAAACCAGATGATCTCAGCTCAGAACTTTCTTAATACGCTCAACCGCGTCTTTCAGCACATCCATGCTGGTCGCGAACGACAAGCGCATATAGCCCGGCGTACCAAACGCAGAGCCCGGAACCAAAGCAACACCCGCCTCAAGCAGTAGCTTCTCAGCGAATTCAACGTCACTTTCAATGCCAGCGGTTTTCATCGCTTCTTTCACGCTTGGGTAGGCATAAAATGCACCGTCGCCTTCAATGCAGCTAAAACCCGGAATGGTATTCAGCGCCGCAATTAAGTAATCGTGACGTTCTTTAAAGGCTTTCACCATAGGCAGAACGCAATCACGACCGCCATTCAGCGCTGCTTCAGCTGCTACCTGAGAAATAGACGTCGGATTCGACGTGCTTTGCGATTGAACTTTTTTCATCGCACCAATCAGCTTGGCAGGGCCTGCCGCATAGCCAATACGCCAGCCAGTCATGCTATAGGCTTTTGATACACCGTTAAGAACGATGGTGCGGTCGTATAAATCAGGGCACGCCGTCACGATGTTTTCAAAGGCGAAATCGGCCCACCAGATGTACTCATACATATCATCAGTGGCGATCAACACATTCGGATACTTGCGCAGCACCGCACCTAACGCTTGCAGTTCTTCTTTGGTGTAAGCAACGCCAGAAGGATTTGATGGACTGTTCAATACCACCAAACGCGTTTTGTCGGTAATCGCTGCTTCTAGTTGCTCTGGGGTGATCTTGAAGCGCGTGCTTTCATCGGTTTCGATACAAACCGGCACACCTTCAGCAATGATCACCATATCAGGATACGACACCCAATACGGCGCAGGGATAACCACCTCATCGCCTTTGTTGATGTAGGCCAGCGCAAGATTAAAGAAGCTTTGTTTACCACCACAAGACACCAAAATCTGGTTCGCCTCGTAGCTCAAATTATTGTCGTTCTTCAGTTTCTCAATAATGGCTTTTTTTAGTCCCGGCGTTCCGTCAACCGCAGTGTACTTCGTAAAACCGCTCTCAATGGCTTTTATTGCCGCCTGTTTGATGTGATCCGGGGTATCAAAATCCGGTTCACCTGCACCCAAGCCAATAATGTCTTTGCCAGCTGCCTTGAGTTCTGCAGCGCGGTTGGTTACCGCCAGAGTAGGAGAAGGCTTGATCTGTTGTACGCGATCAGACAGTTGCAGGTCCAAAATGTGTATCCTCAAAAACGACAGTGGTCGGGACTTGCGCGGCAGGAGTATGACTTTGGCCTAGTTGAACCGAATTGAATCAGTTACAGTCCTAGCCATAGCGGAACTTCGGTTCTGCCATGCAAAAAACCGTATAATGCTACAAGATTTAGCCGTTAACTGGAATCCTGATGAGCAAGGCATTTGAGCTGAAATCCAAATATTCTCCCGCTGGTGATCAACCAAACGCCATCAAACAGTTGGTAGGGGGCATAAACGCAGGTCTGTTAAAACAGACATTGCTAGGGGTCACGGGCTCCGGCAAGACATTTACCATGGCGAATGTTATTGCTGAGTGCCAACGGCCAGCCATCATCATGGCGCACAATAAAACATTGGCGGCACAGCTGTATGGCGAATTTAAAGAATTCTTCCCCAATAACGCGGTTGAGTACTTCGTTTCTTATTACGACTACTACCAGCCTGAAGCCTATGTGCCGTCGTCAGATACCTTTATCGATAAAGACGCCTCCGTTAACGAACACATTGAGCAGATGCGTTTATCGGCAACCAAAGCTTTATTAGAGCGCCGCGACGCCATTATTGTGGCCACCGTGTCCGCTATTTACGGTTTGGGTGATCCGGACTCGTATCTCAAAATGATGCTGCACATGGTGCGTGGTGATCGCATTGATCAACGTACAGTGTTACGTCGCTTGGCCGAGTTGCAATACAGTCGCAACGATATGGATTTCCATCGAGGCACCTACCGAGTACGTGGTGAAGTGATTGATGTATTCCCAGCGGAAAGCGACGACGAAGCCATACGCATTGAATTATTCGACGACGAAGTAGAGCAGCTCAGCACCTTCGATCCTCTAACGGGTGCTATACGCAATCGTTTGGCTCGTGCCACGATATACCCTAAAACTCACTATGTAACACCGCGTCAGAAAATTCTCGACGCCATCGACGGCATTAAAGTTGAACTGGATGAGCGCCTAGATTACTACCGCAAAGAAAATCTATTAGTCGAGGCTCAGCGTTTAGAACAGCGCACCCGTTACGACATCGAAATGATGCAAGAGCTGGGTTACTGCTCGGGTATTGAAAACTACTCGCGTTACTTGTCAGGTCGCGAAGAGGGCGCACCGCCGCCGACCTTATTTGATTACATTCCCAAAGACGCGCTTGTCTTTGTCGACGAATCGCACGTGACCATTCCGCAAATTGGCGGCATGTATCGTGGTGACCGTTCGCGTAAAGAAACCCTTGTACAATTTGGTTTCCGCTTGCCGTCAGCGTTAGATAACCGCCCGATGCGCTTTGAAGAATGGGAAGCGATTGTGCCGCAGTGCATTTTTGTTTCTGCAACGCCTGGTAACTACGAAAAAGAACACCAAGATAACGTCGTTGAACAGGTCGTTCGCCCAACAGGCTTGATAGATCCTGTGATTGAAATTCGTCCAGCGACAGGTCAGGTTGACGACGTACTGCATGAGCTAAATGAGCGTACCGCCAAAGGCGAACGTATTCTCATTACTGTACTAACCAAACGCATGGCGGAAGACCTCACCGACTTCTTGCAAGAACAAAACGTGCGTGTGCGCTATTTGCACTCCGATATTGATACCGTCGAACGTGTGGAAATTATTCGTGATTTGCGCCTCGGCGAATTTGATGTGTTGGTGGGTATTAACCTATTGCGAGAAGGTTTGGATATTCCCGAAGTCTCTTTAGTTGCTATTTTCGATGCTGATAAAGAAGGCTTCTTGCGTTCTGAGCGCTCCTTAATTCAGACCATTGGTCGTGCCGCCCGTAACCTTAACGGTAAAGCGATTTTATACGCGGATCGTATTACCGACTCGATGCAAAAAGCCATTGACGAAACCGATCGCCGTCGTGAAAAACAAGTGGAATTCAACACCAAACACGGCATCACACCAAAAGGCGTCATGAAGTCAGTGGAAGATATTCTTGAAGCTACGCCAGCACCGGGTAAAAAGACCCATAACCGCAATGGTCGCAGTAAACAGAAAGTGGCCGAAAACGCAGCCGACTACAATGCAAATGACTGGCAACATTTACCAGCTCACAAGCTCGGCGCACGAGTGAGTGAAGTGGAAGATCAAATGTTTAAAGCTGCAAAAGACCTTAATTTTGAAGAGGCTGCGCGCTTGCGAGATCTGCTGCACCGTATGAAAGAGCAAATGATTGCGAACAGCTAAATCGTTTAGAAAGTGGCGATCAAACAATAAGCAGTATGTCGACTACCTGTCGACATACTGCTTAATTATTGATTACAGGTTAAGGCTCGATTGAATCTCTTGCCAACTGACGTATTTAAAATTTTGCTTCTCATTAGGCAGTAAATTGCGTCCGTCTTGCACTACGAGTAACCCTTGTGGATAGTCCTTATTCAATGGAATTGACGTTACCGCGAGACCATCTGTTTCTGAAGCTCCATCAATATTCTTAGCGCTGTTCATTCCGACTCGAAAACGTCCCTTATATTCGTACGGAGCCACGGCATCAAACACAACATAGCTATCATTGCCCTGACTGGAAACAATTAAATACACGGCATTCGCACTACGGTAAATATCCATTCCTTCTATGTCCGCGACCAACTTATCGGATACTGCGGCAACGAGCTCAAGTTGTGAACTGGCGTTTGGTTCTGCATCCAATGTCCAAACGGCGACATCTTCTTCGCCGACAAAAAGGCGTTGTTTAGCATCGTCCGCTGCACAACCTTCCGGCTGAGAGTTAACCGAAAATGTTCTTACTCTTTGCGCTTGCCAGCCAGAAGGGTCATCTGTCACAGAGTATTGTTCAAATCGACCGTCTTGATCATTGATGAAAATATAAAACTCATTATTCAGATTTTTATACATACACAAGCCATATATTTCATCGAGATTAGTATCGATTTCATTAGTTGTGACCATCTCTCCGCTGTTCGGGTTGATGCGGAACAGGGCAATGGTGTTCCGGTCGCGCTGGCTTGCAGCCGCAATGTCGGCGGCTTCACCTTTGAACGTAAACCCTTGGCGAACATCGACATTATTCACACGACCAACGACCAGTTCTTGTAACTTTTTGCCTTGTAAATCGTAGCTGTATAAACCAAATTTCTTATTAGTGCCTAAAATTCGGCTTTGTTCCGGATTTCGAAGATTCACCCATATGGCAGGATCATCCGCGGCATCGCCATTGTCATCCATAGGATCCGTTTCTGCGCTAGCTGCTACTTGCTTAATCGCATTACCCTGATTACTTCTTGGAGTTAGCATTAGCTCTGCGGTAAATAAATTTTTACTAATATCATCTGATAAGGTTAATAAAGATATCCCTTGCTTGTCGCTGATCGTAAAGGTGTCACTATATAGAGGGGAACTAAACTGCCATTGCTGATTAGAATGCGCACCTATGTTATCAATGCTATAAGAATGCAAATAAGGCCCATCTTTTTCGGCGATAAATAGCGAACCTTGGCTAATTGCAACAGGACCGCTGCTTTTAACTAAGTTACCCCACGGTGTTATTAAATCGACTGCCATACGTGTGATTTGGCTTTCTGCGCGCGCATTGTAGGCCCATACGCCGACACTTTCCTCGCTAACAAACAACTGATCGGTAATATCATCAACAACGCAGTATTCTGCTTGCGGTGGCAGCGGAAACTGGCGAATTTCCTGCTGTGAAATGGTGCTGTTGCTCATATCGCCAAGTAGCAATTGATGCGCTATTTGATCTTCCGCCAGTAAAAACACATTGAGTTCTTGCTGGCTTGGTTGATACAAGCATAAGCCTTCCACCGAATACGTAAGGGGTTCGCCATAACGGATATCTGCAATGGTATTGTTCTTTACTCGGTAAGTTATCAGTCGATTTTTGTTGCTATCTAAACTGACGAAAAACTCGCCTTCTTCATCTGTTCGGCTGGAAATAAATTCCGCTGAAATTCCTCGTGCATCTATAGTCTGTTCAGACTGATTGGAAATTTTAATATCGCCTTCGTCTTGTACGCTCAGCCAATATCCATTTGCTGTTTGTGATGCTGTTTCACCTGTTAACATCAAGGGTGTAGTCGTGAGTGTCAGCATCTTACCGGATTCGCTTACGGCGCCGTTCATCGCTTCCGGTGCTTGGCAGCCAACCGCCGCAATGCTAAAAATAGATGTTAATAATATACGCAGTTTCATAGTTATCATCTTGTAAATAGTGTTTTCTAGATCAATATTAAGCTGAGGCTTAGGAGCAATTTAGTCGGGCATCAGATGCCCGACATTCGAGCCATTAAAAGCTGCTGTATGTAAATCCTAGTCGGTAGGTAGGGCCATAGTCTTCATACTGAGCGTTGTACTGCTCTTTATTGACGTAAGCGTAATAGGGTTCGTCGGTGATATTGGCTACTTCGAAGTTAACTTTTAGATTATTCAGTAGTTCATAGGTCGCATTGAAATCGATCTGAGTTTGGCTGCTTTGATAAATGTCAGCCGTTTTGTTCGATATATTTCCAACCTCTAATAAATATTCCGATTTATAGTTTGCGGCTATTCGCATACTTAGCTTTTCGTTTTCGTAGCCGAGAATAAAGTTACCAGTGACGTCTGATTGATTGGGTAGCTGAATATCACGTTTTACAATATCGCCATCGACATAAGATGATATTTCAGCATCAGATTCGCTTACTGCAGCGTTGGCGGCAATCAGTAATCCGTTGAATGGAGCGGGTAGGCTTTCAAACTTGTGGGATGCAGCCAGTTCGATACCGATCAAGTTAGCTTTATCACCATTTCGGAAGGTAATCACTTCATCGTAGGCCGAATAAGCAGGAGACCCCGCCACATCCGTTTGATAAATGAAATTATCAATTTCTTTATAAAATAGGTAGGCTGAAAGGCTGCTACTATCCATGTAGTGCTCAATACCTAAATCGAAATTCTGAGCTTCCAGCGCTTTTAAGTCCGGGTTGCCGAATTCTGCTTCTGTGCCATCGTCAGTGAAGTTTGGACGAATTTCCTCAAACGTTGGACGCACAACCGCATTGGTCCAAGCTGCACGAGCTAGGGTGCTGTCCCCCAGTTGATAGCGTAATTGCGCCGATGGGAGAATATGGCTGTAGTCATTATTTCTTTCAACAGTAATTAATTCATCTGAGCTATTAAGAGCATTACCTGTAGAACTCAGTTTAGTTTGCTCATAACGTACACCGGCAATAACACGTAAGCGATTCGCATCAATACGACCCATCACATATCCGGCATTGATATCTTCATCTACGCCATAATCTTCTAATGTAGAATCCTCCTCATCAAAAGCGCTATCACGATCCAAAGTATTCATATAAGCGCGCACTTTGTTTTTCGATACACCGGGGCCAAAGCGACCTAAACTGTAATCAGGCTCGCCACTGGCGAAGTCGCTCATTGATAGGCTGCTATCTTCGGATAAATCTTTATATACCCAAGTATCTGAGTCTTGGCTTTTTTCTCGTATTTTGGTTTTTATACCGAATTTAACCAATGCAGCTGTATCACTAAGATTAAAATCTTTAGTGATATCTAATTGCGCCATGGTTTGCTTATCTTCGGTATAACTTTTAGTGCGTTCGATCTCGGTCAATTCATATTGACTAGCGTCATAGAGGTTCGATGGGCCATAGAGTTTAGGATGGCGAGTGTTACTAAAAGTTAAATCGTTAAAATCATCGAGCCCTTCAAATGCAGCACCTGCAATCGTATCGGGTTCATCTTCCGAAGCTTTGCTGTAAGCCAGTTTGTATTCAACCGTCCAAGCGTCGATATAGTGAGTAGCGCCAAATGTTGACGACATAATTTCTTGTGTTTCTTTACGATCTTTAAGCTCGCGTACAACTTCTGCATCGGCCATTTCGCCAGCAGCGATAGGGTCTGAGAATTCTATACTCGCAGCTTGTCTTTGTTCGTTATCACTAAATGTGCTGTATAAATTATGTAAAAAGTAGGTGTTATTTAAATCGTGCTCATAATCGAAATTAAGTGCAGCACCTAGGCGTTGACGCTCTATACTGTATTCACGCATTTCCACTTCTTCAAGCTTCGCACCATTTTCGAAATCCCAAGCACCGCCAGTTTCAACGTTGTCTGAGCCGAATTTACGATCATCAAAGCTGACGGCTGCCGCTACACCTAAACGACGATTATCACCAAATATGAAGGTGTCTCCGCCAGATAAACCGTAAGCCGGATTGCTCTGTTTTGTCTGTTGGTCGTAGCTCATCTGAACATTGGCAGAATAGAATTTGCCTTCGCGATCCAGTGCCGAAATGCTATTTATCTCAACCGCACCGCCAATCGCATTGGCGTCCATATCCGGAGTTAGTGTTTTAGTTACTACCAGTGAACTAAGTAGGTTGGAAGGAATAACGTCCAGTGCTACGGCTCGACTGCCGGCTTCCGGTGCAGGAATTTGCGTACCGTTAACACTCACACTGTTTAAATTGGCACTGATACCACGAATACGGACAAAACGGCCTTCACCTTGGTCGCGCTCTATCGATAACCCCGGTACACGCTGCAGAGCCTCTGCGGCATTCGCATCCGGTAATTGGCCGATAGCATCGGCATTGATTACGCTAATGGTGTTATCGGCATACCGCTGGCGATCAAGAGCACGTTGCATCTGTGCGGCTTGGCCGATTACAAGCAATTCTTCGATAGGTTGCTCAGATTGATTGAGTACAATATCGATGACTTTGGTTTCATCATCTTTAATCGTTATTGTGCGACGCTCAACTTCTTGGCCACCAACTTTAACCGTGAGGGTATATTCTCCAGATTTTAACTGAGGTAAACGGAAGCGTCCGGCTGTGCCTGACAACACTTCTCGATTAAGTTCTTCGATACGGACGACCGCTTCGGTGTAGCTATTGCGGCTTTGTTCGTCAGTAATTCGACCTTCAATACTGCTATCAGCAAAGCTATGGCTAGCAAGCAATGTGGATGTTAAAGCGATTGCAGCGCTTAGAGGGGCTAAACGTGAATTCATAATACTGCTCCGATGAGTAAAACTGACGAGACAGTAGAAATATCGTATTGCTGTTTTGTTACAGTCGTTTTTTAAGGAGGATAAAAGCCGCCTTAATACAGGAAAAACGACATAAAATGATCTTCTTTAACCTGTTAATTATTCAGCGCGAACTTAGCGCACTCCATATTTTTCGAAAAGGGTATCCATTCTTCAGTGTTGTGCTGATCAAATGCTTATTTTTCAGGTGAAACGTACTTTTTACTTGAGCTGATTTGACCCGTTGGTAAGAATCAGGCTTTATTAACTTTTGTCATTAAACTGTCACTTTATGCTGATAATACAGCCTTAATTTAATATAAGGCCGACATCATGCTGTCTAAATTACGACCTCACAGAAATAAATTAATCCTTATCTATGGTATCGCTTTTATGTCTTTAATTGCGTGTATTTGGGTGGGTGATAGTAAAGCTTGGGGCGAAATTGACTGGCTGGATGTGCTGGGAGAAGGTGGAAGTTCTATTGCTATTGCTATATGGATGATACTTATTCTAGGTAGTCGCCCAGCGGGTCGAGTTACCAACCTATTGACGCTCGGTTTGGGTTTTATGTTCATTGCTATGTGGCAAGACAATATTGACGAATTTATTCGCATACCGGCAGAGCAGTGGTGGGATCATTGGCTAGAGTCAGCTGCTATGCCATTTGGAATCGGGTTATTAACCTATGGGTTATTTCATTGGCATGACGAACAGCTTGCTGTTAACCAGCAGCTACAAAAACGTGAGAATTTATTTCGAGAACACCGTTACGTCGATACCCTGACTCAGCTAGGACGAGTTGATTATTTAAAAGAACATATCCAGCGGCTACGTTCAGAATATCCTGATGCAGAAATGTCTTTAATTATGCTTGAGATAGAACAGTTTTCGTTATTTTCTCGCCAGTATGGCCATCGAGAATCAGACCGCTTGTTACACGAAATCGCGGAAATTCTGTTACTTAATTTACGTCGTCAAGATGTTATTTGCCGTTATGCTGGCGATCGTTTTTCGGTGGTTATGATGGATACATCCCCAGAGCGTTCGTTACAGATAGCGGAAGAGCTACGCCTAGCAATTCAACATTTTTCGTTTAAAACGAAGGATGGTGATAGCTGCCCTCAGAGTATTTGTGCCGGTGTCGTCTGTACGAACAAAGACCAAACAACGAGTGATATTTTAGCCAATGCTAATCAGGCTTTAAATTCAGCTCGTGAACAGCACTGCTGTTATCTCGCAGCCTAATAAGAAGCCAATGTTATGAAACCCAACTGGTACGAGTGTGATCAGAGATACCTACCGGCACACCATCAACCGGCTTTATTGCTGGATTTATTGTTGGTCCGAGATGCTAGTTCACACAAAGTATTAAAAGGCACAGGTCTATTTTATGAAGACATCATTGAAGGCAAACGACATATGTCGGCCTTACAGTTTCAACAGCTCATTAGTAATAGTCAGAAGCTAGCACCGGAGGGCGATCTAAGCTTTCGGTGGGGCGACAACCTTTGGCCCGGCCACTATGGTCTTGGTAGTCAGTTATTGAGTAATGCCCCAGATTTGAAGCGCGGCCTACAAGCCCTAGTACATTTTCGGCATACATTAAGTCCACTGCTTGTACCGCGAGTGTTTGAAGATGAACATTACTGCTATATACAGTGGCTAGATACCTGCTGTGATTTAGCCTCATCGCGACCCTTTATGGTTGAAACCTCGATGATGGCTCTAACATCTTTATCGCGTTGGCAGTCACAAACGTCTTTACCTTGGCGTTATGGTTTTAGCTACCAAGCCCCCACAAAAGGTATAGAGCAGTATCAGGTGCATCTAGGCGAAAAGCTTATGTTCGGCTTAGGCGTGGATGTTATGGTCATTGAAAAACGCTGGCTAGAGCAAGCATGGCCTAAAGGTTCGGTTACCGCTTTTCGTGCATCATGGCACGAAGCTACCCAGTCAGATCCAGTACCTGAGAGTCTTAGTGGTTTTTGTGAATCCGTTTATGATTGGCTCGTGAAGCACATTCAGCAGCCCGTGACCCTGCCGGATGTGGCTTTGGCCTTCGATATGAGCTCTGCTACGTTAAAACGTAAGTTGAAGAAGCATCGAACCAGCTTTCAACAAATACAAGACCAAGCCCGATTGCACGTGTGCTTGTATCTGTTGCATGTTAAAGGCATGAACAACGAGCAAGTGGCCCAACAGCTGCTCTTCAATGACCTTACCAATTTTCGCCGAGCCTTTAAACGCTGGAGCGGCTTAACGCCAAGTGCCAGTCGTCAACAATTCCAGCTTCACTCTTTAGCTCTCTGATTCTTATCAGCTTTTACCAATCTTGGGGGCGAAAAAGGACTTGCACTAGAAACCGAGCATAGCTAATATACGCGCCTCTTCAGGACTATAGCTCAGTTGGTTAGAGCGCTACCTTGACATGGTAGAGGTCCCCAGTTCGAATCTGGGTAGTCCTACCAAGATACTAAAAACCCGCATCAGGTAACTGCTGCGGGTTTTTTTATGGTCGTTACTTAAGCCCCAAGTAGATGAGCAGCTAACTGTAATTCGTTAGAGCGTTCAGCGAGTGCCTTAGCGATATCGCGTTGTGAAAAGCGCGAAAGGGATCCGGCCTTATTAGGAACCAGTGCATTTAAATGCAAGCACGGCGTTAACTCTTTAAAGTCGCGTAAATCACCACGTTTAATAATCGGTAAAAATGGCCCTTTTAATTGTTGTTGAATTAGGCCAAATGCTTTCTGTAAGGGCATGCTAATTGTTTTGTTATTGCGTAACCGCATATTCACCGCCAATCCATTCGAACTTGGATAAAGCAATAAACCAGTACTTTTTATCGACTCTTCAGGAATATGCGAGTAAGTGCAGGTGAAGTCGACAGGGTCTGGCAATATCACCACACTCGTTTTTGTAAAATACGTCGTATAGTCGCTATAAATTTGACGTAGGGCAGGGCTATAAACAGGCAGGAATTGAGCAACGTTGAGTAAGAATTGCTTACCTGCTTCTTTTGCTCTCATTTCTTCCAGTGACCAATGAAGATCAGCAACAATGGCTAATTTCCTTTCATGTAAACTCGTCACGGGATACTCCGCTGTCAATTAAGTGTTTGATTCTACTGATATATGTGTCAAAGGAAAGTAGGTTTAGCGTCAACTATGAGAAGGGTGGCCATTAATTGACCAATGCGGACTAAATCTTAAAACTAACTTTGTACCTCGCGAAGACGTTTGTCATATCTATGACCATTTTCTTTAACCTCGGCGTAAAAAATTCCAAATACCCTCTAATAAATTTTATTTAACGAGTTGTGGAAGGGTTATGTATGCAAAGTTTTAAGCTGTGTATGTTGGCGGCATTAAGCACGGGTCTTATTGCATGTGGCGGTGATGGCTCGCGTGGTCCACAAGGATTACAAGGCGAGCAAGGTCTGCAGGGGCCACAAGGTGAAATGGGCCAGCAAGCGCCAGTAGCAACGGAAGGCAAGGCATTGGATTTGACCATTCTTCATATGAATGATCACCACTCGCATATCGCTGCTGAAACCTTCGGTTATGATGTATCGTCACTGGGGTTATCTACCAAGCTTAGCGACGATTCAGCTATAACGAGTGTTTCAGTAACCTACGGCGGTTTTCCGTTACTGGTTAGTTTATTCGATACACTTGGTGCCCAGTCTAATAACGTACTAAAACTGCATTCGGGAGATGCCGTTACCGGCACCTTGTACTATTCATTATTCAAAGGTCGCGCCGATGCCGAAATGATGAATCAAGTATGTTTCGATGCATTTGCACTAGGAAATCATGAATTTGATGATGGCGACAGCGGCCTTGCTAATTTCCTAAATTCGCTCAATTCAACGGCGTGTGAAACGCCGGCTCTTGCAGCAAACGTTGTGCCGGGCGCAACCTCAGCCGTTAAAGAAGGCTACCTTCAGCCTTACACTATCGTTGAGCGTGATGGCCAACAAATAGGCATCATAGGTATCGATATTGCTGGTAAAACCAAAAACTCTTCAAGCCCAGATGCCGATACTCAGTTCCTTGATGAAACCACAACTGCACAAAAGTATATCGACGAATTAACAGCTCTAGGTGTGAATAAAATTGTATTAATGACTCATTACCAATACACCAGCGATCTTGTACTGGCAGCAGCGTTAAACGGTGTTGACGTTATCGTCGGCGGCGACTCGCATACCTTATTGGGCGATAGCACATTCAGTGATTTAGGATTTAATCCAGTCGCCGATTATCCAGCAGTCGTGGCTGATAGTACTGGTAGCACTGTTTGTGTCGTCCAAGCATGGGAATATGCGCACATGCTGGGCAAGCTCGATGTTAGCTTCGATGCCAACGGTAAAGTAACCGCATGTAGCGGTCATCCGTATCTACCCATTAGCAACACGTTTAAATACAAAGATAGTGATGGCTCAACGCTTTCATTGAAGGGTAATGATGTCACTCGTGTGGCGGCCAAATTGACCGCCGAAGACGAAATTGTTATCGCCCAAGAAGATGCCACCACTGCGGCGTTACTGGCGGTATTTGATCAAGACGTCGACGTACTGAAGCAAACAGTGATTGGAACAAATGCCACCGATCTTTGTTTGTCTCGTGTGCCGGGTGATTCACGTTCGTCGCTTTGTGATTCTTCTGCCACTTATGAGCGTGGTTCTGATATTTCTAACGTTGTGGCTAAAGCTTTCTTAAAAGTATCGCCAACTGCCGACATCGCCATACAAAATGGTGGTGGTGTACGTGTGGATTTAGCGGCTGGAGACGTCACTATTGCTGATGCATTTACCTTACTGCCTTTCTCTAACACTTTAGTGATTTTAGATATGACAGGCCAACAGATCATCAACGTATTAGAAGACGCACTGGCGAATTTCTTAGATAACGGCGGTTCTAACGGTTCATATCCATATGCTTCTGGTTTACGTTACAACGTTGATGCCTCGCAAAGCAAAGGCAGCCGTATTAGTAACATTGAAGTAAATCCACAGGTCGATGGAGAGTGGGTGGCGCTTGATACCGCTGCGACATATCGCGTAGTGACAAATAACTTTATTGCCTCAGGTCAAGACGGCTACGACACCTTTCAAGAACCGTATGATGCCGGCGAATTTGAAGATACCTTCACAGAATACGCCCAAGGTTTTATCGACTACGTAGAAGACCTAACAGAAGCTACCCAAGAGGTTGGCAAGCTACCAGCCAGTGAGTATTCAACTCAGTTATTCATTGATACTAACGGCTGTAATCATACAACAGGCGCGGGTTGTGAAATGAAATAGTCTTTTGGTAAAAATAGGACGGGGGCTTCGGCTCCCGTTTTTTTTGCTCTTCTTTTAGATTTCAATAAGGCCGTACTAGAAAAATACATATCTCGGATGCTAAGGTATCCCACTTACTTCGATATCCAACAATAACTACAATAGGGACATCGGGTATGTTTATAGAGAAATTCAGTTTACCAACGCGCGTCGCGCTTCTCAGTACGCTGGGCCTTACGGCTTGGGTTGTGGCGTTTATTCGTATTTGGATGCATGGTTCTGACGTCAGCAGTTTCGAGCATATTGCTATGCTCAGCCTTGCTCTGTTGAATGGTTGCTTTTTTCTTATAAATACCGCCTTTCAATTGCGCACCATGCTAAAGCAGAATCTGCAGTGGTTGATCAACAATCGAGACATCATCTGCTGGGTCAGCTTAATTGGTGCTTATACATCGGTTTGCCTGATTCAATTGATCTGGAAACCCGATGTACTCGATCTATTTCTTCTATCTTCCATGATCGTGATTCATTCTATCCACACGATCCGTTTTTCAGCCCCAGTTAGTGTTTTAGTTTTATTAACGCCCGCCGCTGTTTACGGTGGCATTTATGGCGGCGAAACCGGTTTTTTTATTGCTGTATTCGTTGCGACTCAAGAACTGGTGTTATGGGGGCTGGGCCTTGGCGTGTTGCGCGAACTATTGGAAGCGAATAAGTTAAAAATCAGTACGGCCAAACTCACCATTGCACAAGCGCGATTAGAAGAATCAAGCCGTCGTGAAGAGCGACGAAAAATTCGTCAGGATTTACACGATAAAATGGGCCATGAATTGGCCGCCATGAATATTAACCTGCAGATTCTAGAACATAAATATCCGGGTAAAGCAGATGACGAAAAGCACTCATTAGTACAAGCGCAAGAATCCTGTCAGCGCTTGTTTGACACACTCGGTGAAGTTGTTGGTGAACTGCGTAAACAAACCAATGACCATTTTTATGACCAGCTGCGCAGTGTTATCGATAATGTTCCTGGGTTAGCGATTCATCTTCAATGTGATAGCAATATTCGTATTCGAGATGATGTCGTTGCTGATAATTTACTATGTTGTATTCAAGAGGGGATTACCAATATCTTAAAACATAGTCGTGCCAGTAGCGCTTGGATAAACATTTTTTATGACGATGACCAACTGAAAGTAACCATTCGTGATAATGGCACTGCTGAATCCAGTGTTACGGCAGGCAACGGTTTGAATGGCATCGTTGGTCGAATGCGTAATATTGGTGGTCATGCGAGTGCCGGAAGATCAGAGCGCGGGGGATTCAAAGTATCGCTAAATCTTCCAAAGGAGGTATTGATATGACAAAGGTATTGTTAGTTGACGATCAAACTATCGTTTTGCTAGGCATTGCTAAATTATTAGAAGTGTCAGGTGATATCGACGTACTCGCAATGCTCAGCAGTGGCGAAGCCTGTATTGACTACTTATCAAAAAATCCATTGCCCGATGTCATCTTGCTTGATATTCATATGCCAGAAATGAACGGTATAGACGTACTTAAACAAATTAATAAATCGTATACCGCCCCCGTAATCTTTTTGACGACATTTGATGACGAATACCTATGTCAGCAAGCGAAAGAATTAGGTGCCAAAGGCTTATTAAAAAAGAACATAGGCTTAGAAGAACTGCTGGCCAGCATATTAAAAGTGGCGGAAGGTGGGCATCTCTTTCCCGCTAATACACCCAAAAATATTAGTAAAATGACCGCTCGGGAAGATCTGATTGCACGCTCGTTGGTGCAAGGGAAAACCAATAAAGAAATAGCCGCAGTGCATCACTTGAGCCCGGGCACTGTGCGCAACTATGCCTCTAATTTGTTTGAAAAATTAGGCGTTCGCAATCGGGCAGAGGCCGTCGTCAAACTCAAAGAACGTGGCCTTTTTTGACTAGACGAACACTACCTTTTTAATTTCTCTCGACTAAGTAGTGACACTTGTCACTATTGGATCTGCATTTAAATCAGGCTTGATGATAGTTGGAGCAGAGACTCCTACTTAATCAGGATTGAATAATGCAACCGTCAGCGACTGACCCGAGAGGATGCCATGACAATAAAAATAATGCGTCGGCTGATGCCATTTATGGCAAGTGCCGCACTGAGCATGAGTGCTCTAACCGTACACGCCGATTACAACTTGCCAGACGGCGTACCCAATTCCTTTAGTAGCAAAGCCAACTACACCTTATTCGAAACCGTGCCCGTTAGGCCAATGACCATGAGTGCGAATGGTCAACACCTATACGTGCTCAATACTCCCGATGACCGCGTCGAAATTTATGACATTACAACCAGCGGTTTAACACCGAGCGGCTCGGTTGCCGTGGGGATGCGCCCAGTCGCCATTGCCCAAGCCCCCGATGGTGATTTATGGGTAGTTAACTTTCTATCCGACAGCATCAGCGTTGTCGATCCTGATGCCCAGCGAGTAGAGCGAACTTTGCTGGTGGGCGATGAACCACGAGATATTGTTTTTGCCGGCCAAAATCGTGATCGCGCCTTTATTACCACCGCGCATCGCGGCCAAAATAGCCCGATTGATCCACAAACCTTTACCCCTTCTGTTGGGCGTGCTGATGTCTGGGTATTTGATAGTAATCATCCGGGTAATGGCACCCAAACATCGCCACTGGAAATTTTAACCTTTTTTGCTGACACACCTCGTGCATTAGCCTCTACGCCGGATGGCAGCAAAGTGTACGTTGCGACATTTAATTCCGGTAACCAGACCACCACCATTCACGAAGGTGCCACCGACGACTACCCAGAAGAAAATATCCACGGTGATGCCCAGCCGCATAAAAGTAAAATCGTTAAATTAATCGACGGCAAGTGGATCGACTCCGTCGGTCGAGACGTAAGCGAACAAATTAATTTTAATCTACCTGATTACGACGTCTTTACCATCGACGCAACATCCTCAACCCCCGTTGCCGTCAATGGCGATGGCGCACCGGTATCGGGTGTGGGAACGACCTTATTTAACATGGTGGTTAATCCGATCAGCGGCAAACTGTATGTCGCCAATACCGAAGCCAATAACCATAAACGCTTTGAAGGGCCGGGGCTTGATCCCGAATACAACACAACCAACCGAGGCGATTTTGTCCGTAGCCGAATTACCATTATTGACGACGGTGCAGCCACACCGCGTCACCTAAATAAACATATCGACTATAGTCATTGCTGCGCACCAACCGGCAATTCGGAAGCACGTAAAAGCTTGGCATTACCGCGCCAAATGGCAATCAGTAGCGATGGCGAGCGCTTGTATGTGGCGGCATTAGGCTCGGCAAAAATAGGTGTTTTCGACACCAATGCATTAGAAACCGATAGCTTTATTCCAACAGAATCTAGCCAAATTCAATTAGCCAATGGCGGCCCATCTGGCGTAGTACTCGACGAAGCACGTAATAAATTATACGTGCGCACACAATTTAATAACGGCATCGCGGTGATTGACCTTGATAATAATAGCGAAGTACAAACCATCGCCATGCATTCGCCAGAACCCGAAAATATTGCTCAAGGTCGTGCGTTTTTATACGACGCATTTAACACCAGTAGCCATGGCGATTCGGCCTGTGCCGGTTGCCACGTAGACGGTGATATCGACCATATTGCCTGGGATCTTGGCGACCCAACGGCGGTGACTCGTGATGTGCCGGGAAGCTGGTTATCCCGTACTGGCATCGCCATTTTATTGCCCACCAACTCAACCGTTAATGCGATTGAAACCTGCGCCATTATTCCATTCAATTTATTGCCTTGTGCCAAAGAAGAGTCGTTCCATTTTAATTCCCTCAAAGGCCCAATGCTGACCCAGACGATGGCAGGCATGGACAACCATGGCCCAATGCACTGGCGTGGAGATCGAACTGGAGGCGAAGCTTGGTATGCCGGTAAACAGCCTAACGATGGTATGTTCGACGAGCGTGTAGCGTTTGCCGGATTTAACGTTGCATTTCCGGGCCTGCTAGGTCGCGACTCCAAACTAACCGACGAAGAAATCGGCGTATTTACCGACTTTGCTTTGCAAAATACATTAGCGCCCAACCCGCATCGTCATTTAGACAACTCATTAACCGAGCGCCAAGCCAAAGGTAAAGAAATATTCTTTGGCGGCCCAGACGGCGACCGCCTAACCGACATCACTCGTAACTGCAGCGGCTGCCATATTACCGACCTAAAAGGTAACGAAGAATATGGCGTAGAGCATCCCGGATTTTTCGGTTCTGACGGCCGTTATGCCTTCGTATTTGAACCCGAAATGCTCAAGGTTCCACACCTACGCAACGTGTATCAACGCGTTGGCATGTTTACCCTGCACGACACCAGCGTACAAATGGAATGGGAAGGTAAAACCTACGACATGCCACACTTCTTCTTTCCATTTACCGACCCGAAAGAAACCGGTGATCAAATCCGTGGATTCGGCTACACCAAAGACGGCTCCGTCGGCGAAGTGGCCACCTTCTTACAAAACGGCGCCTTTATTGATTACGGCCCAATCACGTTAAACCTAGTGAATCCGGGTGGATTTCAACCTTACGTTGAACCCGGCACCTGGCCATCGGATTTAGCCGCCTATAACCAAGAAGGCTTCTTAAAATACGCCTACCTCGCGATTACCAACAGCGATTACTTTAGCGAAACCAACCCAGAAACCGGCGAGCCGGTAGGGCGCGAAGAACTCAGATCGGTTGAAGATTTTGTGATGGTATTCCCTAATAATATGGCACCCATTATGGGCCAACAAATTACCCTAAGCGCCAACACCAGCGGCAGCGAACTCGACCGTTTATTTATGATGGAAGAACGCGCGGCTGTTACTGAACCGCGCAAAGAATGTGACCTAGTCGCCCGCGCCGATGGCCTTGGCCTGCTATACGACCCCGCCAGCAACCAATACATCGCCAGCGACCTTAACCGCTACAGCCGCAGTGCATTACTGGCTTTAGCACCAGAAGTCACCTTCACCTGCGTGCCACCGGGTGACGGCCTACGCGTAGCACTCGACCGCGATTTAGACGGCTACTTCGACGCCATCGAACTCGCCGCCAACACCGACCCCGCCAACGCCGACAGCTATCCAGTAACCAATAGTTGGTGGAAAAACTTTTGGAACTGGTTAATTGGATAAAAAATAAACCGCAATAATAAAAAGCCCCTGCAGAAGCAATTCGCAGGGGCTTTTTACTATGCACAGGAGGCAAAAATCTCACTCTGTGCAAGTGTATCGTATGCGTGACGCACGTTACTGTAGGAGCGCATCTTATGCGCGACAGGCTCCTAGATTAACAACATTTACGACACATGCATTCAGCCGCCTCGCTGGGTATACTCTGGGCATAACCCGCGACGGAGCGCTGCTGTAAAGCGCCATAATCATAGCGCTATCATCAAACCGTCGCCTTGATGTCACTGAATACAACCCTAGCGAAATCATCAATGACTGATACTGAAGAACAAAAATTTCTAACCGACCTAGAAAAAAAGCTCTGGACCGCCGCCGACAAACTGCGCTCCACCCTCGATGCCTCGCAATACAAACACGCCGTACTTGGCCTAGTGTTTTTAAAATACGTGTCTGACTCGTTCAAAATTCGCCAAGACGAACTGATCAAATCATTCAAAGACCCAGCCAGCGACTACTACCTAGATCCAGACGACTTTGGCGGGCTAAAAGAAAACGGCGAACCCTGCGACGAATACCAAACCGAAATCAACATAGAACTCGAACAGCGCGACTACTACCTCGAAACCAACGTCTTCTGGGTGCCTGCCCAAGCGCGTTGGTCGTTTTTGCAAAACAACAACAAAGCCGTTATCGGCGGGGCAGAGCTCACCATTGCCGACGCCGCCGGTAACGAAATCAAAAAGAAAATCAGCTCCATTGGCCATTTAATCGACAACGCCCTAGACGCCATCGAAGCCGACAACAGCAAACTCAAAGGCGTGCTCAACAAACACTACACCCGTTTGCAAATCGACCAAGCCAAACTGGGCGAACTGATCGACCTTATCGCCACCATACCCTTTACCCACGCCAGTCTTAACGCCAAAGATATTCTCGGCCACGTATACGAATACATGCTTGGCCAATTTGCTCTCGCCGAAGGCAAAAAAGGCGGCCAGTTTTACACGCCAAAATCCATTGTTAGCCTCATTGTACAAATGCTCGAACCCTTCAAAGGTCGCGTTTATGATCCGGCCATGGGTAGCGGCGGCTTCTTTGTGCAATCCGAACACTTTATCCGCGAACACCAAGGCAAAATTGGCGAAGTCAGCATCTACGGCCAAGAATACAACCACGCCACATGGCAGCTTGCCGCCATGAACATGGCCATTCGTGGCATCGACTTTAACTTTGGCAAAGAACCCGCCAGCACCTACACCAACGACCAGCACCCCGATTTACGCGCCGACTTCGTCATGGCCAATCCACCCTTCAACATGAAAGAGTGGGACACAGGCGTTACCGATGACGACCCACGCTGGAAATACGGCAAACCTCCATCTGGCAATGCCAACTTTGCGTGGCTACAACACATGCTGCACCACACCGCCCCCAATGGCAGTGTCGGCCTGTTATTGGCCAACGGCTCCATGAGTTCGAACACCAATAATGAAGGCAGCATCCGCAAAGCGTTAATCGAAAACGACCTCATCGAATGCATGGTGGCCTTACCTGGCCAGCTATTTACCAACACCCAAATACCCGCCTGTATTTGGTTTTTAACCAAAAACAAAGGCCAACGCACCAGCGCCAGCGGCAGAACCCTTCGTGACCGCAAAGGCGAAATACTTTTTATCGACGCCCGCAATCTAGGCTACATGCGCGACCGTGTATTACGTGACTTTACTCAAGATGATTTAGAAAAAATCACCAGCACCTTCCATAAATGGCAAGACCAAGACGGGTACTGCGATGAAGCAGTTATGGCTTACGCCAAACGCGAGAGCGAAGAAACTGGCATAGATATCTGCCCAGAACCGCCGTACCAAGACATCGCCGGTTTCTGTAAAACAACAAAACTCGCAGACATCGCCAAACACGACTTCGTACTCACCCCCGGACGTTACGTCGGAGCCGAAGCCCAAGAAGACGACGGCGAACCCTTTGCCGAAAAAATGGCACGCCTCACCGCACAACTCAGTGACCAATTTGCCGAAAGCGCCAAGCTAGAAGCCGAGATTAAAAAGAACTTGGCGGGGTTAGGGTATGACTTTTGATTGGACGACGTTGGGAGAATACGCAAGAGTTCAGGGCGGATATGCATATAAAAGCAATGACTTTACCGAATCTGGAGTATGCCCTGTTCTTAAAATAAAGAATGTAAGAGTATGTACTGTTGATTACTCGGAGACTTCTTTTATTAGCGAAGAGATCGCGAATGATACTTTCGAATGGAGAACTAAAGAAGGTGATATTTTAATTTCTATGACAGGTTCAGGCCCAAATGCTCCGCAATCTTTAGTAGGTCGAGTTGCTAGGGTTTGGGGGGATGAACCTGAAGCATGGATAAATCAGCGTGTCGGAAGGCTTGTTTTAAACCAGGAAGATTTAATTCATCCAGATTTTTTGTTTTATATTTTGTCTTCTCAGAGTAGCCAAGACTTTCTAGTTTCCAATTCATCGGGAAGTGCAAATCAGGCTAATATTAGCGGAAAAACAATTGAGTCTCTTCCATGTCCTAAAATTGAATATAATCTAAGTGCAAATATAGCCAAAACACTTCGAAATTTTGATCAAAAAATTATACTCAACCGCCAAATAAATCAAACTCTCGAATCCATGGCCCAAGCCATCTTCCAATCGTGGTTTGTCGATTTCGATCCGGTCAAAGCAAAAATCGCCGCCCGCGAACAGTGGCAAATACTCACCGACGATGAACGTACCGAATGGCTCAACGAGTTACTTGATAAACAAGCCTACCTCAAAACCTGCTTGTCAGAACTCACCGCCAACGGCGAGCAAAGCGCTAGCGAAACCCTATACCTCAACATTGCCGCCATGACCGCCATCAGCAGCCGCAACGAAACATCCCTCGCCGACATGTCAGCCGACGAATTTGCCCAGCTGTACAAAACCGCCAGCTTATTTCCAGAGCAATTAGTGGCGAGTGAATTAGGGGAAATACCTGATGGGTGGGAGGTTACTAAAGTTGAAAGTATACTCGAAAGAATTAAAGTAAAATCTAGATACAAAAAAGATGAAGTAATACCTTATGGTAAGACGCCTGTTTATGAACAAGGCGCTGATATACTACTTGGTTTTCACGATGGAGAACCATCTATTATTGCTTCAATAGAGAAGCCCGCGTTTATTTTTGGAGATCATACTTGCATAACTCATCTTGCTTGTCACTCCTTTGATATATCGCAGAATGTGATTCCTCTAAGGGGTGCTTGTAGAGCAAGTATATGGACTTATTATGCTATCCGTGAATTACAAAAATTTCAGGAATATAGAAGGCATTGGTCAGAACTGATTGTGAAAGATATTTGTTTACCAAACAAAAAAATTACTGATAATTTTTCTATATTTTTAAGCAAATTGATTCTTAAAAAAGAGCAAATGGTTACTGAGAATTTAGATCTTACTCTTATGCGAGATACCCTTCTACCTAAACTCCTGACCGGCGAGCTTGATATTTCGGCCTTAACCGAACTAGCTGATATCGAACCGGACGTGATGGATGTTTAAAGTAATAACTATGTACATGCAATTTTCTGGCTTAAAGATTTAGTCGATTTGGAGGCAAGGGAATGACAATCAAATGTGCGCTGATTTATGACTTTGATGGAACGCTAGCAGAAGGAGACTGCGCCCAGCACGGATTAATGCCTGCGCTGGGTATTGATGATGTTGGAGCGTTTTGGAGCAAGGTCAAAGCCAGAGCGAAACAAGACGACAGCGATGAGATATTGGCCTACATGGGGCTTCTTGCCGCTAAAGCAGAAACGCTTTACTCGGCAGAGATGAGTGCCGCTAACTTGCAAAAGCATGGCGCTACTATCCCTTTGTTTCCGGGCGTGGATAGCTGGTTTGATCGTATCAATGCCTTTGCTCAAGAACAAGATATCGAATTGCATCATTACATTATTTCCAGCGGCTTGGATGAAATGATACGGGGCACATCTATCGGTAAACACTTCCGTATGATTTATGCCTGTAAGTATCATTATTCTGACGATGGCCAAAAAGCCATATGGCCCGCACAAGCGATTAACTACACCACCAAAACGCAATTCTTATTCCGTATCAACAAAGGCATAGACAACGCTTGGGATAACGAAGCCGTCAATCGCTTTATCGAACCCCAGCAACGCGAAATCCCCTTCGACCGTATGATCTACTTTGGTGATGGTGATACCGATATTCCATCAATGAAAATGGTGCGCTATCAAGGCGGCTTCTCACTAGCCGTGTTCGATCAAAAGAACTGGGCCACAGCGAAAACGCAAGGTAAAGTAGAAAAATTAATATCAGAAGAACGAGCTAACTACGTAGTTCCCGCTGTTTACGAAGAAGGCTCTCACTTAGATATTACTGTGAAAGGTTTATTGAAATTATTTAGGCGTAAGGCGGGTTAAAGTGTTTTAAATAGGGACATGAAAATGACTGACCAAGAATATGATTATCTACACTCACTACTCAAAGAGTTTATAAAAATAAAAGAATCGAAAGTGGTCAAAAATCCATTTTCTTTGATATTTGTACTGCTAACGACACCAGCCAACGCTTCTAAAGCTATATTTAATAGTGAATATGAAGCAGCCGCATTTGTCCGAGATTCTTTAGATACAATGCTTGCCGAGGGCTTCCCTTGCCGTTTGTCAATTGAAGAGTTTTGTCAGACGGTGGACGATATGGCCAGACGGATTAATAACTGGGAAAGTTCGCTATCAATCTTTTTTACATCATCTTTGGCTGCTTTAGCGTTGGGTGTATCAGTTTATGCTGAAGAATGGTCTCCCATTGTGGTAACTGTAGCGTTTATTTATCCATTTATTATGTATGGGCAGTTACGACTTAAATCTTACGCTAACTGTTTGCGCGACTTTTCGAGGAGAATAAAATTACTGGAAATGACTGACAATGTTTAAAATCGATTCAACCACCAATCGCATCACACCGCTGCAAGCGCATAAGTTCGGCGACTTAAACTTCACTGTGCGCAACAATTTGCAAAGGTGGCTAGTTAGTCATGTAACCCGTTTTGAAAATATTATGAAAGAACTGCTTTCTGAAGCTTGGCGTTTAGCACTAAGTAGTTGATTTTTTGTTAGTTTTTAGAACTTAAAGTGGTGATTTAGGGGTGTGAAGGATGGCTAATAATAAGGATATTATCTTTAGAACGATTGACGGTATAGTCAGGCCAATACGCTCTTCTAGCCGACCAAAGCATCATTACGATGTGGCAAAAACTTTTCCTACTAAATGTCCCGGTTGTAAAAAAGATATTTATTTTTATCAAAATGACCATGGAAGTAAAGTTTATTTTGATCAGCTCGGTGATCCGTGGCCTAAGCATAAATGTAAATTACTGCAGAGATATATTGAAATTGAGAAAAACAAAAAAAATAAAAGTAAGCAACTTAAGAATAAGACTTTAGGAGAGAATACTAAAGTTGATGTGTCTTCTCCAAGAGTATCAAAAACTAACTCTGTCGATGTTAATAAATCACTTTATGAATCAGTGGATCGCTATTTCGATTTTTCTAAATCAAATTTAGAGAAAGTGATAATTTTAAAAGAAGGAAAAGGTAGAAAGATTTTATATATTTTTAGGGTGTCGGGTCTTCATATTGACTATATTAAACGTAACGGAATACAAGTTTTTTTCGGTAATGTTTTAAGGTTAAGGCCCTCGGATAGAGATGTGATCAGAAAAAAGCATTGCGATATGCCAGTCTATTTGAAAAGTGAGATAAACGGATTGTTGCAGTTGGTAACACATATTTGTAGTGATGGTCAGATCAAAACATATCACTTTGAGGCCGAGCTGGGCTACAAAATCGAAAAGACCTTTGATGATGTGATTTTTAAGATTGACTAATAGTCTGACTGATTAATGCTCTTTGAGCATGAGAGGAAATGTTACATTGTTAAACGTATTCACATGCCTGGGTTGACGTTCGTCTTTCAATTGTCTTTAGATTAAAATTACAGTCTGGCATGTAAGTGAAAACGCTCCCTCTTTACGCAATATTGACAGCTATGTGGACGAAAAATACACCGATAATTCTCTAAAACTTACCTGAATCGCAACTAGATTGGAACTTATGATGAAACCTATCAAGAAATCGCCGTCTACTAGCTCCTCGTTTGCCGACTTTATGAACAATGCGTCAGCCTGCGAGAAGAAAAAGATATATAAAATTGTCTTGCGTCGTGTTGCAGAGCAGCAGCAAGCTATTATTGACCGCGCGAACGAAACTTCCGCCTGACGCCCATCATTTGGTTTCATCTGTCTAAAAACGCCAGAAGAGATTTACGATTGGTCTTTGATGAGTCTTCCATTGCTTGTCAAAAATTAGCCTAATCCTTGAACAAAGATGTTAGAACAATTGCCCGTGCAATTAAAAAGTTACAGGATGTCGTTAAGCTGATAAGGGTAGGTGCGGATGAAGATGGTTTCTGGCATATTCTACAGATATTAATACTTTATATATTCAGTAGGTAATACTTATGAAAAAAAAGCATACGGATTTCCGAACCAGAGAAGATGGCACTATATACCCGATAGATCTTGGTAAAAATCATATATTAAAAGCAACTGAGGCTTTTAATAAAGGAAAAATTTATCCTATTATTTGTCGGCAATGTAATGCTTCTGTTTTTTATTATGAAAATGATAATGGTAGTAAGGTTTTTTTTGACCGATTAGGCGAGCCTTGGCCAAAGCATTTGTGCAATAGCCTACAGGAAGAGAATAGAAAAATAAGTGCGAAGGTGGCTGAAAAGATTGCTAAGAAAAAATCTGAAAAGGAAAATTTGTTGCGGGCGCGACTGGAAAATAATCAAAAGACTCCTCTTCATTCTTTGAAAGCCATTGTAATCAAGGCTTCAAATGACAAAGGGTATCCTTTATTCCAATGCCAACTCTATGAGAGAGTACTCTTTCAGGTGATTGGTGTTAGTAATTCGCGCTATAGAGTCTATCAAGTAAAAGATATATTTGTAGACAGTCTCAAAAGACGAGAAGTCACCATGATAACCGGATATGATCTCAATATATCGGAAGAAAATTTAAAGGTTCTTCGCAGTAATTATTATGATATGCCAGTTTATATTGTGTCTTCTAATAAACATGGTGTGAATCTTGTCACGCACATACTAAGGGATGGTCATTTGGAAACTTTTCAGTTTTTAGCAGAGTATGGTGAGAGTTGTGAGAAAATTTTAGGTGAGCTGATTTTAGGATTCTAAAAATGGAGATATAAGATGTTTACTCCATTAGTGGTTACGTAATGGCCTTTATCGTAAATTTATAGGCTTGATTTTACCGATAATTTAGGTGACTTTTGGCAACCATTTGATCTAGCCAGTTTCTTGTTTCGAAACAAGAAACGTTAACAAGGTAAAGGCTATATTTTAAAACCACAAGATACATCTTATGCGCGATGTACGTTACTGTAGGGGCGCATCTTATGCGCGACAGGCTCAAGATTATGAGCATTTACGACACTTGCATTCTGATATACTGGCATCTACGACTACACCTAGAATTTCGTTTCATTTAGCCAAAAGACAAGTTTGTTATTTTCGGCTTAATCATGAATTCTTCATCCTTGATTTTATATTTGGCTGTATAGGTATATGGCGATTATTAAAAATAGTATCAATAAGGGTATTGATACTAGTGCGACTGTCATAATCATATGGGATAGAATTTTAGGCAGTAATTCTATCTTTGGGGCGGGAATATCTTTAAATCGTCGTTTTGCAATGCTAGGGTAGGTGAAGTACGTCATGTAAATAATTGTTTTATGAAGATATAGCGGAAACTCTAGATAGTTTACTTGTTCTTCAGGCGTAAAATGCGGACTTTTTAATAATATATGATCATATTTTCTACCTAAATAGCCGCAGATTGATATTGTACCGGCCCATACGAATATCCCAGAAAAGAATAATATGAATAGCAACGTCATCATAAAATCAAATAGAATTTGATCCATATTAAAAAAGCGTTAGAAGATCGTTTGATATTGTCATTTTATTTCCTCCAGTTTTTACAATCGACTATATACGTACGCAACCATGATTAATAACAGGATTGTTAAGGGAATAGTTGCTATGCCAACAGTCATGATTATGTAGGCGGAAATTTTTGGTATTATTTCTAGTTGCGGTGCCGGAACGTTCTTGAATCGTTTCTTTGCTAAAAATGGATAAGTAAAATATGAAAGATAGATTATCGTTTTGTGTAGGGTGAGCGGGAATTCGCGATAATTTAACTGTTCATCTTCGGTGAAGTAAGGTTTTTTAAACAGTATGGGGTCATATTTCTTGCTTAGATATTTTGATATTAATACCGTCCCAGTCCAGGCGAATATGCCTGCTAGTAACAATACGAACATTAAAACAATTGTTAGATCGAAAACAATCTTATCCATACTAAAATACCGATAGAAGGTTGTCTGAAAAAAGTCGATCTTTCACGCTGATAGATTTTGTCTTGGTTTTTGAAAAAATAGCATTACAGGCATCACTAATTCCAAGGGTATCCGCTAAGTCGCCATCCCCGAATTTGTTATAACCAGCACCGATGGCTTTCCCTGTCGCATAAGCGGTTACTGCCACCACGCTACCTATAGCTAGAGCCGCAACTAAGCCTAATGGACCAGTAACGAGCAGAAGAGTTACTGCATAACCACCGCCAATCCCAACTGCTGTTGCCATTAAGCTTTCAACCAATACAACACTCCGTTCTCTGGGGTTATCCGTTGTTGATATCGTATGACAACTGTCAGCCAAGCTCACGGCTGCCAGCACCAATCCGCCTTTTGCCGCGGCTTTTCCATAATCACCAATTTTACTAGCAGCATATTTGATATTGGCGGTTGGAACCGTGCCTTTGGTACGGGAAATACGCAAAACTTCCTTCACCGATTTATCGCCGGTAAACAGACGCGTTGTGCTCTTCATATTTTCGCTGAGCTTGTCGATCGACTGCTTGCGAATATAGTCATACTGATTTTTGCTAATAGCACCTTGTTTGTATTGCTCATAGCTAACAGCGATTTTACTGATTAGTGATTTATTGCTATTCAGCAAAGCGTCGGCTCCGCCAGCCATTGCTGAAGCAGTTGCCAGTGATACGTCAATCAAGCTCGGCATCATAGAACGCTCTTGCGGAGTTGCTTTATTCCAGTCTCTGCAAACCGGGCCAAGGTAGTCTGGTTGCAGATCTTTTAGTATCGGCGGTTTGTAGCTCCAAGTTTCTGTCGAGACGTAGCTGGCAGGGATAGGAATCTGTAACAATTGGCCTGAGTAAATAAGATCAGGATTCTTAATTTGGGGGTTGGCAGCCATCGTTTCAGAGATAAGGCTTTGCAAAACGTCTGTCTTTAGATTTCCGTGATAACGAACGATGATTTTTGATAGCGTTTCGCCTGCTTGCACTTGATGTAGCTGGATATCACGATCCAGCAAAGGGATAAGTACTGTCATTTTCAATCCTTGAATAAGCTCTAAGTGGCGAGAATGGTATAGCCCTAGCGGGTGAGGGTCAATCCACGGAAGGCTGCTAACTGATGGCAAGGCGTAGCATGTGCTCATTTCATCGGAGACTTTGCTTTGCAACCGTCGCGAAAACGAGCGAAACTGGCGATATTGTAAGGCTGACAAGGATAGAGCGGTGATCAACGAAGACCAACTGGAACACCTCTGCTTAGATTGGTTTAAAGACACCGGTTACGATTACGTTTGCGGTTACGACATTGCGCCCGGCGAAGTAAGCGCGGAACGCATTGATTACCGCCAAATCGTGCTGCAAGGGCGGTTGCTACAGCAATTGCAGATGATTAACCCGCATATTCCTACTAATACGCTGGAGTTGGTTGCTGCGCAGATTTCTAAACCCGAAACCCCTATCTTAATTAAGAACAACAAGGCCTTTCATCAGTGGCTGTTGGAAGGGGTGAAGGTCGAATATCAAGAAGACGGTGAAAATTTCATCGATTATGTGCAACTCATCGACTTTGCTAATACTACAAACAATCAGTTTTTGGTGGTTAATCAATACACCATTCTAGGGCGCAAAGGCAATCGTCGGCCCGATATTATTGTCTTTATTAATGGCTTGCCGTTAGCCGTGCTGGAGCTTAAAAATCCCATCGACACCAATGCCGATATCTGGCAAGCCTACCAGCAGTTGCAAACCTACAAAGACGAAATTCCTGATCTGTTTATTTTCAACGAAGCTTTAATCGTGAGTGATGGCTTAGATGCCCGTGTGGGTTCGTTAACCGCCAATAAAGAGCGTTTCTTACCTTGGCGCGTGGTGAATAACGAACACGATAAACCGCATTTTGAATACTTTTTAGAAACCTTGGTGAAGGGCTTTTTTAAGCCTGATTTGTTTCTAGATTACATTCGCTTTTTTGTGCTGTTTGAAACCGACGCCGATAAAATTATTAAAAAAATTGCTGGGTATCATCAGTTTCATGCGGTTCGTGAAGCCGTTCGTGCGACGGTGATTGCGGCGCAACGCTCAGACACCAAAGCAATAGCTGAACCGCGTGCGAATTACGCTAATAACGTAGAACCTGGTTCGGGTAAAGCAGGAGTGGTGTGGCACACTCAAGGGTCGGGTAAGTCGATCTCTATGGTGTGTTATGCCGGTAAGTTGTTGGCCCAGCCCGAAATGAATAACCCGACTTTGTTGATTGTGACGGATCGCAACGATTTAGATGGCCAGCTTTACAACACCTTTGGTATGGCGGCAGAGACATTAAAGCAAACCCCAGTGCAGGCCAGTGATCGCGATGATCTGCGTGATATCTTAGCCTCGCGTCAGTCGGGCGGTATTATCTTTACCACGATTCAGAAGTTCGCATTGCTGGCGGAAGAAAGCCATCATCCGGTGCTGAGTACACGCCATAACATTGTGGTGGTAAGTGATGAGGCGCACCGCAGCCAATACGGCGATAAGGCCAAATTAAACAGCAAAACCGGGAAATATACGTTTGGTTATTCCAAGCATTTACGCGATGCCTTGCCTGAGGCTTCGTTTATTGGTTTTACCGGCACGCCGATTGACTCAGCCGATAAAGATACTCGCGCGGTATTTGGTGATTATGTCTCGATTTACGATATTCAAGATGCCGTAGAAGACGGTTCGACGGTGCCGATTTTTTATGAATCGCGTTTGGCCAAGTTGGATATCAGTGCGGAAAATATCGAGCTGTTAAACGATGAAGTCGACGAAGTGATTGAAGACGAAGAAGACGTTACTGTACGAGAGCAAACCAAGTCGAAATGGGCGGCCCTAGAAAAATTAGTCGGCAGCGAACCGCGTATCGCTCAAGTAGCGAAAGATCTGATTGAGCATTATCAAACGCGTATCAGTACGATGCCGGGCAAAGCCATGATTGTGTGTATGAGCCGCGAGATTTGCGTGGATATGTACAACGCCATTGTCGCGTTGAAGCCTGAGTGGCACAACGATGACCCCACCAAGGGCGCGATTAAAATTGTGATGACGGGCAGCGCTTCGGATAAGCAGAAGCTGCAACCGCATATTTATAATAAAGAAACGAAAAAGGCGTTTGAAAAGCGCTTTAAAGACGTCAACGATGAACTGCAATTGGTGATTGTGCGTGATATGTGGCTGACCGGCTTTGATGCGCCCAACTGCCATACTATGTACATCGACAAACCCATGAAAGGCCACAATTTAATGCAGGCCATTGCTCGGGTTAACCGCGTGTTTAAAGATAAGCCCGGTGGCTTAGTGGTCGATTATATCGGTATCGCCAACGAGCTAAAGCAAGCATTAAAAACCTATACAGGCGCGCAGGGTAAAGGCCAGCCAACTCATGATACTCGTGAATCGTTTGCTATTTTGCTGGAATGCTTAGATCAACTGCATGGCATGATGCAGGGTTGTGACTACAGTAGCTACGAAACCAATGCCTTGCAGTTGTTGCCACGTGTGATGAACCATATTTTGGGTTTAGAAGGTGCGAACAAAGAGCTAGATGGTAAAAAACGCTTTTTGGATGTGATGGCGAGATTACGGTCGGCCTATACCTTGTGCGCAACCATGGACGAAACTCAGCAATACAGCAAAGAGATTGCTTTTTTCGGTGCGGTTAAAAACGCCATCAGTAAGTTCACGACGGTTGATAAACGCCGTACCGACGAAGAGAAGAATACGGCGTTAAAACACATTATCGACAACGCCATTGTCGCCGATGGCGTGGACGATATTTTTAAATTGGTGGGGTTGGATAAACCTAATATTGGTTTGTTGTCGCCGGAGTTTATGGAAGACGTCGCCAATATGCCTGAGAAGAATCTGGCGGTGGATTTATTGGAGCGCTTGCTGCGCGACGAGATCAAAGCACGGATGAAAAATGATGTGGTCTCTGAGAAAAAGTATTCTGACCGAATCCTAGAAAGCCTGCGTAAGTATCATAACCGTGCTATTGAAACCGCGCAGGTGATCGAAGAACTGATCAAGATGGCCAAAGACATGGCGGCTGATGCTGAACTTGCCGAGAAGTCAGGCTTAAACGCTGATGAAATCGCGTTTTATAGGGCTTTGATACAAAACGAATCGGCGGTAAAAGAGTTGGGGGATAACAACCTACGCGAGTTGGCTAAGTATGTAACCCAAGAGTTACGCAAATCGACAACTGTGGATTGGCAAGTGCGTGATAGTGTTCGTGCTAAATTACGTAACCTAGTTCGTCGTGCTCTACGTAAATGGAAATACCCACCCGACAAAGCCGAAGAGGCAATGGAATTGTGTTTGAAACAAGCGGAAGTGCTGAGTCAGCAGTGGTCTGTGTAGTTTAGAAAATTTCTAAAATGGATAAAAATAAAAAATGACGGATTCTTCTGAAGTTAAGCCGACAATTCAATGGCAGTTTTTCCACCGGTTTTCTTTGCGTTCGCAGTCTTGATGCGAGCAGCAGCGGCTGGTGTCATTGGTTTTTTAGTATACATATTTCGTACCTTTCTTAGATTGAATTATAGACATCACCCCGGATGCCACGAGCGAAAGGTATATTAATTAGTAGGGACAAATAGGGACAATCGTAGGAATAGATAGGTGTCTCATACTTTGGAATGAATTTTTATAACGGTGACTTAAAAATAACTATGTTGCATACGCATCAAGCCAAGGAAGCGTTGTGGCTAGGAAGGCGACAAAAGCTTGAAGATACTAACGAGAAGAAGCTATGAAGCCTTAAAGTCTCATCTCTCCCCTTAAAACATCTGCTCATCATTCGGCACCGACAATACTTCCTCGTAGCGTGCTCCTGCTTGCCTTAATCTATCCCGAATAATGCATACCATGGGAGCAGCGAGCGATGCATCTTTGCTGATCAAATGGTATTCAATAAACTCGTATAACGAATCCAAAGATCTGTGTATTAGATACAGTTCTTGGTGCAGTGATAATACGTCGTCCAGTGCTGCCGGATGCGGTGATCGATCGAGTTCTGTCATGTCCATACTCCAGTAGTCGATGGCAATACAGTGCCTATGCCCGATGCGCCTGAATATCTGAATTCTGGGCTTTCGTGCTAGGATGCTGGGTTAAGTAATTTTCAATGTCGCTACTTAGGTAGTTGACCAAACTAGAATAGAGGATTGTGTTTTTATTTTCAAGTTTTGTGATTATTTGACACAATTATAAGTATTTATGAATAGTAGCCCAAATGATAGGCTGGCTCTTTGGATGGATGTGGAGAAGATAAAATCTCCATTTCTAGAACAAAGAACAGGAGTAAAAGCTGATAGATGGCGAAGCGTTAAGAGTGGGCGAACTGAGCTTAGGGCTTCGGAAATCCAAGCACTAAAGAACGTATGCCCAGAATATTGCTATTGGCTAGCTACCGGTGAAGTGCTACCCGAAGCTGGGCAGATAAGCCCCATGACCAAAAAGGCAACGAGGTCTTAATAAAAGGCCTCTAATTTTATAGCAGGTCTATCCTCGCGAAAAAATTTCGCTCTTACAAAATGACAGAACCTGAGCTTAGCTTTCCATTAAATTCATATCGGCATTTCGTCTTGTTTTTACGTGTTCGTAAAAGTTTTCATGCGAGCCAGTACTCGGTAAATATAGGGTGAGTTTGCGGTCGTCAGTTCAGGAATATCTTAACGGTGTGAATTGGCCTTATATTTGTGGGCGATGAGCCTTTCGCGAATATAATAATTTTTATTTCGGTGATATCAGATTTTTTCTATAAGTTGTTGATATACATGTACTATTTGTCATTGAAATAATTACCTATGTGTCGTATATTTGTAGTATCAATATGTCGTAAATATGTAAGGTTTCGCTATGGCGCTTAACTCATTGAAAAGCAAGGTGAAATACCGCATTAGCCGTAGTAAGGTGGCTGTGTTCACCCCTAAGGATTTCTTTGATCTCTCAGATCGTGATCAGGTTGGCCGAGTGTTGCGACAGTTAGTGAAAGATGAGTCTCTTATTAAGTTTGGCCAAGGCCTGTACGCCAAGGCTAAGCGTTCGTCCCTTACCGGTAAACTAATCCCCATCAAGTCTTTGCCTGAGCTGGCTACAGAGGCCCTCCGCGAGAAGCTGAAAGTCAAAGTTGTGCCTGCTAAAGATCTAGAACGTTACAACAGTGGCCAGACCACTCAGGTGCCGACAGGTCGGGTTATTGCGGTTAAAGGGCGTGTATCGCGCAAAATGGCATACGACGGCAAGTCGATAAAGTATCAGTATGTCTCTTGATGCCAAAATCGTCGATGAAATCGCTGCTGAACTGGGTATAGATCCTGCTTTTGTGGAAAAGGATTGGTATTCGGTACAGGTGTTGAAAACGGTTGCCGAACACCAAAGTAAAACCGTTGAAACACTGTTTGCTGGTGGGACCTGCCTTTCAAAAGGGCATGGCCTGATACAGCGCTTCTCTGAAGATTTAGATTTTCGTTGTCGATACATCACACCCAAGACAAATACTCAAAATAAAAAAGTACGTAGTGGCTATCGCTCAGATATGATTAGTTGTATTCAAGCGACTGACCATATTGAACTGGATGGGTCCAAAGTTTCTGTGGCGAGCAACTACATCAAGTTCCCCTTAGGCTATCCGCAACAATACAATGTTCATGCCTCTCTGCGTCCCAATCTCGAAGTAGAATTCAGTTTTACCCAGCCCCGTTTACCTTCTCAGCGCAAACCAATCCAATCATTGATTTCCAAGTTTACAGGTCGTGATCCGGAAACGGAGATATTGTGCTTATCTCCTATTGAAACCGCTGCGGATAAACTCAGTGCGCTAACATGGCGGATTTTGAAACGTGATCGAAGTACTCCTGCGGATGATCCAGCCATGGTTAGGCATCTACATGATTTGTGTGCATTAAACTCCGTTATTGAGCAAGAGCAGACATTATTCATTGAAACCGCGCACGGCTCATTCGACGGTGACCAGAAAACAGCTAAGCGTGAAACCCGAGAGGCGTTTTATCCGTCGCTGCAATCGGCGTTAGCACAATTACTGGGTGATGCATTGTACCGGCAAGAGTATCAGCAATTTGTGGATGCCATGTCGTATGCGGATGATGAAGATACGATTAGTTTTGATCGTGCGCTGGTGAGTCTTGAGGCGATAATCGCATTATTTGAGGCCTAAACCTGGTTGCTATTTTTTGTAAATATTTATTGAATTAACGACGAGCTTGAACCGAAAAAATGAAATCAACGCTGTTTTAATTATTCAGCGCTTAATGTGTATTCGGGCGGTATACTCGGGTATCAAACAACAGGCCAAAACCCCATGGATAAATTTACCCGCAATTATTTAATCGTGCTGTGTAGCCTGCTGCTTATTGGGTTGGTTTGGTATTTTTACGAAAGCCCCGAGGTTGCGAATCTGAATTCTGCTTTGAGTAACAATGCCGAGGTGGCGGCGTATCCTTACCGTTTTCGGGTATTTAAGGTTGAGAATGGGGTGGCCACAATGGGCACACCGCGCTCACCTGCGTTTGCGGCTTCGCAGGCGTTGGTGCTGTTATTTCCAGAGCTAAAAGGGGTGCCGGTCGGTGCGCCGGAAATGTTCGCAGCTCAGCAGCGAATGGCCGAGATACAAAGCAAGGCTGGAGGTATCGTTATGAGCTTTGATGCGGTTTCTAGCGTGAAGTGGCAGCTCGATGAAGGCTGGCTGCGCAGTAATGGGGTTAATCCCGAGCTCTTATAGCAATAAGAGCGTTTTTGTTCATATTCTCTTTGGGTCTAGTCACCTACATTTTGCCCTCCCTCTCAGGTATCATGCGGCCTCAGATATTCTTGCTTTGAGGTCTTTGTGTCGAACACGCCGGTTATGTCCAATCCTATTCGTTTAACTGAATACAGCCACGGTGCTGGTTGCGGTTGTAAGATTTCGCCTAAGGTGCTGGATAGCATTTTGGTGTCGAAGTTGAACATTCCTATGGATGCCAACTTGCTGGTGGGTAATAGCAGCAAGGATGATGCGGCGGCGTACGACATTGGCAACGGTCAGGTGATTTTAAGCACCACCGATTTCTTTATGCCGATTGCGGATGATCCGTTCGATTTTGGCCGTATCGCGGCGACCAATGCGATTAGCGATATCTACGCCATGGGCGGCAAGCCGTTAATGGCGATTGCGATTTTGGGTTGGCCGATCAATGTGTTGCCGCCTGAGGTGGCTCAGCAGGTAATTGATGGTGGCCGTCAGGCGTGTATGGATGCCGGTATTCAGTTGGCGGGCGGTCATAGCATTGATTCGCCCGAGCCGATTTTTGGTTTGGCGGTGACGGGTATCGTCGAGAAGTCGCGTCTTAAACAAAATAATACCGCATCTGCGGGTTGTGTCTTGTATCTCACTAAGCCGTTGGGTGTGGGTGTGTTGACCACGGCGCAGAAGCAGAAGAAGTTAAAGCCAGAGCACGAATTTTTAGCGCGCGATGTGATGTGTCTGCTGAATAAAGCCGGTGCGGATTTCGCGGGCATTGAGGGTGTTGAGGCGATTACCGATGTCACCGGTTTCGGCCTTATGGGACACCTGTTAGAGATCTGTGAAGGCAGCGGTGTGAATGCGGTTGTGCGCTATGGCGATGTCCCAACCCTTGGCCCAGTAAAAGATTACATAGCGTTGGGCTGTTTGCCCGGCGGTACGACCCGTAACTTTGAGAGTTATGGTCATAAGCTTGCGCTGCTGAGCGATGAACAGCGCGCGGTGCTGTGCGATCCTCAAACCAGTGGCGGTTTGCTGGTGGCGGTGCGTCCAGAGCAGGCGAGTGCGGTGGAGGCGGTATTAGCCCAACACGAGTTACCTTGCTGTCGTATTGGTGAGCTGGTGGCCACCAACACTAACAATTCAGCACGCATTGAGGTGCTGGCGTGAGCCGCCCAGATACCAAGGATTTTAGCGCCATTTTTTTGCGCGATACGCCAATGATGGATACCCGTGCGCCACTGGAATACTCCAAAGGTGCATTTCCGCATACGGTGAGTTTGCCGTTAATGACGGATGCCGAGCGCGCAAAAGTCGGTACCTGTTATAAGCAACAAGGCCAAGACGAAGCCATTAAGCTAGGGCATGAGCTAGTATCTGGCGCTGTAAAAGAAGAGCGCGTGCAAAAGTGGCTGGCCTTTGCTGCAGCGAACCCCGATGGGTATTTGTATTGTTTTCGCGGTGGTTTGCGTAGCCAAATTACCCAGCGCTGGTTGGCCGAGGCCGGTTGTGAATATCCGCGTATTACCGGTGGCTATAAAGCCATGCGTCGTTTTTTAATTAATACGTTAGAGCGTGTTGTCGATCAGCGTTCGGCCATTATTTTATCGGGCCGCACGGGTTGTGCAAAAACTGATTTATTAAATACCTTGCCCAATAGTATTGATCTTGAGGGGTTGGCCCATCATCGTGGCAGCACCTTTGGCAAGCGTCCGGCGGGGCAGCCTTCGCAAATTGATTTTGAAAATAATTTAGCGATTCAATTATTACGCAAAGATCATGATTTAGCGGGTAATGATTCGGCGTCGATTATTTTGGAAGATGAAAGTCTGCTCATTGGCCGCTGTGCCTTACCTGCGGTTTTACGTGCGCGTATGGAAGGTTCGGGCGTGGTTGTGGTGGATGCCGAATTAGAAGATCGCGTAGAGCACAGTTTTAATAATTATATTTTGCATAAGCTCGGCGAGTGGCAAGCGCAAGAGGGTGAAGAGTTAGGCTTTGCTGGTTTTGCTGCGGATCTGCGCGATTCTATGCAGCGTGTGCGCAAGCGTTTAGGAGGTGTTCGTCATGCGGAAATCTCGGCTATTTTAGAGGCGGCAATTGCAGCGCATGAAGCCGGTGATAATAGCCAGCATCGCGATTGGATTCGCCCCATGTTAGAGCTGTATTACGATCCTATGTACGATTATCAATTAAATAAAAAGGCAGAGCGTATTGTATTTCGCGGTTCTGCTAATGAAGTACGTGATTACTTACTTAATAACTCAGGGTCTAGATAAGATTCTATTACGGAAATAAAAAGGAAATTCTACATGTTTAAAAAATGGCTTTCGGCGGCAGTATTATTGGCAGCAAGCACGTTAGTGAATGCAGAGACCTTTACCTTTACTGCTATTCCTGATGAAGATGAGTCGCGTCTTGAAGAACGCTTTGGCAAGGTCGCTGCGTATTTATCCGAGCAGTTGGGCGTAGATGTTAAATACATTCCGGTTAAGTCGTATCCTGCTGCGATTACTGCGTTCCGTAACGATCAGGTACAGCTAGCGTGGTTTGGTGGTTTGTCGGGCGTGCGTGCGCGTCTGTTGGTGCCAGGTTCGGAAGCCATTGCGCAAGGTTACGAAGATCAGTTCTTTAAAACCTATATCATTGCCAATACTAGCGCTGATTTAAAGGCGAGTGAGGAATTTCCTAAAGGTATTAAGGGCAAGAGTTTTACCTTTGGTTCTAAGGGTTCGACGTCTGGTCGTTTGATGCCTGAGTTTTATATTCGTGAAGCGTTTAAAGCGTCGCCTGATGATGTGTTCTCGCGCGTGGGTTTTTCGGGCGATCACAGCCGCACTATCGCGGAAGTTCAATCGGGTGCTTATGAAGTGGGTGCCGTGAACTACAGCGTTTGGGATACCGAGTTGGCCGAAGGCAAAGTCGATCCTGCTAAAGTTAAAGTTCTGTGGACTACGCCGACTTACCCAGATTATCAGTGGACGATTCGTGGCGATGTAGATCAGCGCTACGGTGAAGGCTTTAAAGAGAAAGTAACGGCGGCGTTATTGAATATGACCGATGCTGATTTACTGGCTAGCTTTCCGCGTCAGAGCTTTGTTCCGGCTAAAAATAGCGATTACGCACCTATTGAAGAAACCGGTGCAGCGATTGGTTTATTAGGCGACGATTAATAACAGATGATATTTCACTTAGATCAGCAAACATTTTCTTATGGTAAACGCTCGGCACACAGTGCTGGGCCTGCTGCTTTAAGTGATATTTCGCTTTCGATTAAAGCGGGCGAGAAAGTCGCTTTAATCGGTCCTTCGGGTGCGGGTAAATCCAGTTTATTGAATTTGCTTTATCACAATTCTCCTTTGCAATCGGCTTGGTGTCCGCAAGATGGTGGGCTGGTCGATTCGTTGTCTGTGTATAACAATATTTTTAGTGGCGGGTTAGAGCGCCATTCTACGCTCTATAACCTTGTGAATTTATTGCGCCCATTTGCCGCACCTAGAAAAGAGATCGAGGTTTTGGCTCGCCAATTAGGCTTGCGCGATAAGTTGTTTACCTCGGTTGATCAATTATCCGGTGGGCAACGGCAGCGAGTGGCATTGGGACGTGCACTGTATCGTCAACAGCCGGTGTTTTTAGGTGATGAGCCGGTGTCGTCGTTAGATCCATTGCAGGCCGACGAGCTGCTGGCCTTGGTGTTAAAGCAACACGAAACCGCGGTTGTGAGTTTGCATAATCGCCGTTTAGCCCTAAATCATTTTGATCGTATTATTACTTTGCGGGCAGGGCGCATTGTGTTTGATGGCCCGAGCGCCGGATTAACCATGGCGCATCTCGATGCCATGTACGAGGTGGATGCCAGTGGCGCTGAGTAATTTAGCGTCGGCTTCTTCTTTCATCTCGATGCAACTTCAAGGTACAGGGCGACGATTATTCTGGCTGAGTATCGCCTTTATTGTGTCTGCGCTTGTATGTCTGCCGTTTGCCGATTTGCAATTGCATGCAGTTGATCCTTGGTTAGAGCTTTCTCATATTGCGTGGGGAATGATCACCCCTAGTTTTGCCCATTTAACCATTAACGAATTACTGCAGGCGTTGGGGCATACCGTCGCCTTTGCGTTGTTAGCGGTGGTGATATCGGTGCCGCTAGGCGTGGTGTTCGCCATGTTATTTCGCTTTCGTGTTGTACGCTGGGCGATGGCTTCGATACGGGCGGTACACGAAATATTCTGGGGATTGCTGTTTATGCAAATCTTCGGGTTAAGTGCCACGACTGGTCTACTCGCGATTTTAATCCCGTATACCGGCGTATTCGCCAAAGTATTTGCCGAAATATTTGAACAGCAATCGCAGTTACCCACCCAGTCGATGAGCCCAAAAGCGGGCGCGTTAAGTCGTTATGTGTATGGCTTGATTCCGCAAAGCTTTGGAGCAATGGCGGGTTACGTGCGTTATCGCTTTGAGTGCGCGCTGCGTTCGAGCGCGATTTTAGGTTTTATTGGTTTACCGACTTTAGGTTTCTTTCTCGAAAGTTCGTTTAAGCAGGGTGATTACAGCGAGGCGGCCGGTGTTTTTTGGCTGTTTTTATTGTTAATCGCGACGGTACGTTATTGGCTAAAACCCCGATTTTGGTGGTTGTATGCCTTGGTCGCAATTGGGTTATTGCCCGAAAGCCCTACGGTTTACGGCTCGACGGTTTGGCAGTTTTTTAGCCAAGATATTTGGCCGAGTGCTTTTATACGCGGGGATTTAACCGCAAGCTTAAGTTGGTTGGATAAGCAGTTTTGGCAGGTGGCTTGGCCCGCTATCGGCACGACCTTGGTGATAACTCAGCTGGCCTTAGTGCTCACGGGCATTTTAACCGTGTTGATGTATCCCTTGGCGACGAAAGTGATTGTGGTGAATGCTATTCGTTTGCCAAGCCGTTTTGTGATTCTGTTTTTACGCTCGATGCCCGAATTGATGTTGGCCTTTATCTTTCTTTTGTTGTTTGGGCCGTCGGCTATTCCTGCGATTATAGCGCTCGCTTTTCATAACGCCGGTTTGATCGTATTTTTATTGTCGAATGCGAGCGAGGCCGACGCGAAAGAGCATGCAACCCAAGCCTTTGCAAAACGCGCACTGGATCGCTATGTCTATCAAGAGTTGCCACGTCGTTACACGGCATTTTTAGCTTTTTTGTTTTATCGCTGGGAAGTGATTCTGCGCGAGAGCGCCATTATGGGGATTTTAGGGATTGCCACATTAGGCTTTTATGTTGATTCGGCGTTTGAAGATATTCGCTTTGATCGAGCCTTTTTCCTAATTCTCATTACCGCTTTGCTGAATATCGTTGTTGATAGTGTGTCTCGCAGTGTACGCCAACGCGCGGGATTAACGACAGCCAACTTGGCTGTGCGTTAATCCTTTTTTCTATTCGCCGTAGTGTTCCTTTACCCAATCAGGGTGCTTGTACAGTATGCGTATGTCTTTATAGCGGCGAATATCTCTAAACATGGCTAGCCAGTCGTGTACTTGAAGATCCCATGCGTTATAAGGTTTTGATGGCATACGAGTAACGCCATATTTGATTTCCCCCGCGTCTTTTTCGGCAACAAATGTCCCGAATAATTTATCCCAAATAATAAAAACGCCGCCAAAGTTGGTATCAATTTGTGCTGGATTACTGCCGTGGTGTACGCGGTGATGTGAGGGCGTATTAAATATTTTTTCTAATGGCCCAAGGGTACGCACTTGTTCGGTGTGTAAGAAAAACTGATACACCAAGTTGGCTTCAATTGCTATTAACGTCCAATTTTTATCAAAGCCGACGAGTGCTGCGGGTATCCACCAAACAAGCCAGCCACCAGATAGGGCGAAGGTGAAGTTTTGGCGTAAGGCGGTTGAGAAGTTCATATGCTCAGATGAATGGTGCGTAACATGCACATTCCAAAACCAGCGTACTTTGTGCATCAGAACGTGGGCGCAATAAAAACACAGATCGATAAATACGATGATGGCCAATACACTCCAGAGGCTTAATTCCGGATTCCATTGGAAGCCATATTGATAAACCCACTGGTAGAAGGCTTGAATAAACAACGCGACGGCGATGCCATCGACAACCTTGTAAGAAACTCCCGTCATCATGTTGGCGAGTGTTTCGCGCCAGATATAGACACCGGTTTTGCCTTTGTGTCTGGCCCAAGCAAATTCGCCGAGCATGACACCACCAAAGATAACGCCAAAAGCGGCGATGAACATAAGCGCATGAATGACATCTTGCATGCTGACTTCCTAGTTTGTTGTTTGATACCGATGATTTTATGATCGTTTCTTAAATAACTATTGATCTTTTACGCCAGTTTTTTGATACTTTAGGCCGAATTTATGTCTATGTGGATTTGTTATGGCCGTTCAGGCGCTTGCCCATCTTTCGGTTAGTGGTGACCTTGCTGCTCTTTTGTGCGAGTTTTTGCGCCAGCGTGGTGATCTTAATAATCCCTTGTATAGCCGCCTACTTAGATTCGATGCTAACAAGCGTTTAACCTTTACGCAGTGGTGGCAAGCACTTGATGAATTACAGCGGATTTACCCAGATTTACCAGTAAGTGTGTTGGTTGGTGAAAGCGTGAAGGCCTCACACTTAGGCGTTATCGGTTATTTAACTCAAGCATGTCACAACGTGCTGGAGGCATTTCAGCGTTTTGAGCGTTATCAACGTTTGCTGCATGATGGCGATAAAGCACGATTAGTGGTCGATGGTGACACGGTTGGCTTGGTATGGTCGCGTGACTACGAGGCGTCGACGCAGATCTCTGATGAAGTCTTTATCGTCGGTATGATGACCTTTATTCGCAGTATGACGGGGCGGGAGGATCTGAATGCCGTTCGAGCGGACTTTTTTTGGCAGGAGTCATCAAATACGTCCGCACTTGTTGCGGCACTCGGTGGTGATGTCTGTTTCGAGAAAGAAGCCAATGCGTTATGGCTGCCTTTAAGTGCGCTTCAGCTTCCGGTAAAACAATTCGATTTTGCCTTGCGCGGGTTATTAGAGCAGCAAGCTGAGGGTCTGCTTTCGGGGTTAAATCGCGATGAGGATTTTATTCATGCATTTCATACCGAACTTCTACGAGCGTTACAAAATAGTGATCCAAAAGTAGGGCGGGTCGCTAAAGCACTGGCAATGTCGGAACGTACTTTGGTCAGACGATTAGAAGAGCAGGGAACCAATTTTAGAGAGGCATTATTGCAATTACGCTTGCAGCTGGCTTGTCAGTATTTATCCGAGCAAAGGCTGACGTTAACAGAAATTGCGTTATTGCTGGGGTATTCCGAACAGGCGGCTTTTGCACGAACGTTTCGTAAGCTCACCGGCCAAACGCCGCGCACTTATCAACAAGATGCGATACGGCGGCGTAGGCAGTGATTAAAATCTCAGCGGCTACGGCGTTGGTAATAATTGCTCAATCATGAAGTCCGACAGTTCCCGTTTGGGACCGGGTTCAATCGTTGTGATGATTTCACAAGTTAGGCCCACTGCGGTGCAGTGTTCGCCAATAAACAACGCATGTTTTGAGGAGTGGGCAATCAGTACGCGCGCAGCTCGTTTGGCTTCTTCTCGTTCGTCGTCGTCAACAATGGAGTCGAAATCTAAATTAATCGGGCCAGCATCAGTGCCGTATCTATCGGGTGTTTTTTCAGAATAAATAGCCGCATCATCTGCTGTAAATAGAGCAGCTATATCGACCTTTGCATACATCTCGGGCGTTATTTGGTCGCGGCTATCCACGTTAAACCAGTATAAGTCGTCTTCAAACTCAGAAAGCTCAGCCCAATTTGGATCAACGTCTACGATACTGGCCCACTGTGTGGTGTCGTAGGTTGATTGACCAGCAAGATGACCAACGACTTGAATCTTACTGGATTGTCTACGCACTGGATCGGTATTCGTTGGATCAGCGATATCATCAGCAACACCTAGATATAAAGCAGCACCGGCACCGGCAGAGTTGCCCCAAGCGGCAAAGTGCGCAGGATCTATGTTTAATGACGCAGCTCTATGTCGCAGCATTTGCACGGCTAAGGTCATATCTTCGCGAAGGATTTGGTCCAGTGTGTATTCTTTATCGGAGGTAACACGATAGTCTCTCGTTGCAACGCTAATACCGGCCGCTAGCAGCGTTTCTTTAACATCGGTGTCGTCGACTTGAGTTTTAGTACCTGACTTGAACCCACCGCCGTGAATAAATATCGCCAGCGGGACCGGAGTCGCGGAGTCAACGAGATAAATATCCATGACGTTTTCTTTATATTTGCCGTAACGCATATTTTCAATCGTTGGAGCCGTTTCAGCGGCAGCGTCGACTACAAATATCGGTAAAATCCAAGATAAGCACAGTGTGGCAGCTACGCCTTTTATTATAGTTTTCATTGTACTGCCCTCGAGATAAAGCAACTGCTTGGCATTATTGCCAAGCAGATAGTGAACTGCCGGTTAATTCGCTAACAAATTTCTTTTCGGTGGCGAAGTACTGTTTTAGTGTTTCTTTACTGGCATCGTCAATTTGCGGAAGCGGCTTTTTGCTGGTATTAAATTTACGGAAAAGTTCTGGAATACCACTGCGCTTAACGGTTTCAGTTAAACGGGTGTAACCCGCTTTCGCTAGCATCCGATAGGTTTGTACCAATAAATTTTCTAGTTTAATAAAACGGTAGCTACGAGCTTGGTTGCGACGTTCTTCTACACCGGGTGGTACGAAATTAACGTCTTTTAAACCTAAGAATTCGAAGACATCGCGGAAGCCTTTTTCGTAGTTCTCGTTAAAGTCTTCCAGCACGATCACTTTGATTTGTTCTGCAGGGAAGTTATCAAAGAACTGCTTTAGATACTGGGTGTAGCAGCCAAACTCTAGTTTCTTTTCGTCTTTAATGTAGTCAGAGAAAGGAACCGTTGGAGCGATGTCGCCTTTGCGCTGTGCATGAAGGTAATCGGAAAATGTACGGTAAATAGGGTCGCGTACAATGGCAATTATCTTTGCATCGGGGCAGTTTTCTTTAATGCGCTTCGCAGCTTCTGGATGGTACATGTACGTAACTGAAAACTCGCCTTTTAGCAGAGAGTCATCAGTACAGCCTTTAAACTGGCTGGCATACCATTCAGGGCTGTGTTGGTTAAACAAGTCGCTGAAGTAGTTAATCTCTTTTGGATTACCATCGTAAATTTCTGGGTGTTGAATAACATTCTCAAAAAACCACGTAGATCCACATTTTCCAGATCCAACACCAATAAAGTCTACGATAGAGGACTTCGACATCGTTAATTACCCTTGTTTTTCAGCAGGCTGAACAGTTTCTAATGGTTTAATTCGAGCAGGATTTCCCATCGCAATGGAGTTATCAGGGATATCCGTAAGTACGAGGCTGTTGGCTCTAACGATAACGTTATTGCCGATAGTAACATCACCTAAAATTTTGCAACCCGGCTCAAGTGTGACGTTATCACCGATAATGGCTAAGCGCGGTGCTCCGCGAATATTACCCACGGTGACGCCTTCGTATACGGTAAAGTTATCGCCGATTTTTTCGGCCAATACGAAGATACCGCTGAAATTCATCACCACCATGCCTTTGCCGATATTGGCGTAGGCTTGAATGCTAATGCCGGTGAGCATTTGCGTGATATAGAACAACCCAAAGTACATAACTTTAAGCAGTAAACCGAGCGGGCGGGGGGACACATTTCCGGCGAAACGGCCAAAACGATACACCAGCACTGCCCATGTACCGCGTTGAGTAAGTAGCGCTAGCTTGTTGCCTAATGTACTTTTGCCATATAAAAATGTGGCTTTTCGGCTAAGATCGTTGTTTTTCATAAAATTACTTTATAAGTCTCTGCGAGTCGGTTGCTATTAGTAGTTAGCAATCTTGCCTTCCCGCTTTTCCGCCATCCAGTTGGTTTCACGATTAATGATTCGTGCTGGATTGCCGATTACGGTGCAATTGTCGGGTACGTCAGAGAGCACAACAGAGTTAGCACCTACTACGACGTTATTTCCGATGGTGACATCGCCTAACACTTTGGCACCCGCTCCCAAGAAAACATTGTTACCAAGTTTTGGTGGATTGGGTTTGCCGCGTAAATGACCGGTGGTTACACCTTGGAATACGATACAGTTTTCACCAATTTCGCCGCTACTAATAAAAATTCCAGAGAAGTTATGAATAATGAATCCCGGTTTTATTTTCGCTGTTGAAGGAATATAAATACCGAATCCTAATACAACTAAGATTTTTCCTAGTATGTACGGAAAGAATAATACTATGCGTAATACTTTATTTAGGCTTCTTAGCCATTGTCCGTAACGGAACACAATGACGGCGATGGTTCCTGGTTCCAGAAACACTCGTACGTTCTTCGTAAACCAACTTTTTTCACTTAAAAACCATTGTTGTTTAAAGCGAACGTCGGCCATTATTGTATCAATTAAGCCCATCTCATATTTCCTATTGAGCAATGCAGGTTTCGATGAATTTACCCATTTGTTCAAATGTATCGAACATTTCTGAACCTAATTCATCACTGTCAATTTCGATATCAAATTCTTCTTCCAGCGCGACGATTAAAGAAATGCGGTGGATAGAATCTAAATTGAGAGCTTGATCAGCTGCCACATCCGTATAATCAGCTTGCGTTATGCTTGAGACAGTCGATTTTAAGCGCTCTAGCATGGACATAAATGGATACTCCGATTCAGTTTAATGTTTGTTTTGATACAGTCGGTACGGGAACTTTTCAGTTACCTGAATCACTGGTTCGTTATCAATATGGATTAAGTAAGTACGGCAAATCAATTCACCGCAGTAGTAACTTTTGCTACCTGGAACCACTTCTTTCTTTATTTCACGATAAATGTCGATCACTTGGCGATAGGTTTCTAAGCCTTTGTCGCGTAGTAATTCGCCAATGCCTATAGTGCCGGCGATTAATTGATTACGCACATCTTCTTCGAGGTGATTGATGTTCAGTACCGACGTCGCATAGGCGTATACATCACCAGAACGAGTGCCGGAAATACTCACATCACGAAGTAAAACGTCATCGCCAGTTTTTAAGCCCATCTGCGGAATGTCGTTTTCTAGTGGTGCTACTCGTTGGCCCATTTGTTCAACTTGGATGGGCTCCCAGAAGTACGCTTCTAGTGTTTTTGTAACAGTTCCATCAGTAACGAGTAGCGTTCTAACGATCGGCGGGAAAGCTGCTATGTCTAACGATTCGTCACGATCGTTAGTAATAATTCCGCTTTCTACATAACCTTTGGTATTAAAATTATCCAACATGGCACATACCTCAATGGTGGCTACGCTTGGTATCTTATAGATACTTACGCAGGACTTTCCCTAATGGGCTCTTCGGTATTTCGCTAATAAAATCGATGATTTTAGGAACTTTATACTCGACTAAATGCTGCGCACAGTGCGCTCGCACATCTTCTGCTGTTAAATTGCCGGAGCTAACGATAGCAACTTTTACCGCTTCTCCGTACAGGGGGTCGGGCTTGCCGAGTGCGACAGCGTCGATAACTCCGGGTAGCTGCTTAACAACTTTTTCAATATCTAATGGATCAACTTTATTTCCAGCTACGTTAATCATCAGTTTTTTACGACCCGAAATACGTAAGTAGCCTTCGGCGTCCATTATGCCTAGGTCACCCGTGTGGTAACCGTCACTTTTAAATGTTTCTGCCGTTAGTTCATCTAAGCCAGTGTAGCCATTTGTCATGGCGGCGGTTTGTATGATGACTTCGCCTTCAGCGCCAGTAGGTACTGGATGACCTTCGTCATCAATAAGCTTGATGATGGTATTCGCTAATGGCTTACCAACAGAATTTCTATTGTCGGCATTTGGATAGGCATTAATGGCTGCTGCACCGGTCTCGGTTGATCCATATAGTTGGCCAAGATACATGCCGAAGCGCTCATGAAAAGCAATCGCGATTTCTTCATCGAGAGGTGCGCCAGCGGTATACACCAAGCGCAGACGCTCTAAATTAGGCGCTTCTTTAAATGGGGTTGATGCAATCATTTTGCACATGAAGGGCACCGAAGGAAAAATCGTTACACCTTGCTCAGCGATGGTTTTAACGACTTTTCTTGGATTGAATTCACCACTATGAATAACTAAGGTACCGCCGTTCATCAGTGCGGCAAGAAAACAGTTACCTAAGCCATGTGCGTGAAACATAGGTGCGCAGCACATGATGGTATCGTCGCTGTTCAACGATAGGGTTTCGCGCGCATTAAGAATTTCAGCGATAACGGCACCATGACTACGGACCACTTGCTTAGGTGTACCCGTAGAGCCAGACGAAAACATAACTAGGGCGCTTGAATCAGCAGGTACATTCGCCGTAGTGGGAGACTGGGCGATCGATTCAGGCATGGCATCAATGAGTAAAGTTGCCAGACCAAGATCTTTAATCTTTTGATCTTCTTTTTCCGTTACCAGCACCAATTTCACTTTGGCATTCGCGGTATAGCTAAGAAGCTCTTCTTCGGTGTAAGCCGTGTTCAGTGGTAACAAAGATGCGCCGACCGCCCAAGTAGCGAGTGTACCGATAATAAACTCTGGAGAATTTGGTACAAACAGGGCGATTTGGTCGTGCGCTTGTATACCTACTGCATGAAGGTCGTTGATTAACTGATCTACCGCATTGCCGAGGCTTTGATAGCTGTAGTGTTGATCTTTCCAGACTATGGCTAACTTATCTGTATGGGCCTGACGTTGCTCTTGAAAAAGTGCATATACCATAAACTAGATCATTCTTCTAAACCGCTGAATTGTACGCATCACACTATGAATTTAGGATGATGCGTGAAGGCCTTCATAATATCACTACTGATTTTGTGCTCCAGCTTTTTTTGGTGCTGGAGTTGAATGCTTTAACTTTCCATACAATTTAAATAATTCGATAAATGCTTTCAAAATTACCCAAGGATTTGCACCGGTTTGTTCACCTGCCTGACGCGGGTAGTGGCTAACGCCAACCTGAGCTAATTTAAATTTCATCAAGCCAGCTTGTGCTAAAAGTTCGGTGCTCACCATGGCGCCGTTAGATTCTAAACTCACGCTGTCGATAACTTCGCGTTTAAACAGTTTAAAAGCACAGTCAATGTCTTTTGCTTTGATGCCAAACAGTAATTTAACTAGGGTTCCCCAGCAAAAAGCATTGAGTTTGCGATGCCATGGGTCGGCACGGTGGGCGCGGAAACCAATAGCAATGTCATTATCTTTGATCAGAGGCAGAAGCAGCGAGACTTCTTCTAAATCAAATTGACCATCAGAGTCAGAAAAGAAAATGTAATCGTTTTTACCACCAAAAAGGCCCGACTTTACTGCGCCGCCATACCCTTTGTTTTGCGGGTGGTGAATTGGATGCACTTCTTTATGTTCTTTCTGTAGGCGATCAATAATTTCGCCGGTTTTATCTGAACTGCCGTCGTTTACCGGAATTACTTCCACTTCTTCGAAATACTTAGAAAAGACCTCGATGGCCTTCAAAATGGTATTTTCAATGTTGAGTTCTTCGTTGTATGCAGGAAATACAACGGACACGCTGCTGAGTTTTTTCGAGGTGGTTGCAGTAGTGATAGTAGTCATTGTTAAAAACCGTATTTTAGTGGCAGGCAGTAGCATCCAGCCTGTTAGAATTTAAGGGGTTGCATAAATTTCTAAGCGTTATCGAGGTAAATCAGGCAACTAATGGACCTTGATTTGTAAATACCGTCTGCGGTGTCTTCATTTGACGACAACTGCGCCATGACTGAACACCTTCAAGTTCGAATGCGAAATCCATGATTTCTGCACCACCTTTAATTAACGCTTCAATCACTTCACGCTTTTTGGTTGATTCACAATAAAACATCATGAAGCCACCACCACCTGCGCCACTCACTTTACCGCCAAGTGCACCGGCTTTAATCGCATCTTCATACAATTGATCGAGTAAAGGATTTGAAATGGTTGCCGCCATTTTCTTCTTTTCTTGCCAGGTGTAATCGAGCAGCTTGCCAAATTCGGTCGGGTTACCGGTAAGCAATGCTTTTTTCATTTCGTGAGCATGAGATTTCAGATTGTGCATTGCATCAAGACAACCCTTGTCATTGTTCTCTACGTTCTTGACCTGTGACTCAATGATGGTCGACGATAGGCGATTTTTCTTGGTGTATGCCAATACAAGGTTGTATTCAAGCTCGCGTAAAACCCAAGGATCAATGCGCAGTGGGTTAACAATCACACCGCTTTCCTTGTTGAATTCCATGAAGTTGAAGCCGCCAAATGCACTCGCATACTGATCTTGCAGGCCACCCATAATGCCTAATTCGTAGCGTTCGATTTGAACGGCACGCTGCGCAATATCGTACTGGCTCATACTGAGATTTTTTAATTCTTTAAACGCACCAATAAGTGATACCACCATGGCAGATGAAGATCCGAGTCCGGAGCCAGGAGGCGCATCATTATGAGTAACTAACTTAAACCCAACACTACCATCATAGAAATGCTTAATGGCGCCTTTGGCCAAGTCAGATTCGCCGTTGTAAATGATTTCGTTCTTTAAGTTGATGCGAGAACTGCTGCCAAAATCGTAGGATTCGATTTCGATATCGGGAGTGTCGTTTAATTGCAGATGGGTATAGGCGTATCGATTAATCGTGACGTTGAGGACGTTACCACCATAGATGTCACTATAGCTCTGAACGTCAGTTCCACCGCCGGCGAGGCCTAGTCGCAGTGGCGCTCGGCATCTATAAAACTGCATTACGCACCTACCTTACAGAAAATCACAATTTTAATTTCCATTTATTGTCAATGTCTTTATTGGCCTAATTGGCGGCTTTTGGCTAAAGAAACTAAATCCTTTTACCCGTTTTTTGAACGGTATTTGTTACTTGGCGCACACTGACCGACACTATCTGGTGATACTGTTTGTAACACTCGATAACCCGATTTTAGAGCGCCTATAATCCTTTAGTATAGTTTTTTAACCAATTTGTCACCTAAGGTAAGAAATACTGTTCCTTGTGGCGAACATTGACTGTACAGAAAACCCAAAAAGGTTCAAGATGTTTCGTAAGATTATGTAAAGGAAAGTCGTGACATTGTGGCCCAATAAGCGCATTTTTTGATCTGATTATTTTTTACATATTTTTGTAATTTGTCGCATTTTGTCTTATCTGTTTGATGTTTTTTACTCAGTTTTGTCACCGTTGCACTGGATCTGTGCGTTTTGTGTGTGATGGGTGTGTTTTTAGAAAAAAATGGGAGGGTGTTGTGAGTTCTAAGTTGGTTGGTAGATCAAAAAAAATAGTAATGGTGGCGGCGTGTCCTTTTCCTGCCAATCATGGTTCGCCTGCCTCCATTAGAGAGATGTCAGAGGCGTTGGTGTCTTTAGGGCATGATGTTCACATCGTTACTTACCCCATATCCGAAGATATTCCAGTTACGGGACCTACCATTCATCGTGTTCCTCGTGTGCCTTTCTCTAAAAGCAATGCCATTAAAGTTGGGCCTGCTCTAGATAAGTTCTTCTTTAACCCATTTATGGTGCTGAAGCTCATCTATGTCATTTTTAAATACAAAATAGATGTTATTCATGCACACAACTATGAAGGCGTCTTAATTGGCTGGTTGGCTAAGCTGATTACTCGCAAGCCGTTGCTATACAATGCGGTCAATAGCATGGCTGATGAATTACCTACATATGATTTTTTTAAGAATAAAGATTTGGCTCGTAAGCTGGCGTGGGTGTTGGATAAAACTTTGCCTTTTCGTGGTGATCACGTCACGACGGTATCGGATGACTTGAAACACTTTCTTGTTGATCTAGGTATTGAGAAAGAAAAAATTACCGTATTGCCGGCTGGCGTGTTCCCAGAAATGTTTGATGAGTCAGATCCGCAGTCGATTTACGACAGGCATGGCTTGAACGCAGACGGTATGTACATGATGTACACCGGTAGCCTAGATGCTTTTCAGCGTATTGATTATCTGATTGATACTGCCGCTCGTGTTATAAAGATCGAGCCAACGGCGAAGCTTCTAATAGTTTGCAATATCGACAATCCAGATGCGAAAAATAAGTATTTGGATTACGCCGCATCGTTAGGCATAGCCGAGAATGTTTTGTTTTTTGACCATGTTCCACTTGATGAGTTGTCGAGCTATTTGGCAATCGCTAATGTCGCGATCATTCCTCGACCAGAATGCCCAGGGCATCCGGTTAAAGTTTTGAATTACATGTCTGCTCGCAAGGCGATTGCAGGCTTTGTTGGCGGAGCGAAGGGATTAACACATAACAAAGATGCCTTAATCGTTGCGAATCACGATTTGGATGCGTTAGCGGAGCAGGTAGTCGTGCTGCTGCGCGATAAGGAATTAAGGATTCGTCTAGGAAATAGTGCAAGGGACGTAGTCGATCAATTTTACACTTGGGGTCGTTTAGCTCAGGGCTTGGATGTTATTTACGATCATTTACTGGGGCGGGTTGATGAAAGTGAGTTCCGAAGCAATTTGAGTGAGTTTGTTCTTGAAAATTATTCGAATTCCTGACTTTAGGTAACTATTTTGAAGATAATATCCATCGAATTTCTAGCAGAGAGTCTAAAGCCAATCTCATTCCGGTTGGCTTCGTTTGCATTCATCTTATCTGTGTCGGTGCTTTCAGGTTGTGGTGGCGGCTCTGTGTCGGATGTCGCTGATAGTGATGGCGATGGATTGTCCGATGTACTAGAAAAATCCTTAGGTACCAGTGCGGTGTTGTCTGATTCTGATCGTGATGGACTATCCGATTATGATGAAGTGAAAGTGTACGGTACAAATCCTATGAAATCCGATACGGATGATGATGGATTAACGGATAAGCAAGAAGTTATTCAGTTTTTAACGAATCCCTTGCTTGCGGATACCGATAGTGATGGTCTCAGCGATAAAGCTGAGATTTCTTCCGATCCGCGCACAGATTCTTTGGATAGCGACACGGATGATGACGGCATTAATGATGGCGATGAAGTTAATACGTATGGAACCAATCCAACCTCATTGGATACCGATTTAGACACACTTCGTGATTATGTCGAGATATTTAATCTCGGCACTAATCCTCTGTCATCAGACTCCGATGCAGATACTTATCCGGATGCGGATGAGGTCAATGCAGATACTGACCCGATGAATTATTATTCGAACCTGACTGAGGATGCAAAATTACGTTTTGCTTTGCCTGTTAATCTCTCTAAATCTGATGGTCATGCCTACGCCCCAAGTGTTGTGGTTGATAGTGATGGCAATCCGCATACTGCCTTTCACGATAACGTTGAGGGCGGGATGGAAATTTTTTATGTCCATTCCGATGATCGTGGTGAAACTTTCTCACCTGCATTAAATGTGTCAAACAGCCCAGGCATCGCCGAATTTGCCAAAATTGCGGTAGACGCTGCGGGTACTGTTTATATTATTTATAAAGATAACGTTGATGGCACTGCCAACGTATTTTTCGTGAAGAAAGATGCTGGTTCCGATAGTTTTGATCCACCATTAAATTTAACTCGTGGCGCGGTTATTACCGCTGCGCCCGATATAGTGGTCGACTCCACGGGGCGTGTCATTGTTATTTGGTACACGGCTGGCGCAGTCGTTATTTCTGCTACGACGGATGGTGGTTATCTTGTCGATGGTAGTGGCGATTATATTTTAGATGTCGATGGTCACATGCAGTCTAGCTTTGTTGAATTGGGGCGATTTGTCGCTGATGACTCACCGACAACGACTGCCATCACGGTTGATGACGATGATGAAATACATGCGGTGTTTGGCAAAGCAGCTGAATACGGTGGTGTTCAGGTTCGTTATGTACGTTCGTTTGATGGGATCTTCTCGGCTGAATCTGTTCAAGTGTCATTTGCGGAGGGCGGTACCGCAGGTTCTAAGATTGCAGTCGATGGCAGTTATGTTTACATTACTTGGACTGCTTATCCGTTAGATCAGAAAGAAGACATAAGTCTGGTACGCTCTAAGGATGGTGGGGCTACATTTGAGGCGGTTGTAACTGTGTCTGATAGCGCTTCGGTAAAAGCCTCAACATCAGTATTCTCTGATCTTGCTGTGATGCGTGATGGTACCTTAGTTGCGATTTGGCAGGACACGTTTGCGGGCAACTATGAAACGGTTGTTAGTCGTTCCTTTGATCATGGTCTAACCTTCGAAGAGCCATATAACTTTAATCCTAGCGAAGAGGGCTCATTGGTATCGTCCATCGCGATTAATGACGATTCTCAGATATTTATCGCTGCGGATGACAACCGCTTTGGGCCTTTTGAAGCAGTGATCAGTCGTGGTCAGGTCGGTTTACCTGCTGTCGCTGCCGCCTCTGTGACCGAAGATGTTTTAACGATTGGAGCTAATAGTACCGAATCCACTACGCTGCATGCGTATTCGACCGTTCCTTTGTACTGGACGGTAACATTATTTAAAAAAGATGAGACGGAAAAAGTGCTTGCACGCGTTGATCGCAAGGTGCGTGACTTTGTCTCTCAACCCTCTGATTTTTCCGTAGACTTCGCTGCCGACTGGGATGGAACAGTTGATGCTGGTTCGATTACCGGCGAAATTGATGGCGCTTATTATTTCCTTGTTACGGGCCTTACCGCTGATGGTGTAGAAGCGGCGGAAAAACGTGTTAATTTGACCGTAGTATTGTCGGCTAACGCTTCTCTTTTAGAATTCACAGAATATCTAAGCTCGCAAAAAGCGTTTGCCCCGGATGGTGATGGTCGCCAAGAAATTATCTGGTTTAGTGGTAATTACAATCGTCAGGTTGATTGGTCATTAGTGATCAAGGATTCGCTAAATAATGAGATTTATCATGATAGCGGTGAAGGCAGAAGCATGTTCGTCGAGTGGAATGGAATTAATGACGCTGGCGAATTGATGGGCGAGGGCAACTATACCGCGACGGCGACCGGTGTTGACTCTGAAGGCAATGAAATTACTGAAACATTGGATTTTGGTATTGATTTGACGTCACCAACCTTAGATGGTCTTACTTTCTCGCCACCTACCATTGATGGTGCGGGAGAGGTCATGGATATTGATTTCTCTATTTCAGAAGGTGCTGTGGTTACGCTCTACATCTATCAGGGTGAGAGCCAGTTAGTGTCTGAGTTGCACCGGTTATCCTACCCGGATAATGAAGACGGCAGTCCAATTAACATTCATTTGGAATGGGACGGTACGATAGGCGACGAAGGTGGTGGTTACGTTGATCCGGGTACATATACTGTGCGTATCTGGTGTCGCGACTTTGCTGCTAACAGGGTTATAGAATATCCCATGGTACGAGAAATCTGTGTCGGTACTTGTTCCGAGTAATGGTTTAATAGAGTAGAAGGTTGGTTATGTTGGCATTGCTCCGTAGCGATTTATATCGTAAACGCACTTACTATGTTCGTATCGATAATTTCGTAAATAAGTATCTGAAGATAACCTTTCAGCTCGGTACTATGTACTTAGTGAGTTATCGCTTGGGGCAGTTTGCGTACTCGAAAACAGCGGGTAACTTTGTCACTCGGTTGTTGGCTAAGGGGCTTTATTTTATTAGTGAATTCCTGATGTCATCTGTTACTGGCATTAAAGTGTCGCCAACGACAGATATCGGTCCTGGCTTCGTTATTCATAATTTTTCTTGCATCGCTATTGATGCAAAAAAAATTGGTCAGAATTGTACAGTTAATCAATGTGTTTCTATTGGTGCTGATTATTCTGGCCCTACAGGAGAAAAACCTGTTTTAGGCGACAATGTTTTTGTTGGATCGGGTGCTAAAATACTGGGCAATGTCGTTATTGGCGATAATGTTGTGATTGCGGCTAATGCACTAGTCTTGAAATCTGTTCCTGATAACTGCACAGTGAGCGGTGTCCCAGCTCGGATTATTTCAAGGCAAAATACCAGTAGTTATCTGAAGTTTGATGGCAAGGAATGAATCGTATTTACGGTTCAATATAGGAGCGGAACGGATGGCGACAACGGTGGGGCACGCATTAGCTGGGGTTGATTGCTTATTAATCTATCGCGCAATTAATCCGAGTAAAAATGTCAAGTTGGGCGTGCTGTCTCTGTTAGGAATGATGTTTTTTGCCAACGCTCCAGATCTCGATATCATCCTCAGTGCTGTTCTATCAAATGATCACCTCAAGTATCACGGCCAGCAAAGTCATACTCCATTTTATATGCTCTTCTTTTCTTTGGTGATGGCGCTGCTTTTATTGAAAACTCCCTTACGTTCGTTCACACATTACTCACTCGGCGTACAGAGTTATAAAACGGTTTGTTCATTAGTATTTATTGCGCTATTGAGCCATGCGGTGCTCGACTTATTTACTGGTCCAGTACGAGGGGGGCACAATTCGTTTGGTACTCCTATCTTGGCACCATTTTGGCCGGATAGGATATCATCTCCAATAACTTTGTTGATTGGCCCGCATCACGATACGGCTGATCGTTTTTTCGACTGGTATAATGTCTGGGTTGTGTTCAGCGAACTCCTGATTTTCATACCAATTACGTTCATGATTTTATTACTTTCTAAAAAGATGCGCTAAATTATGCAAAGAAATATACTATTCTCACTGTTTGTAGCATGCATTATTGGGGTTGTAGGGTACTTGCTTTTTAGCGCCCGATTACAGCTAATATCCACGAGTAGCGAAGTGGCGAGGAATTCAGGAAACCCCATTCCTGTTGAAATCCAAGCAGTCGACTCTGGTATTGTATCCTCAAGTTATGCTGTTACTGCTACCGCTGCCGTAGGCGAGTCGGTTTCAATACGCCCGCAAATTGAAGGCATCATCGAAACTCAATCAGTTCGGTTGGGTGATGTTGTTGAGCAGGGGCAAGAGTTGCTCGCGTTTGATGATGTTATGTATGCATCGAATGTCGAGATGACAAAGGTTCTGCTTGAATCTAAGACGAAATTGTTAGATTTCTTTGCAAAGAATATGAAAGAGGTTGAGTCGCTATTGGCGGGTGACTACGTTTCCCAAGAAAAGTATAGCGATGCATTTCTGAGCTACAACCAAGCTCACACCAATCATGCAGAAGCGAAACATAATTTGGCTTCGGCTGAGTATGCACTGGCGAACACTCATATCGTAACTCCAATCTCTGGTGTCATTAGTGAAGTTAAAAGCTTCCCTAGCGCCTACATTAAGAAGGGTGAAGAAGCGATGGTGATTAGTTCAATCGATCCCATTTTGTTCAAGATTTTGTTGCCAGAAAAAGAACTTCAGTTTTTCACATTAGGTAAAGATGTTGAAATTCGCTTACCTGCTTACGACAACGAAACCCTAAGCGGTAATATTTATCGTATTGATCCAGAGTTAGATGAAGTAAAAGGTGCGGCGAAAGTATACGTACAGGCACCTAACAAATCGTTACGTGTTAAACCTGGCATGACTGGTGTGGTGTACTTTAAAGAAGATCGCCATTCAGCGCGTATCCCTTCTATCGCACTTATTAATCAATTGGATCGTGAAGGTACAGTATTTAAAGTTAATAAAGACGGTGTTGTGCAATTAACCACAGTACGTTTAGGCCGCACCGGTGGTGGCTATTTTGAAATTCTGGATGGCCTTGCCGTAGGTGATAAAATCGTGGTTGCAGGTCAGCAAAGCCTTCGTGATGGGGACCACGTTAAGGTGGGTGAATGATCATGCCGAGAACGTCTTATAAGATTTTAGCTTTGTGCTTAGCCGTCGGATTCGCTAATGCCACCGCGGCGGCGGCTGCTACAAGTACAGTAGCTACCACAGGTACAGTGGCTGTTACAGGTTCAGATGTCGAGATTATCCCTGTTGCTGAATTGGATACCCGTGTCGCGACCTTTGATGGTAAGCACATTAAGACGGCATACGAATTGTTGACCGAAAAAGAACAGGTTGGCTTCGTTAAGTTAGCCTTGTCGTATTGTAAAAATAGCCCCGCGCTTCGTGTTCAAAATTTAGAACTTGATGCGGCTCGTAAAGCTTACGCGTACGAAAAGAATTCATCTTTTTATCCGGATCTTTCGTTGACCTTTGGTCCAAGCTATACCACAGGTGAGCCGGTTGGCTTTTTTGCTATAGCCAATGATTCAAATACGGTATCAGGTATCGATGGTGCTGCGGTTATCGATCAAAGCGCGAGCGGCGTTATTAATGAAGCTAAGGCCGAAGTTGATTTTCCTTTGTATAAGAGTGGCCGATTTTTTTGGAGTGAAAGCAACAAAGCACGATTACTTCAAGGTCAAGTTAACTTTGAGAAAGCCAGCCACAGTAAATCCATCGAAGGTGCAGTGTTAGAAATTGCCGACTTCTTGTTGGAGAAGAGCCAAGCCGAGGCGGAGTTGCTGGTTTATAAAAAATCTTTGTCATTGGCGAATGAAAAGCTGGCCTTAATTCAACGCGTGGCTGACTCACAAATGGTCGATAAGACTAAGTTGTATGAAGCTGAAGAATCGATAGTCAGTTTGAACGACAGCATTATGACGGTTCAATCTACGTTGGCTTTTCTACAGCAAAAACTAAAGTATTACTTTCCTGATGTGGAGCTGAACTCACTGCCAAACATTCAGTTGTATCAGGTTGCAACGCTACCAGATGTTGATGTGATTATTGAGAAGCACTTAGCATCCAGTACTGATTTGATGATGCAGCAGGCGGCTATTGATATCGCAGCTGCGAGTTACGATAGTGAGAAAACCAGCGATGGTATGAAGGTTTCAGTCTACGGAAATGTTCGTGCTGTGGCTGATGAAAACTTAAATGGCCAGCGTTCACTTTCAACCGTAGGGCTCGAAGTAGAAATTCCGATAACGGATATTTTGCGTAGTAATGGCCGTTCGCGCAGTGCAGCTATTACCGAAAGTATGGAAGTCGCCAAGCTAGAAGTTATTCAACAAAATATTCGCTTTAGCGTGTTCGATCTTTATCAAGAATTCACCAAAGAAAGTTATAAGTTAAGCAGTAGTAATGCTGAGCTTAACAAAGCGGTACAAGACTTAACGCAAGAGAAAGAACTATACACCCATGGTAAGTCTAGCCAAGTCGACGTTCTTGATAAGCGTTTAGAACTAGAGCAAAAGAAACTTAACTTAGTAAAGTCGGCGTCTAAAATATGGTCGTTGAGTTTCCAACTTCTACCGGTCGCTTGGTCATGTGGTCAGTATTCAGATTCGGTGGCTAGATAATTATGTCGGCCAATCGGCGAATAGCGGGTAACGTAGTCGCAACAATTTTGGGTGAGGGCGTTGGTGCATTACTTAATATCTACGTTATCATTCTTATTGCACGAGAATTAGGACCAGAAAATTTTGGTGCCTTCTCCTTCATCCTCGCATTTGTTGGCTTAATTCAATTAGTCACGGATATGGGGATTACCAATCTTTTGGTTCGGGAAATAGCTCAGAATCCCGAGCGTTATCCGGCAATTATCGGTAGCGTCCGAAGTTTAGCATGGATGTTAACTGGGATTGTTTTGCTGCCACTATCTATCGTGTGTCTTGTTTTTATTGAAGATAAAGACTTTGGGCTTAGCTTGTTGCTGATGGCATCTGCGGCTTTAGCGGTTATGCATGCCGTCATCTACGGCGCAGTTTTTCGTGCATTCGAACGCATGACCTTTAATGCTACGTTCTTCGTTTTTCATAAGATACTCTTGCTTGTTTTAGTGCTTGTTTGGATGGCTGGTGAGGCGACGATTTTAAATCTTTGTTTGGTTTACTTGCTGGCTAATATTGCTCAATTCCTGATGTTTTTCATAGCAACTTGGAAAGTATTTGGCCGCGTGAAATTGGCATTTGATTATCCTTATCTAAAGTATTTGCTCATAGAAGCTATACCGGTTGGCTTTTCTATGTTGTTTCGTAAAGCGACGCTACACGTCGATTCTATCTTGTTAAGTGCTTTATCTACTCCTTTAGCTCTTGGTCTGTTCAGTGCTGCTTATCGCATTATTCAGATCATAGAAATGCTGCCATTTACGCTGTCTATTCCTATGTATCCACAGCTAGCGAGATTAGCGGGTACAAATATGCAGGCGTTTAACGACTTCTTAAATAAAATACTGCGCTTCTATGTGATGATTGCCTTACCTGTAATGGGGGGCTTATTCATCTTCGCGAATCAGATTATCGGCATAATGTATACCGATGACTACCAAAGTGCAGGGGCGTTACTTCAAGCCCTATCGGTTGTTGTTTTCTTTATCTTTCCCTCTTCGATAATGATTTATGTGTATACCGCGACACAAAAGCAGCGCCTGTTCACTTGGGTTTCGCTGGGTGTTTTTTCGATCAACGCGATTCTTGATGTGATATTTATTCCATTCTTCGATGCGTTAGGTGCCGTTATAGGCACCGCTTTTGCGGAAGCATTTTTTGTTATCTCGTCGCTATATTTACTGAACAAAAGCGGCTGCATTGTAGATGTGGTCAGCATCATCGTACGTCCGCTGCTTGCTCTTGTTTTGGCGGTTACCGTATTTGAACTGGTACCTATTTTCGACGGTATCTTGATGCTTATCGTTCAAGGGGTTCTGTTCTTAATCCTGTATGCGGCATTGTTGTTAGTCACTCGTGCAATAACGCTGGCTGAGATTAAGACAGTGGCTCAGGGGTTAAAGAGATCTAAAGCTCAGTCCGTTGACTCTCAGTTGGAGGGGAATGGTTGATATGAGTGCCATCATGAGCAGATCAGAGAAATTAAGTTACTTGTCGATGGGCTTGATCCTTGTGATGTTGGCTAGTTTTGCTGCACCTTGGGTTAAGTTTCCGCTATCGGCGGGCATTAGCGGTATTGGCTATATTTCGATTTTAGAGTCGGAAGTACGGTACTTGTACTTCTATGTAGCCTTGGTACTACTCGGACTATCGGCCTTTATATACTCAGAATATCGCCAAGCCCCGCGCTATAACGTGTTCTTTATTGCCATTAGCTTATCCTTGCTGCTGCTTGTTCCTGCTTACCTTATTAGTCGCGATAGCTCGGTTGTGGCTAACTACATTCAAGACACTGAAGATTTTCGCCAATTACAGCGCTTTTTCAGAACCTATTTTGTTCCTAACAAGGGTAACTCATTGGCTCTGCTGCAAGACGGCGCTTTTAATAGCATTACTGCTCGTGTGCTTAGCGTCTTCTCAATTTTAAACTGGGGTTGGTTTGTCGCCGTTTTTAGCGCGTTAGCGATCTTCATAATCAGTAGCTATAGAACCAAATTTTTTGTACTGATATTGAGTGTTTTTATCGTATTCGCTCCGGCGGGTATTATGCTCGGTAATACTGGCTTGTCGGCGCTATACAGCGTCAAGGCTCAAAAGCACTTTGCTGATGCCGATGTGATGAGAGCCTACACTGAGATGATATCGGCGTTCCGGCTTGATCCCTTACTGAAATATTCCGAACGTTCCACGTATCTATTTTCTAAGCTTAGCTTTCAAATCTACGGCGAAGACAATGCTAGCGGTGTTTTGTATCGGGCTAAGCAGCTTGAATTAGCCGGAAAACGTAAGCAGTCGATGCAGTTGTTGCTAGAGACCGTCAAAGACGGTGGCGATGAATATTTTTCGTTTGTGGAGCGCCAAGCAAAGGTTCAGTTGGTATTTTTGGTCGAAAAAATGTCTCGCCGTTATTATCGAGAAGGCTTTTATGATCAGGCTTTCGCGCTTATCTCTGATGCCCTAAGTATTATGCCAAAGAATAAGGCTCTGAGAATGCAGAAGACTTATGCCTATATACAATTAAACTTGGCTGATCATTGCTTGCAGACGGTCCAAGAAGTGTTGCAAGAAATTGATACTGTCTATTTGAAGGCGGATTTTCTCTCAACATTGGGAGAATGTTATCTGCTTGATGGTCAATTAATTAATGCGCGCATGGCGTTTCAGCAATCAATTGAGTTAGATAGCACTCGAAACATTCGAGCAATCAGAGGGTTGAGCGGAACATGAGTGGGTTAGCCAGCGGGCGATTTTTTACAGTGTTGGTATCTTGGATCCGTAAGTTATCCATTGGCCGTATTTTGGCTTCCATATGGTTTTCTTATCGAAAAATTTGGTTTGGTATTCTAGGATTTTCGATTTTCCTTGGTGTTATGACCGTATTTTCTCTGGAGGAGAATGGCTACGCTCGTGGCGTTGATGCATGGGATGGTGCTGAGTGGATTAGCAATGGCGGCGACGATGCTGGCCCTGTGTCATATTATCGTTACAGTCTGGTTTTACAGACGACACCTGATAGCAGTTTTCTTAAGGTATCGGCTACCGGTAGTTTTACGGTTTATGTGAATGGTAAAGAAGTCATTAAACAAAATGCGCCGTCCACGCGACCTGTTGTTATCGGAATGCCAACAGATGCACTCAAGTCTGGTAAGAACGTTATTGCGATACGAGTGGAAAAGAAGACAACGACAGGGCGTCCTGAGCTTTTATTTTCTATGTCGATAGATGACGTATATACGGGTACAACTAACTACATATCAAATGAGTCGTGGTTGGTCTCTAGTGTTCCCGGAAATTCAACGTCATTAAAATTTCAGTGGTTCGAAGAGTTGTTCGATGATGGCTTGTGGCATGCAGCGATAAAAAGCTCATCCAATGTTGTACCTGCGATGCCAGATAATCTCCCCGCGGAGCTAGCGAGTGGCAAGGCGTTGATAGACTTCACGCCCATCTGGCACGCTTATCCTGAAATTACTCAAGCTCACTTGAAGACTTCCTTACCGTTTAAACGCAACAAATTGCTAAATGCTTGGCTAATGTTGAAATGTAATGGCGAGTATCGAGTTGCCGTGAACGGTGTTGGGGTTGGTAACTATTACTCAGAAAATTCGACCATACGACTCATCAATATCTTTCAGTATCTAACCTCAAGTCATGTTAACTATATTGACGTGTCGGCGGAGTGTGGCTTTGGCGAAGGTATTAATCTGAAGGCATTTCTCGAATTGGACGATCATCAAATAGTCTCTATTCCTAGCCGTGAGTGGCGGCTATACCCATATGACGATGCTAAATTAGACAGCAATGCTGTGTTAGAAGATCCCTATATCGTTGTTACTCAGACCTCTCCAGAAGTTGATCGTATTCGTAAATTGACCGGCGGACTCGCTACTTTAGAAGTCATAGATGAAAACCATTCGGTACTATTTGGGCTGAAGTTTATCAAATGGGTATTCTTCTGGGCCTTTTTGTTCTCTGCATTCAATGCGCTGCTATTGATCAAAATGGGGACGGATCGTCCGTTCATACATGAGGTAAATACGGTATTCGTGATTTTAACTCTGGTCGGTGGCTTGTGTATGTATTGGCTACTGGATGAACGCATAGATTTTCATAGGTTCTATAACTTGTTGAACGTTAGTTTTTTCGCGTTGCTATGTATCATTTTAGAGCTCCTTCTTGTTTATGGTCGTGGAGGCTTTCAGCATTTGTTCAGTTCTAAAAATACTCCTCTTGCTGATGCGGAGGTTAAAAATGCTGGCTAAGGCGATGAAAAATAATTATTTGGCAATGGCATTGCTATTTATGTTGGTCGTTTTATGTGCTTATTTCCGAGTATCCGGTTTAGAGCTACGTCCATTGTCTATTGATGAAGCAACTATCGTAAGTTTTATTCAAGGTGTGGTTGCCAAGGGCTATCCCTATGTTGTCGTCAGTACGATGGAAGTACCTTTGGCGACTTATGAATTGATCCCATATTTTCTAACAATCCCTTCATTATTTACTGGTGAGGTAACAGAATTTACGGTGAGATTGCCGTCGGTGATTTTCTCGGTCGGAACTATGATCATGATTTTTATGATATGTTTTCGCCAGTTTGGTTTGTTTAGTGCAGTTATTTCTTGCGTCTTGTATAGCACTTCAACTTGGGCAATCTACTGGGGGCAAAATGCATTTCACCCCGCACCCACTCAGTTTTTCACGCTTCTCACCGTTGTTTTAATTCAGCGTCTGCTAAGCCAGAACGAACCAACATTGAAGTTATCGCTAGCAGTTTGGTTAAGTTTTACTTTTACCTACTTAAGTTGGGAAGGATCGGGTTTCTTGCTGCCAGTGGCGGCCGTGATCGTGCTGTATTTTAAACGCGATAATCTACTCTGGATCTTTAATCGCAACTTATTGGTTATGTATGCTCTGGTGATCTTAACGTTGGTTTGGCAAGGCGTGCGCCGCATCATGCTGCAAGAGCCACACTTGATGCTCGGATCGGGTAAGGGCGATATTAGTTTGCCGCAGTTGGGCTTTCTGAATGATTCTTGGGATCCATTATTCTATCTGATCAACTTCTTTGGCATGGAAACTCACCTGCTTGTGGGCTTAGTGTTTGTCGTCGGATTCTATTATTTCTTGCGCTTAGAGGCGCTAAGGTACTTCTACTTATTCTTCATATTGACTGTACTTTTTTTATCAAACTTCTTGCTGTTTTATAATGCCCACTACCTTTATTTTATCTATCCGTTTTTCATCATTAGTGTCGGCGTTATTATTTCAAATGCCGTACAAGACGGATACAGCATACTAAAACGCGATATGTCGCCGATTACGTTAGGTATCGGATTGTTTGCCAGTGCTTTCTTTTTATTGACCGTGTTTGCGTCGATTAACTCGAATTTTGTACAAGCATATTCTATTGGGAATCAAGGGTATTTGGGGGTTCGTCTTGATTACAGGAATGATTTGGCCCAGCCTGATTACAGGACGGTGACTGAGGCGCTCGATAAGAACATTAGGGCGGGTGATGTGGTCATTAGTATGGCGCCAATGCCGACTCGTCTGTATAGCGGCATAACATCTGATTATTTTTTACAGACGATTACGGATCGAAAAATCGTCTATGACAATAATTTAGTAACGCCATTTTATCGAGATAAGTTCATTGGCTCTGTTGTGTTAAGAAACTTCGATGAGTTGAAAGATTTATTGGCCAGTCATGAGCGTGTATGGTTTGTTGCCGCTCCTTATCAGTCGATGCCAACGGTAATCGACGTCGACACAGTAGAATTTATTGATAGTAACTTTCGCGTCATTAAAGAAAGCTACGATGCACGCCTTTATTTATGGACCCGATGATAATGAATGAAAAACTAGATTCTTTAGTATGTGTAATTCTTAGCGGTGGCAAGGGAACTCGTTTACAAAGTGTTGTTCAAGATGTACCTAAGCCAATGGCAGACATTTCTGGTGAACCGTTTTTAAGCCTACTTCTGACCAGAATGATTGCTCAAGGGGTTAAGAAATTCGTTTTATCGGTTGGCTACAAACGCGATGTAATTATTAATTATTATCGGGAAAACCCGATTGCTGGCGTTGATATTCAGTTTGCTGAGGAAGTAGAGCCTCTAGGGACTGGGGGCGGTATTAAACATGCTGCAAGCGTTCTGGATAGTTCAAATTACTTGGTTCTGAACGGTGATAGTACCTGTGCAGCCGATATTAGCGACTTTATTGAATCGGTAGAGCAGTCGGATCAAGCTGCTGGTGTCCTTGTTAATCATCAGGACGATTGTGCACGCTATGGGCAAATTGTTTTTGATCCTGTTACGCATCGTTCGTTAGAAATGAAAGAGAAAAACCCAAATGCGGGTGCTGGATATATCAATGCGGGAGTTTATTTATTACCGCGTGATTTTATTGCCAGTTTACCTAATGGTGCTTTTTCTTTTGAAGAAGTCGGTTTTCCTTTGCTGATGGAGAACGGCTTGTACGCTTATGGTAATACTAATAAGTTTATTGATATTGGTGTTCCTGAAGATTACTACGCTGTATGTGCTAATAAGTCGTATTACTTCCCCGAAGTTGAGGGGGCGTAACGTGTTTGCACTTCGATTTTTCTCAGCTTTGATGTCATATACCTTTGCTTTCCTGTGCTTTATCGCGGTTAGCGGTTGCCAAAATGTATTAGGCGAAGGTAGTGATTTAAAGCATGACAAAACTCAAAATGCTGAAGTTGCCCGAGTTAGTAGTGTGGCGGCATCACGACCAAGTGGTATTTTTATCAGTGGTGGTCAGTATCAAGAAGAACCATTACTGGCTAAGCCATTTGTTGATGGTGCTCTCATCAGAGTACGCTGGCACGAACTTGAACCGAGTGAAGGCCAGTTCGACTGGCGTTATCTAGATAGCGAAATCGCTAAAGTCGCTAAGCTCGGCAAGGTATACACCTTGGCTGTGGTTGGTGGGCCATCGACTCCAAGCTGGGTATTTGCTAAAGGCGCGCAGGGCTATTCCTTTACGCTGAATAATCCATATGCATCGAAGGCGCGCCCAGTAGACAACAAATTACCCTTGCCATGGGATGCTATCTATTTGAAAGCTTGGCATCGTTTGATTGCAGAGTTAGGCAAGCGCTATTCAAGTGATCCTAATTTGTTGCTGGTGCATATTACCTTGTCGAGTCAAAACGGTTTTGAAATGCATCTGCCTTATAGCCGTGGTCCGCGTGACCCTAATCAATTGCCGTCTTGGGATAAGTTCGGCTTTAGTGAAGATAAATATATTAATGCTGCGAAGACGACATTAGATGCTTATTCACAGGCGTTTCCGACTAAGTTTTTAGATCTGGAAATTCATAACGTATTCGATAGCTATCGCATCCCTCAGGAGTTAGTTCGCTACGGTGTAACGCACATTGGTAAACGTTTTGGGCCATTCGGTGCATGGTTAAATGACCGAGATGTGCGATGGGATAAGCCGTTGAGGGAGTTAATGAAAGAAACCAGCTCTCAATCTTTTTGTAATTATCAGTTGATTGGCAACGCCACTCGCCAGTTGGAGCGGGTAGGCAAAAATGGTTTGCAAGGTGCAATTCAAAATGGCTTGGATGATGGCTGTCGCTATTTTGAAGTATGGGAAGTTGACGTGAAAAATCGAGACTTCGAGCAGTACCTAACCGAACTGCAATCGCAATTAAAAAATTCACATTAAATTTAAGGATCCCTTATGAACATTGATCGCAATTACATTCGTCAACGAATAGAAGCTTCGATCGCTATTAAGCAAGAGGTGTTGAAGGATGAAGTTTTAATGGATCGCTTACTTGCGCTGTCTAATGAGTGTATTGCTGCTTTTAAACGTGGCAATAAGGTCATTTTGGCTGGTAACGGTGGTAGCGCTGCCGATGCCCAGCACATTGCTGCAGAATTTGTGAGCCGTTTTGAATTTGATCGTCCAGGATTGCCTTCTATTGCTATTACAACCGATACCTCGATGATAACTGCGATTGGTAACGACTATGGTTATGAGCGTGTATTTACTCGTCAGTTAGAAGCCATTAGTAAGCCTGGAGACGTGTTTATTGGTATTACAACGTCGGGTAACTCAGTCAACGTGGTGCATGCCCTTGAACGCGCAAAAGACCTAGAGCTGGTAACGGCTACTTTTACCGGCCAAGCAGGTAAAGTGCATGAATTGGCAGAGTATGTCATCGCAATTCCATCAAAACATACCGCTAGAATACAAGAGTGCCATATTCTAATGGGGCACATCTTGTGTGGAATCGTAGAAGATGCAATGTTCGAGCGACCAGTAAAGTAACTCTAGCTCTGAGAGTGTATTAACGACAGCGTCAGTTTTATATTGGAATATTGGATACTTATTATGTTGGATGTACCACAGCTATTATCACGTTTGAAAATCTCGTTGCCGCGGTCAAGCGCCGCCGCATGTGCTATGTGTTCTATGGGGGGCGTTGGCTCAACCGCACTAGCGCGTCATGTGGGTTCTATATCGGATAAAACCATTAGAGAGCATGCCTATACACCTAACGTATATGAGGGTGATAAGGGTATTCGACTGGGTTACATGTACGGTAATCCATACGATGCAGTGCTGTCTGTTTTTCGCCGTAATTTTCAAGATATGCACTCTAAGGCGATGAATATCAATAGCCCTACGCCTTACAAAAGCTTAAAGGGTGTATCGATAGAACAATATGCCGAAGAAGCCGTTGATTACTTTAATATTCAGCGCCAGTTTGATAATTGGACTAATCCTGATTTAGTAAAGCATCCGACGATTCTGATTAAGTATGAAGGCTTAGTTGATTCTATCGACGATATTTTAGGCTTCTTTGAGTCTACTGAGCCGTTTGAGGTTCGTAGTCGTAATTCAGCATGGATGAAAGAGAGTCCAAAAGTTATCGACGGACTACAAACTATGTATGGTGATTTGGCTAAGCAGATAGAAGCTATGCCAGCAGTAAAAATATTGTTACCGAAACAGTGGCAAGGGTTGGTTGATATCGACTGACGCTATAGATGGTCATTACGCGTGATGGATTGGCATGTTCATTCGCGTATGTCTTAGCAGAGATTGCGTGCTTGATGCACGCATTTTTGGTATGAGTGTCGCGTAGTCAAGGGACTAGGCTTTATAGCTTTATACGAGGATGAAGAGATGTTATTAAATCGCAGTAGTATCAAAACCTATTTGCTGAGCATGTGGTTTATTGGCATTTCTATGCTCTCGTATAGCGTTGAAGCTGCGGTGCAGACAGACGGCCCTATGGTGGGTGCTGTTACGCATGTTCGCGCAAAGGTATTTCTGCGAACCGATTCTCCTGCTCAGGTGCAGATCGAATACAGCACATCTTCAGATATGAGTAATTCTTCTAAAACGTTAAAAGAGGTTACTCGTTACGCTAATGATTTTACTAAAATTATTACCCTCAAAGGATTAAAGCCTAGCACTAAGTATTACTATCGAGTTCTCGTTGATAATGTTGCGCAGCAAACCGAGAATTACCCAAGCTTTAAGACGTTTGCCCCTACGGGCCAAGATGCGGAATTCTCTTTTGGGTTGCTCAGTGACGTCGGCAACTATGTTAAAAATCCGGCGGGAGCCTACAAAACACTAGCGGATTCTGAGCCTGATTTCGTACTGCAAATCGGGGATTGGGATCATAGAGACCCCGCTAATCTGCGCGAAATGCGTAAGATGCACCGTGATGTTCGTGGTTCTGGTTCGGATGCTGGCGCTGATTTTAGTCAGTTCTTAGCACCTGTCGCACCACTATTTCATATGTGGGACGACCACGATTACGGTATGAACGATGGCGATTATACCTTTCCAGAAAAAGCGAGCGCTATTAAGGCTTTCCTAGAATATTATCCATTGCCCGATCTCCCAAACCCTCAGGCTGGCCCTTGGTATAAGTTCCGGTACGCACAAGCCGAATTCTTTGTATTAGATACTCGTTCTAATCGCGATCCGAATGGCGATGTCGATGACGCCAATAAATCCATGTTGGATGGCGAAAATATCGAGAACAACCAGAAAACTTGGCTGTATGATAGTTTGTTAACGTCGCCTGCTAAATGGAAATTTATTACTTCTGGTAGTCCATTTAATCCGACGTGTAAGCCTGCCGATGGTTGGGGAGCCTTTGTTAATGAGCATGATGAAATTGTCAATTTTATTAAAGACAATAATATAAAAGGCGTGATTATTTTATCCGGCGATATACACTCAGGCGGTGCATTGGATGATGGTACGAACTCTGGGTTAATAGAATTTTCGGTTCCTCATACCAATATGCAAATGTCGCCAGCTAATGGCGGTTTTACTACAACGACTCCAGGTGATTGGTCAGAGTATTTAAACCCTGGGGTAAGCGCAAGTGGCAGTAGTAATGCGGGGTTTGGTTGGATTAATGTATTGACCAATCCTGATCGGGTAGAAATTCAAGTTGTTCATGAAAATGGTGACGTGGCAAATAGCGATACTATTATTTTTGATGAAATGTGAATACTAATAAAGCCGGCAAAGCCGGCTTTATTATTTTTTTGCGTGAAGTGTTTATTCTGCTGCGCTTTGTGTTTCGATTAAATTATCATTACTAATAATTAAATCGTTTAACAGTGTGTTTGCTAAATCGTCATTCCAGATTTCCATGTAATAAAAACCGTTGTCGATTGCTAATTGCAGCGCCGCAGCAAGCTGTTCTTCCGTTAACGGATTTAATCCTGCACTTACTGCACCGACTAATTGGACGCCTGCAAAACTTTCTTGCTGCACGTTTTTCAGAATTGTAAACATGGATGTGTATACATTATTAGCATTGTGCTCACTCCACCAGGCCGCTAATACGCCGAATCGTTTGCCGTATAGAGCTAAACCGTGATCCACAACATCGGTTGCGATTTTATCGCTGCGAAATACAGGGTGTACTTCGACATCGATGGGCTTATTCGGAAATGCAGTTGCATACGCATCAATAATGGTTGTCCATGAGTTGATGAGCAGGTCTTCAGTGTACCCCGCTGTTTCGAAGTCAGTAATTTGTGCAGAATTGAATGTGTACTGCATTTCGAAGCCATTGGTCGTTGAATTGGTGATGTGAACCAAGTCAATGAATTCATTACCACTGTAGCGCGCGCCAAGCTCTTCAATAAAGGCTTGATAGTAGCTTAGGTATACGGCGTCCCATGGTAATGGAAGACTCACGACATTTCCGCGTAGAGTGTATTCGAACATGGTCGCTCCTTCTTCGGCCAGCCAAGTAGGTGCGTACGGTCCGTTTAAAATAGCTAGCGCAATTTTCGTATTGCGTTGTTCCGCGTAGCCGATTTGTTCATCAAGGTAAGACCAATCGTAGATTCCTGCTTGCGGGTTCATATCAGCCCACGAAATACGCACCAATACACCGTCTAAATAATCAAGATTTTCGGTATCGCGGTTAATTGATGAGTTGGTTTGAGAGGTTGGGCCACAGCTGCAAAATGTACCTGTTACTTTATAAGTAGGTTCAACAACAGGGTCAGTAACAACAGGATCGGTAACAACAGGATCGGTAACAACAGGATCGGTAACAACAGGATCAGTAACAACAGGATCAGTAACAACAGGATCAGTAACAACAGGATCAGTAACGACTGGATCAGTAGTCGGTGTATCGTTTGAATTTGATGGAGGATTTAAATCAATAGGAGCTGATCCACCGCCACAGCCAACTAATAGTAAGCTGGATAGTACAAGAAACAAGATTGAAGTTAGCGCGTCCGATGCATTTTTAAAGGGGGTTTTATTGCTAATTTTATTGTTGAGGGTTTGCATAAATTACTACTCTTTTTAGGTAATGCTGTCGGTTTTTTTGCGCTCGTTATTTTGTTTAAGGAGCTTTTTTATACTATTGACAGCGCTGAGTTCGAGCCACTTCATCCTGTAACGTTCAGATTTGAATTGTAATTGGAGGGTAATATCGCCACTCCGAATTAGACCGGATGCGCTACTTGTTGGTTATTCGTAGGTTGGGTGTGATGCGGCTAGGCCATTTTTGCCGATTGAGTAGGTTTACAGTTGCAGCCGACAACGATAAAGTACCGCCTCTTTTATTTTCATGTGGCCTGTCGTGGGGGCCACCACTGACGAGGTCGATATGCCTGTTATTACCCTTCCTGATGGTTCTCAACGTAGTTTCGAAAATCCAGTAACTCTGATGCAAGTCGCCGAAGATATTGGCCCCGGTTTAGCGAAAGCGACTGTGTGTGGCCGTATTAATGGTGAATTGGTCGATGCGTGTGAACTGATCACTGAAGACGCTAACGTCACCTTGATTACCGGTCGTGATCAAGAAGGTCTAGACGTTATTCGTCACTCTTTTGCTCACTTAGTTGGTCATGCGGTGAAGCAGCTTTACCCAACGGCGAAGATGGCCATTGGTCCTGTGATTGAAAACGGCTTCTATTACGACATCGATTACGAACGTCCATTTACACCAGAAGACGTTACTGCAATCGAAAAACGTATTGGTGAACTCATCAAAACCGACTATGACGTCGTTAAAAAGATGACACCTATAAAAGAAGCGCGTCAGGTCTTCCTAGACCGCGGTGAAGATTACAAGGTTGAGTTGATCGACGACTTGATCGAAAAAGGTGAAACCTCTGTTGGTTTGTACCACCACGAAGAATATACCGACATGTGTCGCGGCCCACACGTGCCTAGCACTCGTGTGATGCGCATCTTCAAGTTGCAGCGCGTATCGGGTGCCTACTGGCGCGGCGATGCTAAGAATGCGCAGCTTCAGCGTATCTACGGTACTGCGTGGAACGACAAAAAAGAGATGAAAGCGTATCTTACTCGCTTAGAAGAAGCAGAGAAACGCGATCACCGTAAACTGGCGAAGCAATTGGATCTATTCCACTTGCAAGAAGAAGCGCCGGGTATGGTGTTTTGGCATCCAAACGGTTGGACCATTTACCAAGTACTTGAACAGTACATGCGTAAAGTACAAAACGATGCCGGTTATTTAGAAATCAAGACGCCACAAGTGGTAGACCGTGTGCTGTGGGAGAAGTCTGGCCACTGGGAGCACTATTCAGATGCGATGTTCGTAACTGAATCAGAAAAGCGCACCTATGCGGTTAAGCCTATGAACTGCCCATGCCATATTCAGGTATTTAACCAAGGCCTGAAGAGCTACCGTGATTTGCCAATGCGTTTGGCTGAGTTTGGCTGCTGTCACCGTAATGAGCCATCAGGTGCATTGCACGGCATTATGCGTGTGCGTGGTTTTACTCAAGATGACGCGCATATTTTCTGTGCTGAAAACCAAATTCGCAAAGAAGCGGCCGACTTTATTAAGTTGACCCTCGACGTATACAAAGACTTCGGTTTTGATGACGTTGAAATGAAATTATCGACTCGTCCAGAAGGACGTATCGGTGATGAAGCTTTATGGGATCAAGCAGAGTCTGCACTTGAAGACGCTTTAAATGAAGCGGGCTTGAAATGGGAACTACAGCCGGGTGAAGGTGCCTTCTATGGCCCTAAAATCGAATTCTCACTACGCGATTGCATTGGTCGCGTGTGGCAATGTGGTACTATCCAGCTCGATTTCATGTTGCCAGAACGCTTAGGCGCACAATTTGTTGACGAAGATGGCGAGCGTAAGACGCCAGTGATGCTACATCGTGCTATCCTAGGCTCGTTCGAACGATTTGTGGGTATCTTGATTGAACATTATGCAGGTGCGATGCCGCCATGGTTGGCTCCCCAGCAAGTGTCAATTTTGAACATTACCGATAATCAGGGTGAATATTGCCAAAATCTTGCGCAAAAACTCAAATCAGTTGGCTTCAGGGCTAATGCGGACTTGAGAAACGAGAAGATCGGCTTTAAAATCCGCGAGCACACTTTACACAAGGTACCTTACCTGCTTGTGGTAGGGGATAAAGAAGTAGAAACAGACACTGTTGCTGTGCGTACACGTAAAGGTGAAGACCTTGGCGTGATGAGCATTGATGCATTCGTTGAGATACTGAATGGCAGCATCGCGCAGCGCGGGCGGTTTGGAATGGAGAATTAGATCATCAGACGTGATAACAGAAAGGGCGGCCGTAACGATAGAGCCGCGATAAACGATCAAATCCGTGCCACAGAGTGCCGATTGATTGGAGCGGATGGCGAGCAAGTTGGCGTCGTCACTATCGAAGAAGCACTGCAGGCCGCACAAGAAGCCGCACTGGATCTAGTACAGATCTCAGATGGCGACCCAATTGTCTGTAAGATCATGGATTTCGGCAAGAAGCTTTACGAAGAGAAAAAGCAGAAAGCCGAAGCCAAAAAGAAACAGCATCAGGTCCAGATTAAGGAAATGAAATTCCGTCCTGGAACTGAAGAGGGCGATTACCAAATTAAATTACGTAATTTGGTACGCTTCCTCGAAGGCGGCGACAAAGCGAAAGTTTCGCTACGTTTCCGTGGTCGTGAAATGGCACACCAACATATTGGTATGGAGCTCCTGAAGCGCATCGAGAAAGACCTCGAAGCACTGGGTACAGTTGAGCAACATCCTAAAATGGAAGGTCGCCAGATGATCATGGTTATCGCCCCTAGCAAAAAGAAATAGTCTGGTCTGCAAATGAAGATCAATACCCTAGCTTTCGGGCTGGGGTTTGTTCGTTCTACCAGCTATTACAGAGACAAGTGCACATGTGTGCAGCGAGTTTCTGTTGATATGGCAGATGTAGTACAGGGTCTTAGTTTCTGTGCGCATCACTAACTTTTGGAGTAACCCATGCCTAAAATCAAAACTAAGAGCGGCGCTGCGAAGCGCTTCAAAAAGACCGCAAACGGCTTCAAACACCGTAAAGCGTTCCGTAGTCACATCCTGACCAAGAAGAGCACTAAGCGTAAGCGTCACCTACGCGGAATGACTCAGGTACATGCATCAGACAAAGCTCTGGTTGCACGTATGCTTCCTAATCTTTAATTGGTCTGTTCAGGAGATAAACTATGGCTCGTGTAAAACGTGGTGTTGTCGCTCGTCGTCGTCACAAAAAAATTCTGAAGCAGGCTAAAGGTTACTATGGCGCTCGTAGCCGTGTATTCCGTGTAGCTAAGCAAGCGGTTATTAAAGCTGGTCAGTATGCTTATCGTGACCGTCGTCAGCGTAAGCGTCAGTTCCGTCAACTGTGGATCGCGCGTATCAACGCCGGTGCTCGTGTTAACGGCTTGTCTTACAGCAAGTTCATCAATGGCTTGAAAAAAGCGACTGTTGAAATTGACCGTAAGGTTCTGGCTGATTTAGCAGTAAATGAAAAAGCAGCGTTTGCGGCTTTGGTTGAAAAAGCCAAGTCCAGCCTGTAATTTCATCGGTTAATAACCGAAAATTGATGCCACTTCGGTGGCATCTGCGGAATAGGGGAGTGGCTTTTTAAGGCATTCCCCTATTTTTTTGTCAAAACGAACTCAACCGCTGGAAAACAACGATGGAAAACCTTGAGGCTCTGACCCAACAAGCGCTGGCTGCGACAGAAAGTGCACAAGATGTTGCTGCGCTAGACCAAGTGCGGGTGCAGTACTTAGGCAAAAAGGGCGAAATTACTTCCCTGATGAAAAACCTAGGCAATGTCGCACCAGAAGATCGTCCTAAGATCGGTGCTGTCATTAACGTTGCCAAGGATCAGGTACAAGACGCAATTAATGCGCGCAAGCTGGCTTTAGAAACCGCCGCGCTTAATGCCAAACTGGCGTCTGAAACCATCGACGTCACCTTACCTGGCCGCGCCGTGCAGGAAGGTAGCTTACACCCAGTAACGCGTACCCTAGAGCGCATTGAAGCTTTCTTCAGTAATGCCGGTTATCACGTTGCTGAAGGCCCAGAAGTGGAAGACGACTTCCATAACTTTGAGGCACTCAATATTCCATCTCATCACCCTGCGCGGGCGATGCACGATACCTTCTATTTTGATGCCACCACACTGCTGCGCACGCATACGTCGCCGGTGCAGGTGCGCACCATGGAATCGCAAGAGCCACCAATCCGCATTATTTGTCCGGGTCGTGTGTATCGCTGCGATTATGATCAAACTCACTCGCCAATGTTCCACCAAGTGGAAGGCCTGTTAGTGGATAAAGGCATTAGCTTTGCTGACCTAAAAGGCACGATTCAGCAGTTTTTGAGCGTGTTCTTTGAAAAAGACCTAACCATACGTTTGCGTCCTTCGTATTTCCCGTTCACTGAGCCATCGGCTGAGATTGACATTGAATGGGTTATTGAAACACCAGAAGGCACTAAGCGTCGTTGGTTGGAAGTGGGTGGTTGCGGCATGGTTCACCCTGAGGTGTTCCGCCACGTCAATATCGATCCTGAAGAATACACCGGATTTGCCTTCGGTATGGGTGTAGAACGACTCGCGATGTTGCGCTACGGCGTTAACGATTTGCGCTTGTTCTTCGAAAACGATCTGCGCTTCTTACAGCAGTTCCGTTAATTTTCACCCCATCGTATTAGAGCAATTTAGGTAAAGGGTTACACAGATGAAATTCAGCGAACAGTGGTTACGCGAATGGGTACAGCCAACAGCCAGTACCCAAGAATTAGTAGATCAGCTAACGATGGCGGGTCTTGAAGTTGATGGTTTTGAAGCCGTAGCAGGGCAATTTACCGGCGTTGTGGTTGGCCAAGTGGTTAGCCGTGAACAGCATCCAGATGCTGATAAGTTGAGCTTATGCCAAGTGACCGATGGCACCGAAACCTTCCAGATCGTGTGTGGTGCCGCCAACGTACGCGAAGGTTTGAAAATTCCCTTCGCTAAAATCGGAGCAGAGCTTCCTGGCGGTTTTAAAATCAAAAAAGCCAAGCTGCGCGGCGTCGAGTCATTCGGTATGTTGTGTGCCGAAGCTGAACTCGGCATGGCAGAAAGTTCTGATGGCTTGATGGAGCTGCCAGACTCAGCGCCCGTTGGCCAAGATATCCGTGTTTATTTAGGTTTAGACGACGCCATTATCGACGTTGATCTAACCCCTAACCGTGGCGACTGTTTAAGCATTGCCGGTATGGCGCGGGAAGTGGGTGTATTAAACCAAGTGCCAGTGAATGGCCCTGTGATTAATGCCGTTCCGCCGTCTATTAGCCAAGCACCTGAAGTTCAAGTGCTCGCACCGGACGCCTGCCCACGCTATTTGGGCCGTATTATTCAAGGCATTAACGTTAATGCTGAAACCCCGTTATGGATGGTTGAAAAACTACGCCGCAGCGGTATTCGCTCAATTGATGCCGTGGTCGATATTACCAACTACGTTTTGTTGGAACTTGGCCAACCCATGCACGCGTTTGACTTAAACAAAGTTGAAGGCGGCATTCGCGTGCGCATGGCCGAGCAGGGCGAAAAGCTAACTTTACTCGATGGCCAAGAAATCGAACTCAACAGCGATACGCTAATGATCGCCGACCATGCTAAGCCATTGGCCATTGCCGGTATCATGGGTGGTGAATTCTCAGGTGTGAGCGGCGATACCCAATCACTGTTGCTTGAAGCTGCGTTTTTCAACCGCATCACGATTGCTGGTAAAGCACGTGGTTATGGCTTGCATACCGATTCATCGCACCGTTTTGAGCGCGGTGTCGATTTTGAATTGGCTCGCACCGCGATGGAGCGTGCGACTCAGCTTATTATGGATATCTGTGGCGGCCAGCCCGGCCCAATCACCGATGTCACCAGCGAAGCCGACTTACCGGTTGCGGCCACGATTCCACTGCGTAAATCACGTATCGAACAAGTGCTTAGCCTAACCTTGCCTGAAGCAGACATCGAAGACATGTTAACGCGTTTAGGCATGGTGCTGACGTCCACTACAGAAGGTTGGAGTGTTGCGGCCCCTAGCTATCGTTTTGATATGGCGATTGAACCCGATCTTATTGAAGAAATTGCCCGCATCTATGGCTATTACCGTTTACCAGTACGTACTCCTGCAGCGGCCACACCGCTCGCCAAAGTACCAGAAGCTAAGATGCCGATTAAAGACCTGCGTCGCCAGTTAATTGCGCGCGGTTATCAAGAAGCAATTACCTACAGCTTCGTAGAACCTGAACTGCAAAAAGCCCTCGACCCTGAGCATGACGCACTGGCTCTGATGAACCCGATTTCAGCAGAAATGTCTGTTATGCGTACCAACTTATGGGCGGGTTTGGTGAATGCAGCGTCTTATAACCTCAAGCGCCAACAACCGCGTGTTCGCATGTTCGAAACCGGTTTGCGTTTTGTGCCAACCGCCAACGGACTTCAGCAGACACCAACATTGGCCATGCTGATTACTGGTACACGCTTCACCCAAAGCTGGACTGAAGGTGAAACACCAGTCGACTTTTACGATTTAAAAGGCGATTTGGTTAGCTTATTAGCGCGTGGTGGTGAGACTGAAGCGTACCAATTTGTCGCCGCGTCGCATCCCGCCTTGCACCCAGGCCAGTCGGCCCAAGTGCTGAAATATGGCAAAGCGATCGTTGGGTTGGAGCCATCCACCCGAATACCCAAAAGCAACTAGGCCTTAAGCAAGCCGTATTTGTTGCTGAATTGGATCTTGAAGCTGTTCGCGATCTATCTGTTCCACGCTTTGCCGATATCTCACGCTTCCCAGAAATGCGTCGTGATTTGGCGGTTGTGGCGGAGCAATCTATCCAAGTAGACCAGATTTTCAGCACAATTCGAGCCGCGGCAGGGGATTACCTCACAAAGCTCAACCTGTTTGATGTGTATGTGGGCAAAGGCATTGATCCTGATAGAAAAAGTCTCGCTTTGGGCTTGACCTGGCAGCATCCTTCGCGCACTCTAACTGACGAAGAAGTGAACGATTCGGTGCAATCCGTACTCGCGAACTTACAAGAGAGTTTAGGAGTTACGCTAAGGGGTTAGCATGACCGCTCTGACCAAAGCAGAACTAGCAGAAAAATTGTTCGAAGATCTTGGTCTAAACAAGCGTGAGGCAAAGGACATGGTGGATCTCTTTTTTGATGAGATCCGCGACAGCCTAAGTCGCAACGAGCAAGTGAAGTTGTCGGGTTTCGGCAACTTCGATTTGCGCGATAAACGCCAACGACCAGGACGCAATCCAAAAACCGGCGAAGAGATACCAATCTCAGCGCGTCGCGTTGTCACATTCAAACCAGGGCAAAAGCTCAAAGTGCGGGTAGAAGCGTATGCTGGAACCCAGCCACAATAACGAACTGCCCCCCATACCAGCTAAACGCTATTTTACCATTGGTGAAGTAAGCGAGCTGTGTGACGTAAAACCGCATGTTTTACGTTATTGGGAACAAGAATTTCCGCAACTTAGCCCAGTAAAGCGGGCGGGTAATCGTCGCTATTATCAACGCCAAGACGTCATCATGGTGCGCGAAATTCGTGCTCTGTTGTACCAAGATGGCTACACCATTGGCGGTGCGCGTCAGCGTTTAGACGAAGCCGGAGACTCCAACGCCGTCGCCATGGACAAAGCCCTCATCAAAAATATGATTCGCGAACTCAAAGAGTTAGAAGACGTACTCAAAGGGTTTTAATTAAACCCTGTTGATCACACAAAAAACTTCACCTTTTCAGACACTTAAGTATACTTACCCAACCTGTTCGAAGGTAATTGTCGGGGCGTAGCGCAGCCTGGTAGCGCACTTGTCTGGGGGACAAGGGGTCGCAGGTTCAAATCCTGTCGTCCCGACCAATTTCTTATCTGCAATTCAAAAGCTTAGTGTTACTCACGCTTTAATCGAATATCTTCCCATCAATAAAACCGTCTCGTTTATCTGAAAGCTCGCATTGGTTTTATCGCTGTATTTTATTAATAAACAGATAGCCACTATTTCAATAAATAAAGACATGCTGCCCAAACTTATGTTTGGGTACTTGAATATCTACATGTCCGAATATTGTAAGCGTAGAAACTGACATATTTCAGCGGGGAATTTGGCTATGGTTATCCGTGACCTCCGTTTGTAAAGGAATGCTGTTTATATACAGTGTATTTTGCAAAGGCGTGAAATTTTGGCACACTTTACAAACGTGATTGCACGCTTTCGCCGTGAGTGGTAGCTTAAACCTACTAAAAATCAGTAAGTTAGCAAATTGGTTTACAAATTAGTGTGCCATGCAAAACCGAAATAGTGTGCGCGCACACTTTCACAGAATGGATTAGCAGTGTAATGGAATATGCCCCTTTTAAAACAATGAGTTACGATCAAATTGGAACTTTGTCAAAACCGGCAAAGTGTGCCGGCACACTATTAAGCTGTTAGGGCACCACCATTAGAGAGAGTGAATAAATGAATAAGTTTTTATTGATTTTAGCGACCGCTTTGTTTCTATCCGGTTGTACAACATTGGGGCATAAGACTTTCTATAGCCAAGTTGCCCCAATGAAATATCCACAAACTTCAAATGTAATGATTTTCGAATATAGCAATGTGGAGCTTGGTGAAATATATGACCTTTTATTCTCTGATTACTTGGTAATTGGGAAGTCCTCCTTTAATGGCCCCTATGAGCCGCCCGCTCAATCTAAATCATATGCAAAATCTATTGGTTCAGATGTTTTTATAACTACTTCTCAGTTCAAAGAAACAAAAACATCATTTATGAACTTGAGCACTCCTACTACAAGTACAACCTATATTAGCGGTTACAACGGAAGTGGATCTGTTTATGGAACAGCAACTACTTATGGCACCCAAACTACAACTGTGCCAATAACAGTTAATCGTTACGATCAAGAAGGTATGTATCTAAAAAATGTTAATGGCATCAATCCATTATGGGAGCGCACCCGATCACAGTATCAAGCAACAGGCTCAAATAGTTTATCTGGCATCTGGAAAAATGAGAATTATGAAATTGAAATCATCCAATCGGGTGAGCAAATGGCTGCTTTTATCAGAGCCGTTCTAGACGGTGACAAGTCGTGGTCTAAAGAGCAACTTAAAATGGTTTTTGGTACAGAAAGTGGGGTTGGCATCTATCTCATGGGTAACAAAACTCCCATGCCATCCAAATTTTCTCTAAACAAGTTTGGCTTTCTTGAAGTCCAGTTGCTATCAAATTCTGAGGTATTTTCGTTTGCAAAAATGCCCTAACAAGTTGCTGCACTCGGATAAATTACTCGCTGCGCTCCTAATTTACCGGTGAGCAAGGCGTTAAGTTTCTTTCGCAAACCGATAAGCAAGAGGAAAAAATATGAAGTGTCCAGTATGCAATGATGAAAACTTGATGATGTCTGATCGTCAAGGTGTAGAAATTGATTATTGCCCAAAATGTCGAGGTGTTTGGTTAGATCGTGGAGAACTAGACAAAATCATTGAGCGCTCATCGTCAGAACAGCCTCAAGCTCAAAGTCCAAAATACACCAAAGATCAATACAAACATTCTGGTAGTTATGGCTACCATAAAAAGCGAAAAAGTATTTTAGGTGAAATATTTGATTTTTAATCAAGGCCAAAAACTTAACAAGGCCAAGCACAATCGCCCTGCGGGCTGGACGTCGCTGACGCTCCGCCTGTGTTGGCGGCGTTGAGGCTGTAGAAAAACCTATTTTTCAGCCTTTATTTTGATAAAATAGAATCACTCACACGGAGTGGTTCTTATGCCTAAATTTAAGCCATACAACTACAA